>OHHU01000217.1_pt1 | contig 38109 bp, 30 predicted proteins | sample 1568151 | NCBI WGS metagenome assembly OHHU01 (sample SAMEA3879572, study PRJEB24766) | human gut metagenome | biome: human-associated habitat; feature: feces | place: USA | collected 1985/1987 | reverse complement strand
CCGAAGGTTTCCAAAGGGCGATCGCAGACTTCGTCTGTTTTCATTGCCCTTTGGTCGCCTCCGCAGAGGCGAAATCCCCCTGCAATAAATAGATTGTCTGTTTTTTCAGACTGCCAAAGTTGATTTCTTTATCATACTGGTAAAAAGAGCAGCTTCCAGAGGGCTTTCCGATCGCCCTCTGGACTCCTTCGGCTCCCTTTCCAGAAAGGAGTGTTCCCCCATGCGCAACATCGTCCTCATTGGGATGCCCGGCTGCGGCAAATCCACCGTCGGGGTGGTGCTCGCCAAAGCCCTCGGCATGGAATTCGTCGATTCCGATCTCGTCATCCAGTCCACCATGCACGCCACCCTCGCCCAGCTCATTGAGCAGCACGGCGACGACGGCTTCCGCGACATCGAGAACCGCGTCAACGCCAGCATCGACGTGCAGAACAGCATCATCGCCACCGGCGGTAGCGTCGTCTATGGTGCGGAAGCCATGGCGCACCTCAAAAGCATCGGCACGGTCGTCTACCTCCGCCTGACGTGCGAGAACATCACCGAGCGGCTGGGCGACCTCCATGCCCGCGGCGTGACGATTAAGCCCGGCTGGACGCTCCGGGATTTGTACAACGAGCGCTGCCCGCTGTATGAGCAGTACGCCGACATTGTGCAGGACTGCGACGGACTGCGCCTGCGGGATGTTGTGGCGGAATTGCAGAAAAAGCTGAAGGGCTGACAAGACCGGCTGTCCCCCGACTTTTCCGGGGCTGACAGCCGATTTTTTGCGTGCAGAATCGCATGTTCCTTGCATTTTCAGGGAATGTATGGTATACTGTATGATGGTATGTTGCATGATGCGTATCCTGTGCCGTCCGGCAGAATACGCGGCGACTGCCTGATATGCGGACGGAACTTGTTCCGAAAATGAGGAGGTTTTTTTGTGTCCGGTGACCCATGGGCTGGCCCTTTGCTGCTTCAGCTGGTCCTGATTTTTCTGAGCGCCTGCTATGCCGCCGCTGAGGTGGCGCTGCTCTCGCTCAACGCGACAAAACTGCACCACGACGCGGAGGAAGGCGACCCCACAGCCGCCAAGCTGCTCCGCATCACGGATGCTCCTGCGCGCACTCTCTCCACCATTCAGGTGTGCATAACACTGTTTGGTTTTCTGGGATCAGCGCTGGCGGCAACGCAGTTTGCACCGCGACTGGCTGGAGCGATTCTTTCTGCCGGGGCTGGCATCGACGCGGACGTGCTGAACGTCCTCTGCGTCATCCTGATTACGTTCCTTCTTTCCTACCTGACGCTCTGTCTGGGAACACTCGTGCCCAAGCGCCTCGCGATGAAGAATCCCGAAGCGATTGCGCGCCGTTCGCTGCTCCTGCTGGAGGTCAGTACAGTGATTTTCCGCCCGTTCGTGATGCTGCTGAACGCCGCCACGCACGGCATCCTCCGCCTTTGCGGCATTGACCCCAACGCCACCGAGGACGAAGTGACCGAGGACGACATCCGCATGATGGTGGACATCGGCGGCGAAAACGGCGCGATTGAGGAAGTGGAAAAGGAAATGATCGAAAACATCTTCGAGTTCAACAATTCCACTGCCGAAGAGGTCATGACCCACCGCACCGACGTTACCAGCATCTGGGTGGATGATACAGAGGACGAAATTCTCCGCACCATCTGCGATTCCGGTCTGAGCCGTTTCCCCGTCTACAACGAAAACATGGACGACATCATCGGTATCCTCAACACGCGCGACTTCCTGCTCAATGCCCAGTCCGACAACCCGAAATCCCTGCGCGCGCTGCTGCGCGAGGCATACTTCGTGCCGGAAACAGTGCAGGCTGACCAGCTCTTCCGCAACATGCAGGTGAAAAAAATCCACATGGCAATTGTCGTGGATGAGTACGGCGGCATGAGCGGCATCGTCACGATGGAGGACTTGCTGGAAGAAATTGTCGGCAATATCTACGACGAGTTTGACAAGCAGACCGAAGCGGAAATCGTCCGTGCGGGCGACAACACTTGGCGCATCAGCGGCAGCACGCCGCTCAAAGACGTCAACGACGCGCTCAACCTCTCGCTCCCCGAAGACGAGGATTACGATACGCTGGGCGGCTTGATTTTCAGCCAGTTCACCACCATCCCGCAGGACGGCAGCACCCCCGATTTGGACTGCTTCGGTCTGCACATTCATGTGGAGAAGCTGGAGGATCACCGCGTGGAGACCGCGCTCGTCACGAAACTGGCGACCGAGGACGACCACGCCGACGACCACCCGGAAACGCTGCTTGACCGCCTGCGCAGCCGCGACGATAACGACGCGCAGACCGACAATGGGAAAGGAAACGAAGACAGGTAATTCATCATGGATACTGATTTGCAGGCCACAGACCCTTCTTTACAATTCATGACCAGCGGTGTGCTGGATACCACGTTTTATGCCACCTACAAGAAATGGCTGCTCTATCGCACCCAAGATCTCAACCTCTACGTTGCGATGGTCGTCATGGCAATCGCCGTCGCGCTGATTTCCATCTTCTCCCGCAGCTGGTACGTCATCCCCGCGGGCGTTGTGTTCATCGCCGTGCTATACATGATGATGATGCGCAACCGTACGCGGATGCTGAACGCCCTCAGCCGCGCGCTGGAAGAGCGGTACCCCGAAGGCATGGCGGAAATGTCCATCGCCTTTGGCAGCGACGGTCTTCATCAGCTGAACCAGACCACGGGCGACTTGACCGTTCTCCCCTACGACAACCTGACCGACGTGATTGAGGGCGAGGACTCAATGGCGCTGCTGACCCGCGCGAACGCCTTGATTCCGGTGTTCACGAGTCAGCTGACCGAAAGCGAAAAGGAGCATCTGCTTGCCCTGCTGGCGGAAAAAGCCCCCAAGTGCAAGCATCATCGCGCCTAAAAAACAAAATCACCGACCAGAACCGCGTGTACTGGTCGGTGATTTTTGTTTGCGATTTTTTGATTTTCTAATGGAATAGGCGTTTTCTTGCAAAGGTTTCGCCCCTGCAACAAGAAAAATCAAGCAACACAGAAGCCGTAGAAGGAGTTCAGCAGGAATCCTTTTATTCCTGCTCCCCCCGCGAACACGCCGCATAGTGCCCCGCGCGCACCTCGCGCAATTCGCAGCTCGCCGTTTTGCACGCTTCCGTCGCCCACGGACAACGCGTGTGGAATACGCACCCGCTCGGCGGGTCAATCGGCGAGGGCAAATCGCCTTCCAGCAGAATGCGCTGGCGATTGTCACGCGGGTCAATCGACGGCACGGCAGACATCAGCGTCCGCGTGTACGGGTGCTGCGGATGGTCGAACACCTCGTCCGTGTCGCCTTCTTCCACCAAGTGACCCAGATACATCACGCCCACGCGGTCGGAAATGTACCGAATGACGCTCATGTCATGCGCCACAAACAGGTACGTCAGCCCGCGCTTGCGCTGCAACTCCTTCAGCAGGTTGATAATCTGCGACTGAATCGACACATCCAGTGCCGACACCGGCTCGTCGCACACGACAATCTTCGGATCAAGAATCAGCGCGCGCGCCAAGCCGATGCGCTGCCGCTGACCACCGGAGAACTCGTGCGGATAGCGATAGAAATGCTCCGGCCGCAAGCCGACCTGTGCCATGATGTCCAGCGCCCGCGCCATCCGCTCGTTCTTGTCGCCGATATGGTGAATCGCCAGCACTTCCATCAGCATGTCGCCAACGCGCTGCCGCGGGTTCAGCGACGTGTACGGGTCTTGGAACACAATCTGCACATCCCGGCGGAACGGCAACATTTCCTTCTTGCTCAGGTGGGTGATGTCCTGATCGAATAGCGTGATTTTCCCGCTCGTCGGCTCCAGCAGGCGGATGAGCGTGCGCCCCAGCGTGCTTTTGCCGCAGCCGCTTTCACCCACCAGGCCGTACGTTTCGCCCTGCCGCAGCGCAAGGCTCACGCCGTCTACCGCCTTGACTTCCTTGACCGTCTGCCCCAGCGCCCCTTTGACTGGGAAGTAGGTGCGAACGTCCTCCGCTTTCAGGATGATTTTCCCCTCGCTCACTGCGCGTTCGCCTCCTTCTGCGCCAATTCCGCTGCCCGGAAGCAGCGGACACTCTGCTTGTCGCTGACGGGCGTCAATTGCGGCGTTTCCTGACGGCAGCGCTCCGTCGCGTACGCGCAGCGCGGCGCGAACCGGCAGCCCGTCGGAATCTGGCTGAGCAGCGGCACCGTGCCGGGAATCATGTACAGCGGTTTCGTGCGGTCGCCTTCCATGCGGGGAATGGAGCGCATCAGCCCCTCGGTGTATGGGTGGCACGGATGGTCAAACAGCGTCAGCACATCCGCTTCCTCGACAATTTGTCCCAGATACATCACGATGACGCGGCTGCACGTCTGCGCAACGACAGCGAGGTCGTGCGTAATCAGCATCACGCCCATGTTCAGCTGCTCATTCAGGCGGACAATCAGCTCCATAATCTGCGCCTGAATCGTCACGTCCAGCGCGGTCGTAGGTTCATCGGCAATCAGCAGGTGCGGACGGCACGCCAGCGCAATGGCAATCATCACGCGCTGCCGCATACCGCCGGACAGCTCGTGCGGGTACTGGTCGAGGCGCTTCTCCGGCGCGGGAATCCCCACCAGACGCAGCATCTCCAGCGCCTTCTCACGCGCCGCTTTCTTCGACAAATGCTGATGAATGCGCAGCGGCTCACTGATTTGGTCGCAGATGGTCAGCACAGGGTTCAGGGAACTCAATGCGTCCTGAAAAATCATCGACACACGCGAACCGCGGATGTCCTGCATCTTGTGGAACGGGATGTCCAGCAGCGACTGCCCTTCCAGCTTGACCGTGCCGCTGTACCGTACCAGCCGCCGTTCGTCATACAGGCGCATGATGGACTGGCTCGTGACGCTCTTGCCGCAGCCGCTTTCGCCCACGATGCCCAGGATTTCGCCCTGATACACGTCAAAAGAAACGCCATCAATCGCCTGCTGCCAGCCGCGCTCGGTGTGGAAGCTGGTCGCCAGCTGACGGACTTCCAGAATCTTTTCGCTCATCTTTTTTCCCCTCATCGTCCGCTCAACGGGTCAATCAGGTCGCGCAGGCCGTCACCGAACAAGTTGAAGCCCAGCACGGACAGCGCCGTAAAAATCGCCGGAAATACAATCATCCACCAGCCCATGTAGACATAGCCGCGCGCCTCGTTGAGCATCCCGCCCCAGCTCGGATAGGGCGACGGAATACCCGCGCCAAGGAAGCTCAGGGACGCTTCGGAGATAATCGCCGTAGCGAAGGTGAACGTCATCTGCACGATGATGGGCGAAAGGATGTTGGGCAGAATGTGCCGCCAGAGGATGCGCGTGCGGCTTGCGCCCACCGCCGTCATCGCCTCGGCATACGTCTGCTCGCGCGCCAGCAGCGCCTGTGAACGGGCAATGCGCGCCACGCCGGGAATACTAACGATGGTCAAGGAAATGATGACATTCTTCATGTTCGCGCCCAAGACCGCCATCAGCGTAATCGCCAGCAGAATGTTCGGAATCGCCTTCAAGCCGTCGCACAGGCGCATCAGCACGTTGTCCAGCACCTTGTTGACGGAGGCGTACAGCCCCAGCGCCGTGCCAATCAGCGCAGACAGAAGCCCGACGGTAAAGCCGACCGTCATGGAAATCTGCGCGCCGTAAAGGACACGGGCGAAGATATCGCGCCCCAGATTGTCCGTGCCGAAGAGGTGCGCGGCAGACGGCGCCTGAAAGCGCTCCTGCATCGTCGCGGTGTACGGGTCAACGCCCAGCAAGCCCGTAATCAGCGGGGCGAAGACAGCACAAATCAGCATCAGCAGCACCAGCACCATGCCGACGACGGAGAGTTTGTTGCGGAAAAATTTGCGGATGGAAACAGCGCGCTGCTCACGGACGAGGCGGCGGCGAAGCTGGCGCAGGGATTCGCGATTCTGCGCGGAGATGGATTCGGTTTTTATCATGCAGTTCGCTCCTTTCGTCAGTCCAGCCGGATGCGCGGGTCAGCCAAGCCGTAAATCAGGTCGATAATCAGGTTGATGAACACGTTGAGCATGGCAATCAGCAGCGTAATTGCCTGAATCACCTGATAGTCGCGCTTCTCGATGGAATCCACCATCAGCGAGCCCATGCCGGGAATGTTGAACAGGCGCTCGACAACCGCCGCGCCCGCCAGCGCACTGATGAAGCCCTGCCCGACGACGGTGATGACGGTCAGCAGCGCGTTGCGGAAGGTGTGCTTCGTAACAATCTTCCATTCGCGGACGCCCTTGGATCGCGCCATCTTGATGTAATCGCTGCCCAAGACCTCCAGCATGGATGCCTTCGTCATGCGCATCATGTACCCCGCGTGGATGAAACCCAGCGACACCGCCGGCAGCGTCATATAGCGCAGGAAGGGCAAAAATCCGTCCGTGAACGGGTTCTTATAGCCCGCCGCGGGCAGCACGCGAAGATTCACCGCAAAGAGCAGCACCATGCCCAGACCCATCAGGAAGCTCGGCAGAGAAATGCCCAACATCGACAGCACCGACACGAAATAATCAGCAATCGTGCCGCGCTTCTTCGCCGCCAGCATCCCGCACGGAATCGCAATCAGAATGGTGATGAGCTGCGAATAGATGGCGAGCAGGATGGTCGGCTGGAAGTGGCTGGCAATCATTTCGCTGACCGGCTTTCCGACCACGGCAGTTGATGTGCCGAAGTCGAGCCGCAGACAATTGCCCACCCAGCGGAAATACTGCACAACGAGCGGGTCATCCAGACCCAGCTGCGTTTGGAGCGCCGCAATTTCCGCCGCCGTTGCGTCCTCGCCCAGCATAGCGGCCGCCGGGTCGCCGGGGGTGAGATGCACCAGCAGGAAAATGACCACCGACACAATGAAGATGGTCGGGATGAGCGACAGCAGTCGCTTGAGCACATACTTTTTCATGCTGTTCCTCCTCAGCAGGGATGGGGGTTTCGCCTCCGCAGAGGCGATTCCCCATGCAACAAGAAAAGCAAAGCCGCAGATAGCCCCAAAAGTGGCGGCGCCGAAGGGGTCGAGGGGGCGATCGGAAAGCCCCTCGTCGCCTCCGCAAAGGCGAAATCCCTGCACAACAATACAGAAATAGGCTAAAAAGAGCCGGCAGCGCCTCTCCACGCTGCCGGCTCGTTATCAGCCGCTGATAAATTACTCTCCCACAACCTGCTTGCCGCCCACAAACACAGCCTTGGTGCGGCACTGAATGTCGCGCAGCGGGTTGCCTTCAAAGATGGCGATGTCCGCATCCTTGCCGGCTTCCAGCGAACCCACGCGATCAGCGATGCCCACGACGTGCGCCGGGTTGATGGTGATGGCGCGCCATGCGGATTCTTCCTTCATGCCCGCCTTAACCGCCAGACCCGCGCACAGCGGCAGGTAGTACAGCGGAATCACCGGCGCGTCGGTGATGATGCAGACTTCCAGCCCCGCGCGGTCGAGGATGCCAGCCGTCTCGAATGTCTTTTCGCGCAGCTCCGCCTTGCTCTTCGAGCCGAGCGACGGGCCGACCAGCACGGGCTTGCCCGCCTTCACCAGCTGATCCACAATCAGGTGACCTTCGGTGCAGTGGTCGAGCGTAATGTCCAAATCGAACTCACGGGCGATGCGCAGGGCGGTCAGAATGTCGTCCGCACGGTGCGCGTGAGCCTTGAGCGGAATCTGCTTGCGAATGACGGGCAGCAGAGCCTCCAGCTGCATGTCAAACGGGCGTGTCTTGGTGGGGTCTTTTTCCGCCGCATCGACTTCAGCAGCGTAGCGCTTCGCCTTGAAGAGCTGTTCGCGCAGGAGTGCCGCGACCGCCATACGGGTGACGGGTTCCTTATGGCCGTTCTGACCATAGCAGCCCTTGGGGTTCTCGCCGAAAGCAATCTTCATGGCGACGGGGTACTTGACAATCATGTCGTCGATGCAGTTGCCGTCGAGTTTGAGGGCAACAAACGTGCCGCCAAGGACATTCGCCGAGCCGGGGCCGGTGGTCGCGGTGGTCACGCCGCCTTCGAGTGCGAGGTGGAACGCTTCGTCGCGGGGATTGATGCCGTCGATAGAGCGCATTTCAGGGGTCACGGGGCTGGAGTATTCGTTGCAGTCATTGCCCTCCCAGCGCATCCCTTCTTCGTCGATACCGATATGGCAGTGCGCGTCAATGAAGCCGGGGGTCACGAGGCAGCCCGTGGCGTCGATGACCTTGGCATCCGCGGGTGCATCGACGGTCTTGCCGATGGCGGCGATTTTGCCGTCGTCGCCGATGAGCAGTTCGCCGTTTTCGATTTCCGCACCCGTGATAGGCTTGATTTTTCCACCCTTAATGAGAATCATAGGGGTCAACCTCCTTATGTTGAACAAGGGCTTGCGCCCTTGAACTTTTCGCTGATTATGCAGGGGTTTCGCCTCTGCGGAGGCGACCAAAGGACAATGAAAACAGACAAAGTCTGCGATCGCCCTTTGGAAACCTTCGGCTCGCACCCATGCTACTGGTCTTTATCGCAACTAGAGTGTGTTTCTAAAATGAGACCGGTGCAGTTTCGAGCAGATTTTCTTGCAATTCAAGGATGAAAACCGAAGGTTTACTGGCGGTAAATCGAGGTTTGAAGACGCAGAAGTGCAAGAAAAGATGCCGAAAATGCTGCCGGGCGAATTTAGAAACACACTCTAATGCAGCGTGAACAGCGCGGCGTTACTCTTCCTTCAAATACTTGTCCATCCACGCGGTGATTTCCTGCAAACGGCGGATGCGGCCCTTGGGCTTGCCGCCGCGGCTCAGCTCGTGGTTTTCACCGTGGAACAGGCACAGGCGCGTCGGGACGCCGTGGTGAATCAGCGTTGAATACATTTGCAGCGCTTCCACCATCCAGCAGCGGTAATCCTCCTCCGAATGGACGAACAGCGTCGGCGTGGTGCAGCGGTCGGCGTATTTCAGCGGCGACTGATTCCACATCTTGTCCAGATTCGTGTGGGTTGTGGCGAGAATCTGCCGCTCGGCGAACAGTGTGCCGATGTCGCTCGTGCCCTCCATGCTGACGAAGTTCGCAATGCCGCGCTGGGATGCCGCCGCCGCGAAACGGTTCGTGTGCCCGATAATCCAGTTGGTCATGAAGCCGCCGTAGCTGCCGCCCGTCACGCCCATATGTTTCTCGTCCATGTCGGGATAGGCTTTCAGCGCCTCGTCACAGAACGCCATGATGTCGTCATAGTCAATCGTGCCGAAGCGGCCGCAGATGTAGCCAAATTCGTTGCCCCGGCTTTCGCCGCCGCGCGGATTGCAGTAGATGACGTAGTAGCCGTGATTCGCCCAGTACTGCATCTCGTGGTAGTACACCGCGCCGTAGGTCAGGTGCGGGCCGCCGTGAATGTCGAGAATGACAGGCGTCTTCTTGCCCGGCACATGGTCGGTCGGCGTCATCACGAAGCCGTCAATCTGTACGCCGTCGCTGTTGATGAATTGCAGCGGCTGCGGGATAACGGGCGGCTTGGTGAGGAAGAAGTCGTCGTTCCAGCTGCTCAGGCGGGTCAGCTTGCCCTCCGCAAAGCGATACAGCTCCTGCAAGCGCATGTCGTACATCGCCACGCAGTACACTGCGCCGTTCTGCACATCGAAGCAGTCAATTGAGCCGTCCTTCTCCAGCAGCTTCTCCATCTTACCCGTGCGGTCAATGCGCCACAGGTGCGTCGCATCATATACGCCAGTCAGGAAGTACAAATACTCCCCGTCCGCGCGCATCACATAGCCGCCGCCCATGCGGCAGTCGCTGCCGACGGGGTTGCCGACGTTGATTTCGTCGTCCGTGTCGCACAGGAGGGTGCGCGCGCCCGTTTCGAGGTTCAGCAGCAGCAGGTCGGGACACTGTGCGCAGCTGTACCGATCCATCTTCGTCCCGCAGTAGGCAAGCGAATCGCCCCAGAACGTCATGCCTTCGATGTAATATTCATCCTCCGGCAGCAGGCAGGTGATTTTGCTCTTCTCCGCGTCGTAGCAGTAAACGCCGACAAGTTCCTTTTCAATCGGTTCCACCATGCAGCCCGCGTAGGCAATCTTCATGCCCTCTACGCACACTTCCATCACGCGGAAGCGCGGCGGGGTGATGCGCTTGAGTTCTTTGCCGTCCCAGAGATACAGCGTCTTGCGGGTCTTGTTGATGACGCCCTTGCCGTTGAACCAGAAGGGATATTCATCGAACACGGTGCAGACCTCATTGCGCTCCTTCTCCGCCAGACGCGCCGCGAGCCGCTCATGCCCTGCCAGCCCTTCCAGCGCGGCTTCGGTCGTCAGGTTATCGACGCGGGAGAACACAATGCTTCCATCCGTCAGTACGCCTTCGAGCGACAAGGAGCCTTCGCCGCGGCATACTTCTTCCGCCGCACTGCCCGCATTCTGGCGGTACAGCACGGTCTGCCCATCCGGGAAAGCGTCATCCGCTTCGACCGGCACGGTATACAGCAGCGTTTCCTCGCCCTGCCAGCAGAAGCCCTTCACTCGTCCGGAGTTCGTCAGACAGGCATTTTCGCCGCTTTCCGCGTCGATGCGGTAGAGGTTGGCGTTGTAGCCATTCTTTGCGAGGTCAGGCGTCGTCGCGACATAGGCGACCTTCTTCCCGTCGGGGCTGATTTGCACCTGCGAGAGGAAATTATACATAAGAAAATCATCAAGTTGAAGCTGTTCCACGCTATTTCCTGCCTTTCAGGGCGCGGCGACAGGCGCTGCGTCCGCAACAAAATGGGGAACTGGGTTCTTGTTGTTGGGAAGTTTCTTGCTCTTTTTTGGGGATGGGGAATGCAAAGAATGCCAGAGGGCATTCAGCTGCCCTCTGGTGTTCTCATTTCCATGCTGATGGGGTGTCGCAGGGGGAATCGCGCCTGCGGGCGCGACCAAAGGGCATGAAAACAAACGAAGTTTGCGATCGCCCTTTGGAAACCTTCGGCGCCGCCACTCTTTGGGTTTCATGTTTCTTGTGCGATGCCGAAGGTCATCTTTTCAGCATGAACCGAAGGTTCATTGAATAAACACGCGGACACTGTATGAACGTGTCACCAACTCAATCGCGCGGAAGGGGCAAGGGAGGGGACTTCGTCCCGTTTCATTCTCCCTTGCGGAGTCCAGAGGCAGAGCCTCTGGTGGGGTCTAAGGGGCGAAGCCCCTTGGGTTCCCCTCCCCTTACCCCTTGTGTGCCAAATCGACCTTGGAGGCGAGGTAAGCGAAAGCGAAGTAGCAGTCGTTTTCGTCGCCCGCCTTCACCACGCGCTCCATCAGGTCATATGCCTTGTCAGGCTGACCATTCTGAAGGAAATAGTTCGCGATGCCGAAGCCCATGGTGATGAGCTCCAGTGCCGTAACCTCCTCGGGGTCGGTGGACAGCAGCTCTTCCGGCTTCTTCAAGCCCTTGTACATCAGCAGACGCGCATAATAGGCGGTGTTCTCGCCCGGATTCATGTGATCGGTGATGCGCGCAAGAATCTTCGCCGCTTCCTCGTCGTTGCCAAGGCGCTTGAGCGTCATGTAGTACCAGTCGGTCACGGCAATCAGCTCCGGATCGGCGTCTGTCAGCTCATAGCAGCGCGCATACGCCTTCGCCGCCTTCGCATAATCGCGCAGGAGGAAGTAGCTCAGACCCAGATGGTAGAACACATTCCAATCATTCGGATTCAGACGGGACGCAATCACGAAATCCGCCGCGGCGTCCTCAAAGCGCCAGCAGGACAGGAAGCGATGCGCACGATGACGGTAATATTCCCAGTTGAAGGGATCGCAGGAAATCGCCATGGCGTAGCACTCTTCCGCCTCGCGCATCATGGACACCTTCGCCAGCGCATGACCCTTCTTCATCCAAGCGTCGCCGCTTTCGGGATTCGCAGCCACAGCCGCGCTCGCCGCCTGAATATCCGCCGTCTCCGGCACAACGCAGCGCACAAAGCTCGCCGATTCATATGCCTGATTCATTGTTCTCGCTCCTCCCTTCAAGCCTGACCGATGTTCTTCAGGTCAACACGCGCTGCCAGGCAGCCGAACGCCGCGTACCACTTGCTGTGTTCCGCCGTGTACACGACCTTCTTGAGCATTTCGACGCCCTTTTCTTCCTGGCCGTTCATGCGGTAGTAGTTCGCCACGCCGAAGCCCTGCGTGATAACGTCCAGCCCCGCATCGTCGCCCGCGTTGGTGAAGAGCGTTTCCGGCGCGCGCAGCCCCTTGTAGACGCGCAGGCGCTGATAGTAAGAGTTCGCCACCTCATCGGACACAGGCATGTCCTCGGTAATTTCGTCCAGCAGCTTCGCCGCCTCTTCGTCCTTGCCCAGCCGCTTGAGCGTCATGTAATGCCAGTCCGTCACAGCGCAGATATCGTCAGCGGTCTTGCTCAGCGCGGCACAGCGCGTGTACGCCCAGTCCGCCTTGTCATACATGCCCAGCAGGAAGTAGCTCAAGCCCAGATGATACCACACGTTCCAGTCGTTCGGATTCAGGCGGGACGCGATGGTGAAGTCCGCCGCGCCATCGGCAAAGTAACCGCAGGACACGAAGCGGTGCGCACGATGGCGGTAGTATTCCCAGTTGAAGGGATTGATGGCAATGGCGCGGGAGTAGCATTCCGCCGCCTCACGGTAGTAGCCCAGACCCGCCAGCAGCAGCCCGCGCTCCTTATGGAGTTCGGCGTTCTCCGGATCCTTCGCAATCTTTTCGTCGATTGCGGTCAGTTCCGGGGTCGTCGGCAGTTCGTTCCGCTCCCAAGACGCGACCTGATATTCCTGCACCAGCGTGCTGGAGCGGGCAATGTCCAGACCGACCTTCTTCTTTTCGCTCATGGTTTGTCATCCGCCTTTCTTTTTCGCGATGAATCAGGGTCTTTCCTGCCTGTGATTCATATTTATTGTACGACTTCAGTCGTCCCAATGCTTCAGCTGATCAGCAGCGGCGTGTTCCGCAAAACCGCCCCACGTCTCGTCGCGGCCCGCAATGCGCGTCAGGATTTCCTTCGCCTTCTCGCGGTTGCCCAGCACATATTCCTCGTACACCGCCAAGCCATATGCGCCCGTGGCGTACATGTGGTCATCCTTCGCCGCGGCTTCCGCCAGCACCTCATCGATATTCCGCGTGCCATTGTAGACCAGTACGCGATCGAAGTAGCCTTCGCTCATGCCGGGTTCCATATCCTTGTGAATGCGCGCCGCTGCCTTGCGCATGTCATCGATGCGCCCCATCTTCATCAGCGTCATGCAGTACCAGTCGGTCGTGCAGATGCGGTATTCATCCGTAGGCGACAGCGCATAGCAGGTTTCATAGGCTTTGAGCGCGCGCTCGTAGCTGCCCATCAGGTGGTAGCTCAGCCCCAGATGATACCAGCAGTCCCAGTTCTTCGGGTCGATGCGCAGCCCCATCTCGAAATCCGCCGCAGCTTCCTGATACTGCCCCAAATTCACATACGCATGACCGCGATGACGGTACAGCAGGGACATGAACGGGTCATAGGTCAGCCCGATGGAGTACGCCTCCAGCGCCTCGCGGAAAAACATCTGTCCGCGCAGCGCCAGCCCCAGCGCCATGTACTTCTCAGCGTTCGTCGGGTCAGCAGCAACGGCCTCCCGCGCCGCCTTGATTTTGTCGTTTTCTTCCACCGTGTCACGTGCGGCGAAGATTTGGTTTTCCTTCAAGCCCTTCTTGCTCATAGGAACAATACCTCCTCAATCCAGATTGACGATGAACTGCACTTCCAGCTGATTTTCGTCGCCCGACGGCTTCGCCTGCACAACGACGCCCGCCGGAGGATTTTCCGGGTCAATGAACACCTTGCGTGCGCCGAGGTAGTCATTCACCTGCTCAATATCGCGCACATAGCCGTATTCCATGAGGATGTTTTCCTTCTTGTAGCCGAACTGCTCGAACAGCTCCGCGTAGCGCTTCATGACCGCCTCGCTCTGCGTCGCCAGCGTCTTGAATTCCGGACGTGCGCTGTGACCCGTGAACCACGCGATGCCGTTGTACTCCACCACGCGGCTCATGCCCGGCACAACGTCGCGGCGGGTAATCTGCGGGTTTTCACCCGTCGCCACGAACAGCGCCAGCTCAATTTCCAGCTTCGGGCCGAAGGGCGTATTCTGGCGCGGCGGCGCTTCGACAATCACGCCCGCCGGGGGATTCTCCCCGAAATAGGCATTGAAGGGCTCGGCGATTTCGCCGTAGTGCGCCATATTCTTGATGAAGCCATTCGCCACGATGACGTTTTCCTTCTTCAGACCGAACTTCTCGAACAGCTCGTCATAGCGGTTGAGTACGCCCGCCACCTGTTCGCCCAGCGTATCCACCTTGGGATACACATGCCCGGTGAAATACGCCATGCCATCGTATTCCACCATGCGGCAGCCGCGGGTAACATCATAGCGCTTAATCGGGAGGCTGTCATTCGTCGCGACGATGAAGCTCAGCTCCATCAGGATGTTATCCCCCACGGGCGAATGCTGAATCGGCAGCCCCGTGACCGTCACGCCCGCCGGCGGATTCTTCGGGTCAATCCACTGGAAGTAGATGTCGGCGAATTCGTCCTCATCATCGGCGTTCTTCATGAAGCACGTCGTATAGAGGATATTGCTCTTTTTCAGGCCAAATTGCTTGAACAGCTCGTCATAGCGCTTGAGGATGCCCTCTGCCTGCTCTTTGAGCGTCTGATACTGCGGCGCGGCATGACCGGTGAAGAATGCCAGATTCTTCGAGAAGGTCACGCGCGAATAACCGCCCTTCGATACATCCAGATGCTGAATTCCCATGATTTTTTACCTTCCTTTCATATTACACAAGGGAGTTCCTCCCTTGACCCTTTTTCGCGATTGAGCTGCGCGCATTTTCATGCTGTGTGCGCGTGTTTATTGGGGGCACGTCCCTGCTTACACCTTGCAGCAGGCCACCCAGTGGTCATTGCCGACATTAACCAGTTTCGGCTTCTGCGCGGTGCATTCCTTGCAGCAGCCGTGGCACCGTGTGTGGAAGCAGCAGCCCTTCGGCGGGTTGATGGGACTCGGTACATCGCCTTCCAGCATGTCCTGCATCGCGGGGATGTCCGGGTCTGGAATCGGAATCGCCCCAAGCAGCGCCTTCGTGTACGGATGCAGCGGGTTGTCGAACAGTTCCTTCTTCGGCGCAATTTCGACGATGTTGCCAAGATACATCACAGCAATGCGGTCGCAGATGTGTTTGACGACGCTCAGGTTGTGCGAAATGAAGATGTACGTCAGCTGATATTTCCGCTGTAATTCGCGCATCAGATTCAGAATCTGCGCCTGAATCGACACGTCCAGCGCGCTGACCGGCTCGTCGCAGACAACCAGCTTCGGGTCGAGCGCCAGTGCGCGCGCAACGCCGATGCGCTGCCGCTGTCCGCCGGAAAACTCGTGCGGATAGCGCGTGTAGACCTCTTCGCGCAGACCGACGTCGTGCATGAGCTGCAGCACACGGGCGCGGCGCTCCTCCTTGTTGCCCATGTGGTGGACAATCAGCGGCTCCTCGATGCAGCGCCCGACCGTGAAACGCGGGTCAAGGGAGGAATACGGGTCTTGGTAGATAATCTGAATCTTCTGGGTCAAGTCCATGTTCTGCTGACGGTTCATCTTCGCGAACAGGTCATGCCCCTCGAAGGTGACGCTGCCCGCCGTGGGCTTGTTCAGCCGGACGACCGTGCGTCCCGTTGTGGATTTGCCGCAGCCGCTTTCGCCAACCAGACCGAACGTCTCGTTCTCGTACACGTCAAACGTCACGCCGTCTACCGCCTTGACGTACGCGGGTTTGCCCTCCGCGTCGCGCTTGCCCTTGATGGGATAATAGATTTTCAGATCCTTGATTTCCAGCAGCTTCTTCTTTTCGTTCTCGCTCATCCCTCAACGCCTCCTTCGTACAGGAAGCACCGCACCTTGCGCCCGTCTTCGAGCGTCACCAAGTCCGGCATTTCCTTCTTGCAGCGCGCGCCGCACTTTTCGCACCGCGGCGCGAACCGGCAGCCCTGCAGCTTCTCACTGGGCGACGGCACCATGCCGGGAATGCTGGGCAGTTCCTCCATGTCGTCATCCGTCAGTTTCGGAATCGAGCGCAGCAGACCAGCCGTGTAGGGGTGCAGCGGATTCTTGTAGATGGAGCGCACGTCGCTGTACTCCACCGCCTGTCCGCAGTACATGACCATAACGTGTTTGGCGATCTGCGCCACAATGCCGAGGTCATGCGTGATGAGAATGATGGATGTGCCCATCTTCTCCTGCAATTGCTTCAGCAGGCGCATAATCTGCGCCTGAATCGTCACGTCCAGCGCGGTCGTTGGTTCGTCCGCAATCAGGATTTTCGGGTTGCACGCCAGCGCCATGGCAATCATAACGCGCTGGCGCATACCGCCGGAGAGCTGGTTGGGATAATCGTTGATGACGTGTTCCGGCTCCGGGATGCCGACAAGCCGCAGCATTTCGATGGACTTTTTGAGCATTTCCGCCTTGCCCATCTGCTGATGGAAGCGGAACGATTCGCCAATCTGCTGTCCGACGGTAAAGACGGGGTTCAGGCTGGTCATTGGCTCTTGGAAAATCATCGAGATGTCATTGCCGCGGATGCTGCGCATTTCGCGCTCCGACTTTTTCACCAAGTCCTGACCGTGGTAGATGATTTCGCCGTCAATAATTTTGCCGGGCGGCGAGGGAATCAGGCGCAGGATGGACAGCGAGGTCACAGACTTGCCGCAGCCGCTTTCGCCGACGATGGCAAACGTTTCGCCCGGCTCAACCTCGAAATCCAGTCCGTCCACTGCGGGAACGACGCCCTCTTCGGTATAATAGTAGGTTTTCAGACCTTTGACCTGCAATACGGGTTCCGACATCAGGATGACCTCCTCATCATACTATTTCTAAATGGAAAAGGCGCAAGCAGCTGGCGCAGGCGAATTTAGAAATAGTATTAGTTATTCTTGAGTTTCGGGTCAAGCGCGTCGCGCAGACCATCGCCCACCAGCGAGAAGCTCATGACCACCAGCGTAATGGCAATACCGGGGACAAGCACGCCCGTGGGGTAAGTGCGGATGACTTCGCGCATCTGCGACAGCATTGCGCCCCATTCGGCTTCCGGCGGCGTCACGCCCAAGCCGAGGAACGACAGGGACGAAGCCGTCAGAATCGCCGTGCCAAGGCTCAGCGTCACATTGACGATAATCTGGGACATGGAGTTCGGGATGACGTGGGTGAAGATGATGCGCAGATTGCTTTCGCCCATCGTCTTGCACGCCTCGACATATTCCGAGCTTTTCAGGCTCAGCACGACACTTCGCACCATGCGTGTCAAGCCCGGTATGGTAAATATCGTAATGGCAATGACGGTGTTGACCGAACCCGGTCCCAGCACCGCGACGATGGTGATGGCAAGCAGCAGGCCAGGGAAGGCGAGCAAAATGTCGATGAACCGGCTGATAATCGCATCGACCCAGCCGCCGAAATAGCCGGCGCTCACGCCGAGGAGCACACCAATCAGCGCGCCGGACAGCACGCCCGCGAAGCTGATGGCCAGCGACACACGCGCGCCGTAAATCATACGCGCCAGCGTATCGCGACCCAGATTGTCCGTGCCGAGCGGATGTTGCACCGTCATCGGGCCATACTTCTTCATGACGCTCTGTTTGAGCGGGTCAACCTGCCACACCAGCGGGCCGAGAATCGCAATCAGCACGAACAGGATGAGGACAGCGGCGGCGACCACGGAGACCTTTCTGCGCATGAACCGGCGCAGCACAGGATGTTTGTTCTTCATATCTGCCGTGTTCCTCCTTAATCGTACTTCACGCGCGGATCAACCGCCGCGTACAGCAGGTCAACCAGCGTATTGACCAGCACAAACGTCACCGCCAGCACCAGCACAGCCCCCTGAATCGCGGGATAATCGCGGTTGCTGACCGAATCGACGACGAAACGCCCGATGCCGGGAATCGAGAACACCGTTTCCACCAGCGTTGCGCCGGCAAGCAGCCCGCCGAAGCGCAGACCGATGGTCGTCAGCACGGGAATCAGCGCATTCTTGAACGCATGACGATAGGTAATCACGCGCTCCGGCACGCCGCGGGAACGAGACGTGCGGATATAATCCTGATGGATAACGTCCAGCATCGCGCTGCGCGTGGTGCGCGCAATGCTGCCGATTGCTTGCAAGCCAAGGGTGGCAATCGGGAGAATAGCTCCCTGCCATGTATCCATGCCGATACTTGGCAGCCACCTTAAATTCAAACAGAATATAAGCATCAATATGAGCGCGAGGAAGAACGACGGCGTTGAAACCGTCAGGAGCGACAAAACCATGATGAGGTTATCCGCGAATTTATTGCGGTGGATGGCCGCAATGATGCCCAGCAGCACGCCCACAGCAGCACCAAACAGCGTGCCGCCGACAGCGAGCGTCAGCGTCTTGGGGAAGCGCTTCGCCAGTTCCTCCACGACGGGCTTGCCGGAGAAAATCGACGTGCCCAAATCGCCGTGCAGCGCATTGCCCACGAAGCGGAAATACTGGATATACAGCGGGTCGTTCAGACCCAGACGTTCACGTTCATATTCCTTGGTGTCCTTCGGAATATCCATGCCCAGCATCATGTCCACCGGGTCGCCCGGAATCAGCCGCACCATCATGAACACAATCAGCGACAAAATGAACAACATGGGTATCACTTGCAGAATCCGCTTAACAATGTATTTCCCCACGGGACATCCCCCCTGTTACTATACTACATAAAGCCTTGGTTTCTACTGTTTGGATGGATGATACCTTTTTGCTTGATTTTGCTTGTTGCGCAGGGTTTCGCGCCCTTGGAAACCTTCGGCGTTCCCATCTAAGTTGGTTGCGCTGTACCGAAGGTCTTTTAGGATGTTTTCTTTTTGGGAGGCGCGGCGGAAGGTCGGGAAACCCTCCGCCGCGCCTGATTCAATACCTGTTGGGATTACTCACGGCAGCGCACATGAGCCAGATCCATGGTGTTGGAGGAGTTCACAGCAAAGCCCTCAATCTTGTCGGACAGCGCGTACACATTCTTGCGCAGGTTCATGTAAGCGCCGAAGGGATCTTCATACATGGTAATCTGCGCGATGCGCGCGTAGATAGCGTTGCGCTCAGTTTCGTCCATGGTCACAGCGCCCTTTTCCAGCAGCTCGTCCACTTCCGCATTGTTATAGAAGCCGTAGTTGTTGACGTTGGTGTCGGCGGAGTGCATGATGCGCTTGAGCAGCGTGTCCGCGTCGGAGTCGCCGCCGGAGCCCATGATGAACATATCCCAGCCGAACTTCTCGTTGAACTCTTCAGGCGTGAAGTTCGCCCACGCGGAGGTGAACACCGCGCGCTCGACGACTTCCAGCTTGGCGTTGATGCCGATTTCCTTCAGTTCTTCCGCGATGATTTCCGCCATTTCCACAGCGCGGTTGTACATTGCGCTGGTCATGATGGTCAGGTCAAAGCCGTCCGGATAACCGGCTTCCGCCAGCAGCTGCTTCGCCTTTTCCGGGTCGTAGGGCACAACGCCGACAGAGGAGTAACCCGCCACAGAGGGCGCCATGATGCTGTCAATCGGGATTTCGCCCAAGCCACTGTAGAGGTATTCGCAGATGGCGTTGCGGTCGATGGCATAGCAGATAGCCTGACGGACAGCCGGGATGCTCATCGGCGCATGGTCGGAAGCGCAGTTGAACTGGAACAGGTGGCAGCCGTTGCCATCGGTCTTGCTGACGGTCACACCGTCCAGCGCGTCCAGGCGAACCGCGTCATCCGGGGAAACACCGTCGGCGATGTCCGCCTGAGCAGTTTCGACGGCAATCGCGCGGCTGGTCTGTTCAGGAACAATCTTCATGACGATTTCATGGGTGAGGGGTGCGCCTTCGTAGTAGTTCTCAAAGGCTTCAAACTTCATGACCTCGCCCTTGTCCCACTGGGTGCACTTGAAGGGGCCCGTGCCGTCAACGCTCTCCGCGGTCTTGCCGAGGTCAGCGCCGTACTTTTCGATGTATTCAGGATTCAGCACGAATGCCCACTGCTTCGCAATCGCCTGCAGGAAGAACGCCTTGGGCTCCTTCAGGGTGATGACGAAGGTGTAGTCGTCCGTCGCAACCGCCGTATCAATGAAGGAAGAAGCGTTCGAGGTGTAGCGCTGCGGATTCTCGGTATTCAGCAGGCGGTCAAACGTCGCCTCGAAGTCGTGGGCGGTGCAGTGACGGCCGGAGTGGAAGTACACGTCCTGACGCAGATGGAACGTCCACGTCATCTTGTCCTCGGACGCTTCATAGCTTTCCGCCATCTTGCAAACGACGTTGCCATCGTTGTCGTAGCCCAGCAGACCGTTATAGTACTGCGGCATAACCTTGCTGTTGGAAACATTGTTCTGCGGATCGAGAATATCCTGATCGTTGCCAATGACCCAGGTGATGGAGTCCTTGTAGCCATCTTCCGCGGACGCGGCGGTCGCAAAGACCATCGTGAACGCCATGGCGAGCGTGAGCAGGGCAGTAAGCAGCTTCTTCATGTTGAGTTCCTTCCCTTCTACTATTCTACTTGGAAGCACTGCTTCTTGAAAGCAGCGTTTCCATTTATATTCAACCTGCGTTTTGCAGGCGGAATATCATGCCTTTGCGGGAACAGTGTAGCTGACGCCCATCGCGTCCAAATCCTGCATGGACTGCTTGACAGCGAACAGCGCGCGGTTGTCTGGCGATTCCGCCAATTCTTTCAGCAGCGGGATTGCTTCCGCATCGCGCCCCTGATAGTGCAGGTAATTCGCCAGACCGTAGGTGAGCATCAGGTGGTAAATGCGCGGACGTTCGGGATTCTTGCAGTTCTTCTCGCATTCCTCCACGAAGTTTTCCGGCTTCAGCACACCCTTATAGAGCAGTACGCGGCAGAGGTAGTCGCCATCCTCGGTGGGCATATCGGGCGTAATGTCCTCCAGTGCCTTCGCGGCTTCCTCCGGCTGACCCAGCTTCATGCAGATCATCCAGTACCAGTCCGTCGTTGCGGGCAGCGCGTTCACGCCGTACTTCTTCATCAGCGTCTTGCTGTTTGCATGAGCGACTTTCGCCTCTTCATACATGCCGCCGAGGTAGCACGCCACGCCCAGATAGTACCAGCATTCCCAGTCTTCCGGGTTTTCCAGCGCCGCCAGTTTCAGGTCGGACGCCGACTGCGTGTATTCCTCGCGCCCAATCAGCTTGCGGCCGCGCCAGAAACGCATCAGGCTGTCAAAGGGGGCATACACCAGTCCCTTGGAGAAGCACTCCACCGCTTCGTTGGTCTTTCCCGCGTCCAGCAGTTCCAGCCCCTTCTTCTTCAGCAGGTTCGGGTTGCATTCCTCATTCCGGAGAATTTCGCTCGTCATGGCTCTCGACCATCCTTTCTTTTCTTGCAGGGGACTCTGCATAAAAAAACACGAAAAGTACAATGTCCCCTGATACGGAAAATGGAACGACGAATCCGTCGTTCCACTTTGAACGTAGTGCTATTCTACACGATTTCTTTTCGCTTGTCAAATGCAATTTTCGGACTTTTCGGCCGTTTTCGTGCATAAAACGTCATAGTTTTTGCATCTTTATCGGACACTTTTTGCAATCCCACGATTCTTGTAGGGTCTGCAATGTCCCGAATCACCGTACTAAAGCGATGTATTCTGTATACAGTCGAAAGTTCTGAAATCAGTCATTTTTTGCAGCACAGCTTGACAATTCTTGAGGTTTTGGCTATACTTTTTTCAACCTCAGTTTCCACCTCGTCAGGTTGGGAGAATGAGGGCGGTATTTTTCAAGGACTGCAGTCAGGAGGTGTTTGGTAATGCCCGATAAGGAATGGCTCTACCCCAATCTGCACGAGAACGGCTATACATACAGTGCGCTGGAGAACCTGCACTACATTCCGCATGTTCATGGCGGTCTCGAATGCGTCTATGTGCTGGACGGCGAACTTTGCGCCACCATCGACGAAAAGAACTACACGCTGAAGAAAGGCGACATCTGCCTGATTTTCCCGCAAGTGCGCCACAGCTATCGCACGCCCAATCACAGCAACATCTTCTGCTTCGCCTTGCTCCACGATACCATGCCCGACGATCTGCGTTCGCTCTTCGTCGATGGCTATGCACTCCCCAACCCGATTTACCGTGCAGGAAGTTATTCGCCACTCATCCCCGAAATTATTGACCACATGCTGATGCCGGAAGAGCGCAAAGCGAACCGGCTGGTGCATACCGGGCGGCTGCTGATGCTGCTCGGCCTGCTGTTCGACGCGCGCGCGCCCATCTCCGCGCAGAAACTTGCCATGTCCGCCGAAGAAGAAGTGATGCAGTACCTGCACGAGAATTTCCACGACCCCATCACGCTCACGCAGGCAGCGGAGCATCTGGGGTTGTCGCAATTCCAGCTCTCCCGCATTTGCAACCACCAAATTGGCATGGGCTTCAACGCCTACCTGAAAAGCCTGCGCGTAACCGCCGCCATGCGCCGATTGGCATTCACAAACAAGGGAATGCAGGAGATTGCCCTCGGCTGCGGCTTTGAGAGCGTCCGCACGTTCAACCGCGCATTCAGCGAGGAAACGGGCATATCGCCCAGCGAATACCGCCGCGCTCATCAGCAATGCACGGCGCTGAATCTCGACGTGAACCCAGCGCCCGCGAAAAAATCCGAATAAACGGTTCTTCACGGAAAGTTGGGGGGCAAACAAGGGCTTAGGCGAAGCGCCAAAAAGCTGCACGCGGAAGGAGCATGAAAGCGCGACCAACTCAATCGCGAAAAGGGGTCAAGGGGCAATTGCCCCTTGCAGGGTCAAGGGACAGCGTCCCTTGTGGGGTTTGGGGCAACGCCCCAACTGTTCCGCGTCCGACCAATCCCAAGGAAGCCGCCAACAAAGGCGCAGGCAGCGAAGCGTCCCTGCCAGTAACTTTGCGCGTCCGCAGACGCGCCTCCAAGCTGCTCTTCCCCCAAGATTCCGTGAAGAACCGAATAAACAGACGAATCCCCCATGCAGCCGTTTTTTGCACTGCATGGGGGATTGTTCTACTGCCGATTATTTATTCTCCGCTGGTTCGTCATCATAGTGAACTGCACCCTCGACGTACACATACACGCTTCCGCTGGCGTTTTCGCCGCTGATGGTCACGGTGTACCTGCCCGGCGTCTTCGGCACGATGCTGAAGCTGCTCGTCGGCAGCCGCTTGCCGGTGTAAATCGGCTCACCGTCCTCCGGGGTGATGGTCACGTCGATGCGCCCGCCGTCGCACTGGATGTCCACCACGATTTCCTTGCCTTCCGGCACAATCAGCGTGGACGTGTAGGTAGTATTCAGCGCTGTAAAATCAAGGTTGAATACCACGTCGGACGTTGCGATGACCCCATCGAAGGGCGCTTGCGGCTGCTGGGCACAGCCAGTCAGCAGCAGTGCCAGCACCAGCAGAACGAGTAGCTTGCAGAAAGTCATTCCTTTGTGACGCATGATGATTCCTCCTTGTTGTCTCAGGTAATCGCAGCTATGTTGGAAAGACCAGCTGCTCGGTCGCGCCCATTTGGCGCGGCAATGTGCAAGGGGTGGGGAAAGCAAGTTGGGGATGCTCCTGCGGGAGCGCAAAGTTACTGGCAGGGACGCTTCGCTGCCTGCGCCTTTGTTGACTTTTCCTTTGGAATGGTCGCCCGCGGAACAGTTGGGGCGTTGCCCCAAACCCCACAAGGGGCGCTGCCCCTTGACCCTGCAAGGGGGAATCCCCCCCTTGACCCCTTCGCGCGATTGAGTTGGCTTCTCCTCCATGCTTTGCCCGCGTGTTTATCCTTTTGGCGCTGCGACTTTCTCCCTTACCGCACGATTCGATAATACCGCCTCGATGTCAGCAAATACATCAGTGCATAAATCACCGCAAACACCACATAGCATCCAATCCCGATTCCATAAAACAGCGAGTCATTATGCAATCCAAATGCCCCTAAAATCAGCCGAATCATCGGCATCGCAAACAGCATATGCAGCCCCGCCATCAGCAGCGGCGCAAAGAACACCGTCAGCACCTGCGAATTGACGCTCCGGCGGATTTCCGCATCCGTCAACCCCACTTTCCGCATCACGGCAAAGCGCTCCGCATCCTCATAGCCCTCGCAAATCTGCTTGTAGTACATAATCAGCACTGCCGCAATGGAGAACAGCGAGCCCAGAACCATGCCAAGGAAGAAGAGCCCGCCGAAGAGAGAAAGGTAGTCCCTGCGGCAAAGCGAACGCGTATCCACACTCAGGGAAGACATGCCGTAAAAGTCCTTTCCCGTCAACTTCATTGCTTCGCTGCGGAGCGTCTTGACCAATTTCTCCTGCGTGTCCGTGTCCGCCTCCGAATCCAAGTCGAAATGCAGCGCCAGACGATCCATCATCATTGCCTTGCCGCTGTTCTTCCCGACCAGCGCCGTTATTTCGCCGCGGAACGCTTCCGCATCGTTGGTGAAAACAACCAGGCAGCCCCATGCGCTTCGGTAATCCGCGCTGAGCAGCCGCTTCGGCAGCTCCTTTTCCGCATGAATCATGCGGTACGGCGCAGAGCCGTAAAAGGACATGCTGGAAAACGTTTCGTTGGTCTTGAACGACGCGTACAGCAATTCCCTGTCTGCCAGCGTCACCGTTTCGCCCGTCGCCTGCTCATAAACAGACAGCGGATATACGGTCAGTTCCAAAACGTTCGCCTTGAGCGAATCTGCATCCGTGATAATGCCATAATCGCCGTTTTGCACCTTTCCCGTTGTCACCAGTGCGCGCTGGGATGTGATGTTTTCCGGTGTCAAGCCCATTTCCTCTGTCACGTCCAGCGCCATCTGCTGCATAGCGTCCAGTCGTTTCCAGTTTTCCTCGCCGTCGCGCGCCTCCAACCCTATCGTCAGGTTGATGTCCTGCGGGCAGATGGCGTCCACCATGCTGTCCGTTCCACCATACAGGCAAACCGTCGAAGTCAAAATGACCAGCACCATCGTGCAGAGAATGCAGATGGTCGCCATGCCCGCGCCGTTGCGCTTCATGCGGTACGCCATGGCGGATACGCTGATGAAGTGGCGCGTCTGATAATAGTAGCGTTTGTTCCTGCGCAGCATTCGGCACAGCGTTACCGACCCGGACACAAGCAGCAGGTATGTCGCCACAATCACCATCAGCACCGCGATGAAAAAGAATATCAGCGCTTCGAGAGGCGATTGGCTGACTGCCGCCACATAATACGCGCTTAGGAGAATCAGCAGTCCAATCAGCCCAAAGAACCAGTTCGCTTTCGGCGGCTTTTCCCCTGTGTTTTCGCTCTTGAGCAGCGCCACAGGGTTGCTCAGGCGCATCCGCAACAGGTTCGCCAGCAGAATCAGCACATAGATGCCGCCGAACAGCAGCAGCACCCACGTCACGCCATCCGGATAGAACAGCTCCATCGGCACGGTGTAATCCGCGTGCAGCAGGTTAATCAGCGCCATTTCAACCAGCCGGGAGAGGCTCAGCCCCAGCAGCAAACCGCCAGCGAATACCAGCAGCGCCGTCAGCAGCGTTTCCCACAGCATCACGCGGGCGATATTTCCTTTGCCCATGCCAAGGATATTGTACAGCCCGAACTCCTTCATGCGCCGCCGAATCAGGAATGAATTGCAGTAGTAGAGAAAAATCACCGAGAACACGCTGATGACGATTTTGCCCATTTGCAGCACCATCAGCGTCGTGCCACCCATGCTGAGCGCGCCCATCAGCGCCGGCCGTGTCAGGTAGTTCATGATATAGGAGACGCCCACCATCAGGATGCCCATCAGCAGATATGGCAGATATGTTTCCGCGTTTTTGCGGATGCCCTGCCACGCCAGCTTGGGATAAAGCAGCGGTTTCTTCATGCCATTTCACCGTCCATTGCGTCCTTGCGCGTCATCACGGTCAGCTCGTCGCTGATTTTCTCGTAGAACTGTTCGTTCGTCATTTCACCGCGGTAAAGCTGGTGATACACCTGCCCGTCACGGATGAAGAGGATGCGCCCCGCGCGGCTTGCCGCCTTGAGCGAGTGCGTGACCATCAGCAGTGTCTGCCCAGTCAGGTTGATTTGCTGGAAGACGTCCAGCAGCGCGTCCGTTGCGCGGGAATCCAGCGCGCCGGTTGGTTCGTCTGCCAGAATCAGGCGTGGATGCGTAATCAGCGCCCGGCACACGGCGGCGCGCTGCTTCTGCCCGCCGGAGACTTCATAGGGGTACTTTTCCAGCAGGTTCGCAATCCGCAGCTGATTGGCAATCGGCAGCAGATTCGCCTCCATCTCGCGCCAGTTCATGCCTTGCAGCACCAGTGGCAGGAGAATATTGTCCTTGAGCGAGAAGGTGTCCAGCAGGTTGAAGTCCTGAAACACGAACCCAAGCTGATCGCGCCGGAACGCCGCCAGCTGATTTTCACGAATCGCGCTGATGTCCTTGCCATCCAGCAGCACCGTGCCGCTCGTCGGGCGGTCAAGCGCCGCCAGTATGTTCAGCAGCGTCGTTTTGCCCGACCCCGATTCGCCCATAATGGCGACATACTCGCCCTCATCCACCGTGAAGGACACATCCGTCAGCGCCTGCACCTGATTGCCCCCGAACCGCGTCGCATACACCTTGCGAATATTCTTTGCTTCCAGCAATGCCATGATTCTTCCTCCTCAAAAGCCGCGCTATTTCCGCGGGTGAATTTCCTTTTGACACGTCTATTCTACCACGCGCCAGACTGCCCCGCCATCGAATCAGGTGACATTTTGCCCGTACCGTGTGACATTTCTGTAAGATGGGGCGATTTTTCTTACAGCGAACATCCAATTCTCCAAAGAAAAAATTTCCCCAGCCGGGAACAACCACCCAGCCGCTATCGTTTCTCTAAGTGCCGGGTGAATAACTTTCCCCGACACAAAACGCAATTACGAATCAAAAAAACGACTTTTTGAAAGGCTGGTACATAACCATGAAGAAGCTGATTTCCCTGTTTCTCGCCCTGATGATGGCAATCCTTGCAATCCCCGCGCTGGCGGAGGATGCCCAAGACCCCGATATGGCATTTGACCCCGATATTGACCCCGATTTCCTCGTCGGCGCATGGGAAAGCTGGACAGGCAACCCGCTGGAAATCCCCGACGACGTGAAGTACATCTTCGACCGCGCAACGGATGAACTCATCGGCGAACCCTATAATTATGAAGCAATCGCCATCCTTGGCACGCAGGTTGTCGCTGGAACAAACTACTGCTTCCTCTGCCGAAAGATTTCCTACGAGACGGGCGAAACGATTGGCTATACGCTTGTGTATGTTTTTTACAGCCTGAACGATGACGTGGAATTGCTGAATGAGCAAGACATTGTGTTTGCGCCGGATGCAACATCGCCGAAAGTCGCGGAATCCACCGACGCGAACGGTGAGATTCTCCCCGGTGCATGGGTAAACTGGGCGGCTGACCCGCTGGATATCCCGGAGAACGTGAAAGCTGCGTTCGAGAAGGCAATGGAAGGTCTGGTCGGCTGCACCTATGAGCCGATCGCCATCCTCGGCACGCAGGTCGTTTCCGGCATGAACTACTGCCTGCTCTGCAAGACCACAATCGTCACGCCCGATGCGCCTGTGTCCTACACGCTGGTGTACATCTACGAAGCGCTGGACGGCACGGCGGAAATCCTGAGCATGCAGGATGTTGTGTTCGACGCATTTCCGGCGGAAAACGGCTAATCTCCCCCACAAAAACACGCGGCATGGAACGTAATTGCTCCATGCCGCGCTTATTATATCGAAAATTAAGAATTGCGGGAGTAGTTCGGGGCTTCCTTGGTGATGGAGATGTCGTGCGGATGGCTTTCCGCCAGACCCGCGCCGGTAATCTTGATGAACTCGCTGTTTTTGCGCAGGTCGTCGATGTTCTTCGCACCGCAGTAGCCCATGCCGGAGCGGATGCCGCCAACCATCTGGAAGATGGTGTCCGCCAGAATTCCCTTATACGGCACGCGGCCTTCAACACCTTCGGGCACGAGCTTCTTCGCGTCCTCCTGGAAGTAGCGGTCTTTCGAGCCGTGCTCCATCGCGCCCAGAGAACCCATGCCGCGGTACACCTTGTAGGAACGGCCCTGATAGATTTCGGTCGCGCCGGGGGCTTCGTCCGTGCCCGCGAGCATACTGCCGAGCATGACGCAGGAGCCGCCCGCAGCCAGCGCCTTCACGATGTCGCCGGAATACTTGATGCCGCCGTCAGCAATGACGCGGATGCCGTGCTTGTCGGCCTCTTCCGCGCAGTCCGCCACCGCCGTCACCTGCGGCACGCCGATGCCTGCCACAACACGGGTCGTGCAGATAGAGCCCGGTCCAATGCCGACCTTCACGCAGTCAACGCCCGCGGAGATCAGGTCGTGGGTTGCCGCCGCCGTCGCCACATTGCCCGCGAACAGCTGAATATCCGGGAAGCGCTTGCGGATGGCTTCCACCTGACGCAGCACGCCGACGGAATGGCCATGCGCCGTATCGATGGAAATCACGTCCACCTTCGCGTCCAGCAATGCTTCGATGCGATCGAACACATCGTGCGTCACGCCGACCGCCGCGCCGCAGAGCAGACGACCCTTGGCATCCTTGGCGGAATTCGGGTACTTCGTGGACTTCTCAATGTCCTTGATGGTAATCAGCCCGCGCAGCATACCGTTTTCATCCACAATCGGCAGCTTCTCGATGCGGTGCTTCGCCAGAATCTGCTTCGCCTGCTCAAGCGACGTGCCGACGGGCGCGGTGATGAGGTTTTCGCTGGTCATGACTTCGCTGATTTTGCGGCTGTAATCCGTTTCAAAGCGAAGGTCGCGGTTGGTCAGGATGCCGACAAGTTTGCCGTCGCGGGTAATCGGCACGCCGCTGATGCGATAGCGCGCCATCAGGTTTTCCGCGTCCTGAATCAGGTGATCGGGAGAGAGGAAGAAGGGGTCGGTGATAACGCCGTGCTCAGAGCGCTTCACCTTATCAACCTGCGCTGCCTGTTCTGCAATGGACATGTTCTTGTGGATGATGCCCAAACCGCCTTCGCGCGCCATTGCAATGGCCATGCGGGAATCCGTTACCGTGTCCATTGCGGCAGACATCAGCGGAATGTTCAGCTTAATCACAGGGGTGAGCTGAATCGAAAGATCGACTTCCTTGGGCAGCACTTCACTGCGGGCCGGAACCAGCAGCACATCATCGAACGTAAGACCTTCCCGAACAACCTTTTGCAGCATGGGCGAAAATCCTCCTCGTAATGCGTCTTTTTTTGCCGAAACTGGAATCTTCCAGCCTCAGTTTGCCGTAGGTTATCGGTTATTGTAACAAACTTCAGCCCCTTTGTCAATGGCTTTCCCGGCGAAATTTCGCCCTGCGGAAGGGAAGAGCAATGCATTCCCGTGCTTGTTCTGCAGGGTTTCTTCCTTTTTATGATTTTGCTTGTCATCCCTGCTTTTCCGCCGCTTCTCCCTTTTTCTCCTTTGGCACGGGGAGCAGCAGCCGCAATTCAAACCATCCATCCTTCGTATCAATTGTCGCCGACCCGCCGTAGCTGTTAGCAATGCTCTGGATGCTCTTCAGCCCATAGCCGTGGTAGCGTGCGTCTCGCTTGGTTGTCGTCGGCATACCGTCCACAAAGCGCAGCTCGCCGCTGTAACAGTTCTCCACGCGGATGCGCAGAAAGTCCTTCTGGCGCATGGCGGAAACGTGAATCAGGCGCTGCTCCGGGTTCGGGAGTTTCTTCACGCTTTCGATTGCGTTGTCCAGCGCATTGCCAAACAGGGCGCTGATGTCCATCGGGTTCATGAAATCCAGCGCCTGTCCGTCGGCGACGCAGGTTAGGCTGATGCCTTCGCTCTGGCATTGGATGGTTTTTGCGGTCAGAATCGTGTCCAGCACGCGATTGCCGGTCTTGTTCTGCGCCTCGTAGGTGCGAATCTGCTGCTCCATCTGGTCGAGGTACTCCGTGCGCTCGGCGGCGGAGGCGGCGCGCAGCAGCTGAATATGGTGCTTCAGGTCATGATACTTTTGGTTGACCAAGGCAATGGATTCTTCTGAAATGCGGTAGCTCTCGTACTGCATGTGCAGCAGCGCCTGCAAATGCTCCATTTCACGCTCTGTGCTGATTTCCAGAATGACGACGTGATAGGCGAACAGCATCGCGACGCCGCCGAGGTCAACGGTGGTGCGGATGATGAAGACTTCCGCCGTGAACTGGCTGGAAAAGGGCGTTCCGGTGAAGGCAAAGCTGATGTTGCTGACGGAAAAGACGGCAATCGCAAGGACGGCAGCGGTGAACAGTTCCCGCGCGGTAATCTTGATGAGCTTTGAGCCGTCGCGGTATTTCCGTTCCAGCAGAAACATGGTGTAGAGGATGATGGCGTGGACAGCGGCAAAAACGAGTATCGTTGTCCAAACCGTGAGCGGCAGCCCCGGCACCGTCACGAAGAAATAGAACAGATACCACGCCAGCGACGCGGAAAATTCGCCCAAGATGAATGCGCGGGCGCAATAGTAGCCCGCGTTCGCCCATGGCATGTGCGTTGCAATGCGAATATAGAAAAAAATCAGCGCGACTGTCACGCCCATGCAGGGGAAAAAGCCAATCGCGGAAACACCGTCCGTCAGCGTCATGAAACCGGCAATCAGGGCAAGAAATCCAGCGCTGATGCCGAATTTCCTGCCCTTGCTGAATGGGCTGCCATATAATTGAATGTAGAAGGTACTGCTCAGCCAGTACGCCAGCGCATAGAGCAGACCCGGCGTATGCGACAAATCGACGTGCATCATTTGCCTACCTCGTTGATGTAGTTGTTCAGGGCGTCCAGAAACGCCTTTTTCTTCGGGCGGCTGACCTGAATCTGATCGCCGTCCACGTCCGCGCAGTTTTCGTTCACACCGTTGACGTGCTCCAGATTGACCAGATAGCACTTGTTGCAGCGGAAGAAGTGGTATGCCGTCAGCGCTTCCTCCAGTTCGGACAGAACGCCCTTTGCCTCCAGCGTTTCGCCGTCCAGATGGTAAATCAAGCTGTGATTGACGACCTCGATATAGCGAATCTGGGAGATATCCAGCTTGCGCATTCCGCCTTGGAAGGGGACGGAGATGAACTTGCGCGTGCGGTGCTTCATGCGCTCCAAGGCGCGCTGCATCCGCTGCGAAAAAGCGAAGTAACTCACGGGCTTGAGCACATAATCCAGCGCATCCACCGTGTAGCCCTTCATGACGTACTGCGGCGTGCTGGTAATAAAGAGGATGACGACCTCCTTGTCCACCTTGCGAATCTCGCTGGCAGCTTCCATGCCGTCCATGTAGCGCATCAGGATGTCCATGAGGATGATATCGTAATTGCCGCGGTAGTCCTCGACGATTTCCGCGCCGTCCGGAAAGATGGAGACGTGAATCTTCTCGTTAATCTCCTGCGAAAACCGTTCCAGATATTCTGTCAGTGTGCGCTGACTGCTTTCTTCATCTTCCACCAGTGCTACACGAATCATCGGGCCGACCTCCTTTGCAAACAGCTTGGTTTCCAATAGTATAGCAAATCCTTTGCGCAAAAGGAAGCCTTTTCGCACGGAAAAAGCAGGCGAAATGTCTGTAATGTTTTGCACATTGTGGATATGCACAAAACCAGCCTGCGAAATATGGGAGAATTACTGTATAAAATCCACACACGCCAAAATAAAGACAGTTTGCGCCGAAAATGTGCTGCGTGATTATTTTCTGCTATACTAAAATCAATCTCAAGCCTTGGTGAAAGGAAGGAAACACATGAAGGCGAAGAAATTTACCCCTGCAATGAGAGGCCTTGCGGCACTCATGACCTGCCTGATGGTTCTCTCCATCGTCGGCACGGGTGTGGCAAACACCTACCGCGGCGCACTGGACGATACCTTGGGTACGGAAAGCTATGTGACCATCAATGACGACAGCGCGGCGCGCTTCAAGACCGACTACGCGACCATCGAAGACATGGCGGCGGCGGCGCGCGACATCGCCATCCGTGAAGGCGAAGAAGGTACGGTCGTCATGAAGAACGACAACGGCGTTCTTCCGCTGAAAGCGAACGCGAACGTTGCCTTGTTCGGTCTGGCGGCGTATAATGTCTATGGGCCGAAGGGCGGCAACGCGGACGCGGCATCGCTGGCGGATGCGCTGGCAGGTGCAGGCCTCAACGTCAATGAGACGCTGAAGGACTACTACCTGACCAACATCATCAACATGCACACCGAGATGCGCGCCAACCGCTGGACGGGCAAGGAAGTTCCCACCACGGTGTATGACCACATGTACGTCAGCGCGCCGGGTGACTGGACGACCTACCAGATTGCGGAAGTGCCGCCGGCGGAGTTCGAGGCGCTGGGCGTTCCGGCAAACTGGAAGGAAGCTATCGCCAAGGACAGCATCGGCATCTGCGTGTTTGCGCGCGGCGCCGGCGAGGGCAATACCTACAAGCCGGGTTCTGCGCTCAACTACGCGGGTGAAGCAACCGGCGAAGACCCGCTGAAGCTTTCTGCCGATGAACTGGCGGTTGTCGAGGCGGCGAAGGAAACCTGCTCCAAGGTCATCGTGCTGCTGAACACCGGCAACAACATGATGATTGCCGACATCGCCGAGGGCGGCTCGCACGAGGTGGACGGCATCTGCTACATCGGCTGCCCGAACGACTACCAGACCATCGGCATCGCGAACGTGCTGACCGGCAAGGTCAACGCGACGGGTGCACTGGCAAGCGCTTTCGTGCGCGACCACCAGTCCATCCCGGCGGTGCAGAACGTCGGCGGCGACTACTTCGCGGATTACGAAATCGTCTGCCGTAATGACGACCCGCGTTATCCCGGCAAGGAAATCGGCAATATCGGCACGGGCTCCTTCGGCGGTGCGGATACCTACAACGGCGGCATGTACATCGTCGAGGCGGAAGGTATCTACGTCGGCTACAAGTACTACGAAACCCGTTACTTTGACGCCGTCATGGGTCAGGGCAACGCCAACAGCGCGGCCGGCGCAACGCAGGGCAGCGCGTGGAATTACGGCGACGAAATGCTCTACACCTTTGGTCATGGCCTGAGCTACCTTGATTACACCCAGACCATCAAGAGCGTGACGGTTGACCGCAGCGTGAACGGCAACATCACCGCCGTCGTTGAAGTGAAGAACAACTCCAATCAGGACGGCAAATTCCTCACCCAGCTGTATGTGCAGCAGCCCTACACCGACTATGACCGCACGAATCTGGTTGAAAAGTCCGCGGTCATGTTCCTGAACTCTGCCAAGGTGGACGTCGCCGCCGGCAAGAGCAAGGAAGTTACCATTACTATTCCCACCAAGTATCTGGCAAGCTACGACGCGAACAACGCCAAGACCTACATCCTCGATGCGGGCGACTACTACTTCACGGCGGCAGCCGGCGCGCATGAGGCGGTCAACAACATTCTGGCGGCGCAGGGCAAGACCACGGCCGACGGCATGGATGCGGCGGGCAAGAACGCGGTTGTGAGCTGGAAGCTCGACGCGCTGGACAACACCACCTTTGCCATTGCCAACAACACGACCGTTACCAACGTGGCGGACGACGCCGACCTGAACTACTGGCTGCCCGGCACGGTCACTTACCTGACCCGTCAGGACTGGAACACCTTCCCGATTAACTACAACAAGCTGAACCTCAAGATTGCTGACAGCCCGAAGAAGGATCAGTGGATTGCCGAAATGCGCGGCGAAACCTACACCATCTCCGACACGGGCGCGGCGGCGGAAGCTGTCCCCGGCCCGAAATTCACGGCATCCGAAATCGGCGCGGAACAGCTGAACAACATCAATGACCCCTACTGGGACAAGCTGGTTCATGCCATCACCATCGACGAAGCGGTCGGCGCAGTTATCCACGGCGGCAGCCGCTCCGATACCCTGACCAACATCGACAACCCCGTCGTCATCCAGAACGAAGGCCCGACCGGCATCAGCGCTGGCTACACCGACGAGGCGACCGGCAAGACCTACAAGTTCAACGTCAACTCCCAGACGCTGCTGGGCTGCTCCTTCAACCCGGAACTGGCGTATCAGTGGGGCTTGGTTGAGGGCAACTCCTGCCTGTGGGTCGAACGCTACGACCTGTGGGGCAGCGGTCTGACGCTGAACCGCACGCCGTACAACGGCCGTAACTACGAGTACATCTCCGAAGACCCGATGCTGACCAACGTCATCGGCCGTGAAGTGATTCAGGGCTGCTCCGACAAGGGCATCATCAACGGCCCGAAGCACATGGGCTTCAACGATCAGGAACACAACCGCGCCGGCATCTCCGCGTACATGACCGAGCAGAAGTTCCGTGAAACCGACCTGCGCGGCTTCGAGGGCGCGCTGAGCGATGCGTTCGGCATGGGCGTCATGATTGCCTTCAACCGTATTGGCGCGACGAACGCTTCCCACCATGTGGGCATGATTCAGAAGATTGTCCGCGGTGAATGGGGCTTCAAGGGCCTGATTTCCACCGACATGATGAACAACTACCTGTACTTCAACGCCGAATCCATGGTCATGGCAGGCATCACGCAGGTTGCTGACTTCGCGGCGGACAACAGCCACATCAACCTTGGCGAAGGCGGCGTGGACGCGGTTTGGCCGCACATTTCCCTCGAAACGGTGTCGAAGGACTCGAACCTCGTTGAGCAGGCGCGTGAAAACCTGAAGTACCAGCTCTACATCTTCGCCAACAGCGCGATTCTGAACATCTCCACCCAGCGCGTGAACACCTGGTGGGATACCGCGCTGACCGTCACCACCTACGCCAGCAGCATTCTGGCTGCCCTGTTTTTCCTCGCGTGGGTTGTGTTGACGCTCCTGCCGGAAAAGAAGCCTGTCGTTGTGCGCGTTGAGAACAAGCGTTGAGGACAAGGAGGAATAAACATGAACGCCACGAAAAAACTCTCTGCCGGCGCTTGGCTCTCCATCGTCACTTGTGTCCTGAGCCTTGCCGCGCTGGTTGCGTATCTGATTAACACGTCCGCTGCCGGCTACTTCCAGAATGCTACGGTGTCGAACCTTGTGCTGATGGTGGTGGGCGCGGCTGTGCTGGAGGCGGCTGCGGTCGTCTTGAGCATGGTCAAGGGCGCGAAGAAGGTTGTAGACCTGCTGACGGGTCTGTGCCAGATTGCGGCTCCCGCGCTGCTGGCGCTTGCCTTCATCAATCTGGTGTCTGCCCGCGTCGAAGGGTTCGCCTTCATTTACTTCTCCAACGCGGATGTGCTGCTTGAAGTGCAGACGGCGGCGAATATGTCCTCCGCCACCTGCGCGATTGTGAATCTGGTGCTGCTGGCCGTTTCCAGCATCGCCGGTGTCGTCAGCGCGTTCTTCACCCTGAAGAAGTAATCGAACTTGCGGCGGTCAGGGGAATCTCGACGATTCTCTTGACCGCCGTTTTCAATCTCATTCGGCAGGTGGTAAACATGTTTCAGATTCAATCGTTTACTTGCGAGGGCTTGCGCGACCATCTGGTGACCGACTGCGCCGCCCCGACGTTTGCCTATTTCGTCTCATCCGACCGCGCGGGCGCGTCCGTTCAGTCCGCTGAACTGACGGTGAACGGCTGGACAATCCGCAATCCTGACCAGTGCGGAACGCGCTATGCCGGGCAGCCGCTCAAGCCTTTCACAACGTATACCGCGACGCTTACCGTCACGTCGGACAGCGGCGAAACAGATACTGCCCGCCTGACCTTCGAGACGGGACGCATGGATACGCCGTGGCAGGGCAAGTGGATTACCGACGGCGCGTATGTGTTCAAGGAAAAGAAGGTTTCGCCCGTGCCGATGGTGTTCCGCAAGGAGCTGCCGCTCCGGGGCGAAATCGCGCAGGCGAAGCTGTACGCCACGGCAATGGGTATCTACGAGCTGAACATCGACGGGCAGAAAGTCGGTGAACGGTATTTCGCGCCCGGTTTCACGTCCTATGCGCATCAGCTGATGTACCAAACGTATGATGTGACGGACATGCTGCATTCAGGCAGCTGCATCACTGCGACGGTCGCGGGCGGCTGGGCGGTCGGGTCATTCGTGTTCACGCGCGTCAATCGCGTGACGGCAGACCGTCAGGCGCTGCTGGCGGAGCTGCGGATTACCTACCGCGACGGCAGGACGGAGGTCATCGGCACAGACGAAAGCTGGCAGGTGACAGAGGACGGTCCTGTCCGCATGGCGGATTTCTACGACGGCGAAACGTATGACGCAACCGTATCACTGGACAAGGCGGCTTGGCGGAGCGCCGTACAGGAGCGTCTGCGCGTGAAGCCGAAGCTGATGGCGGATTACGGCGCGGACGTGAAGGAACACGAGACGTTCGCTCCCGTATCCTGCAAGAAGTTAGGCAATGCGCTGATTTACGATTTCGGGCAGAATTTCGCAGGTGTGGTGCGCCTGACGGTCACGGGAAAACGCGGGCAGAAGATTACCATCCGCCACAGCGAAGTGCTGAACCCTGACGGTACGCTGAACACGGCGTTCCTGCGCACGGCGAAAGCGACGGCGACGTACATCTGCAAGGACGGCAAGCAGACGTGGTCGCCGCGGCTGACGTACATGGGCTTCCGCTACATCAGCGTCGAGGGCGTGCGGGAAGAAGACGTGCAGGTGACGGGCGTCATGCTGTACTCCGACATTCAGCAGACGGGTTCGTTCCGCTGCTCGAACGAGATGCTCAACCGCCTGCAGGAGAACATCGTCCGCAGTGCAAAGTCGAACTTCATGGACATCCCCACCGACTGCCCGCAGCGCGACGAGCGCATGGGCTGGACGGGCGATATTGCCGTGTTCGCGCCGACGGCGGCGTTCAATTTCGATATGAATCGCTTCTTGGACAAGTGGCTTCTGGACGTGCAGGCGGAGCAGCTGCCGACGGGCGGTCTGCCGAACACGGTGCCCGTGCAGGGTTACGGCTTCCCCGCGACAATGCCGAAAATGGCGGTCGCGTGGTGGGGGGATGCGTGCGTCCTCGTGCCGTGGGCGCAGTATATGGCGCGGGGCGATGTGGGCGTGCTGCGCCGGATGTATCCGACGATGAAGAAGTACGTCAACGCCTGCCGCTTCTGGTGCGGCTTCGGCTTCGGCAAGCACCGTTATCTCTGGGAAATGCCCGGCATACTGGGCTTCGGCGACTGGGTTGCGCCGGACGTGCCGCAGATGAGCCAGTGGCAGGGACGCATTAAGTGGACAGGCACGGCGTCGCTGTGCAACACAAGCGCGCTGCTGGCGAAAATCGCGGATATTCTGGGCGAAACGCAGGACGCGAAGCACTACCGGGCATTGTCCGAAAAGACCGCCGATGCGTACTGCTCGATTCTTACGGACGGCAACGGCAAGCTGCTGGATGAGTTCCAGACCGCTTACGTCCTGCCCATCTACCTGAATATGTTCCCCACGCAGCAGATTCGGGAAAAAGCCGCCGCGAATCTCGCCGCGCTGGCGAAGCGCAACGACTGGTGCATCGGCACGGGCTTCCCCGGCACACCGTACATCCTCTTCGCGCTGTGCGACAACGGGCAGGTGGATGCCGCATACCATATGCTGCTGAACACGAAATGCCCCTCATGGCTCTACGAAGTCAAGGCGGGCGCGACGACGATTTGGGAACGCTGGGACGGCTTGGACGAGAACGGCGTCTGCCCGATTGGTGACGACGGCACGGACAAGATGATTTCCTACAACCACTACGCATCCGGCGCGGTCGGCGACTTCCTGTACCGCCGCATCGCGGGCATTGAGCCGACGGAGGCGGGCTACAAGGCTTTCCGGGTCAAGCCGATTCTGGGCGGCGGGCTGACGAGCGCCTTCGCGAAGGTACGCACCCCCTACGGCGACGCAAGCGTGCAGTGGGAAACGGCGGCGGACACCTTCACCGTGACGGTATGCGTCCCGGTCGGCACGCGCTGCGAACTGACGCTGCCGGATGGCACGAGCCAAATACTGGCGAGCGGCACGCACACGGCGACGTGCAGCATCCGCTGATTTGGTCAAAATATCACCGTGCCCGAAATGCCCTGAAAGCGGGGAATTTCGGGCACTTTATACTATTTCCAAATTCACCTGCGCCATCTGCTTGCGCCTTTTCCGCTCTGGCGTCCGG
>OHHU01000187.1_pt1 | contig 40957 bp, 36 predicted proteins | sample 1568151 | NCBI WGS metagenome assembly OHHU01 (sample SAMEA3879572, study PRJEB24766) | human gut metagenome | biome: human-associated habitat; feature: feces | place: USA | collected 1985/1987 | reverse complement strand
CCGGACCGCCGGGGCCATCGAGGCCCGCCTGTCCGAGCTCGGCCGCCGCGACCAGATCCAGTTCAACATGCGCTGAGGATCCGCCGATGGAAGCAAGACAGACCAAACTCGAGCTTGCCCTGCAGCAGGAGCTGCTGCAGAACGCGCAGCAGGCCGCCGCGCGGTATCACAGCCCCGTGACGCGCTTCGTCCGGGATCTGCAGTCCCGCGGCAGCGTCGCCGCCGTGCGGGACTTTGTCCGCCGCCGTGCCCCCTCCGACGCCTTCGCCTCGCTGGAGCAGGCCGGGCATCTGGAGCTTTCGCCGGAGGCCACCATCATCCAGGCCCGTTACGGCCCCCTCTTCACCGACGAAGAGATCAACACCTGCCTCACGCTTCTGCTCGAGGCGGGATATTTCTGATCGGCCGGAACCGAGAGGAAAACGATGATCTACGAAAAAATGACCGCGGCCGATGTGGACAGGATCGCGCGGCTGTACACGGACTATTATAACCAGCACGAAGACGGCTGCTGGACACACGAAAAAGCCTGCAGACGGATCCGCCAGATCGTCACGGTCGAAGATTCCCTCTGCCTGATCCAGCAGGACGACACGGAGAACACGACCGGCTTCGCGATCGGGTATCTCAAGCCCTACGACGACCTTACGAGCTATTGGCTGGAGGAGATCGTCATCCTCGCCGGGTATCAGAACAAGGGATTCGGCAGGCAGTTTCTCCGCGAGATCGAGCAGCATGCCCGCGCCCACGGCGCAAAGCTCATCGAACTCGCCAGCGTAAACGACGAACCCCACATGCACTTCTACACCACCTCCGGCATATACCCCGCCTCAAACCTGAAGATCATGGGGAAGCAGCTGTGAATGTAAAACTTATATATAGCAAAAAGCCTTGAATCCTCACGGATTCAAGGCTTTTCAGTATGTGTTTTCACTACACTATAGATGAACACGTTACAGCGGCTGATTTCTGTAATTTACTCTTTCGGTTTGTTTTTGTCCGGAATCTCGCTAGTCGCTTCAATCAGATTGCTCACGACCTGATTGAGCTGCGCGGCGTTTTGGGACGTAATGACCGGTACGCCGGTCTGCTGCTCGATGGCTTTCCGTGCATCTCCCGCGATCTTGCCGCCGGAGCGCGCAACTTCGACGTTTTCCCGCAAACCTTCCGGTGCTTTCTGCTTGGAGATCTCCGTAGTTGTGGCTTCGGCCAGCATATTGAGAACCAACTCCAGCGTCGTCATGTTGTCACGCAGGTTCTCTTTCTTCAAGCCCTTGAGATTCTTATACTGCCGCGTGTTCATGCCGGACCATGCTTTCGTGATCTCGTCCGTCAGGATCGCATATTCCTTACCCATCTGCACTCCGCGTGCGTCCCATTCGTCGGTCAGCTCTTTGCGTACCTGAATGGCTTGCAGGCGCTGGTTGATCCATTCGCGGCTGTATCCCTTCTTGAGATAGGTTTCCAAAGCCCGGTCAATGGTCAGCTCCGGGTCGATCGTTTCTTCGATTCGCTCCCGACCGACCTGCGCCAGCCAGAGTTTGAACGGTTCGGCTTTTGGCGATGGAATAGACTGAATGATGCGCAGCAGCAGCTCGGTGTCAGCTACGTCAGTCAGACGCTTTTTGCCGTCTGCCGCAGTCATTTTCAACTGCTTACAATTTGTAATCAGTTGTCCTGCGCCTTCATTATTCAAGCGCTTTTTTAATACCGCCCAATAGGTACTGGCGTGTCGGGCATCCGGCTGGTCAGTCAGTACAGCCACCACATCGACGATAGAAAAAAAACATTCTTCTTTTTCTGCATCCCATGCCGTGCGGATGCGCTTGTTCTCAAAAAGCTGGATTCGATCATCCCGTGCCATATCCTCATCTCCGTTCCTTTTTTCTATATTATAGCATATTCTTTTGCTTTAGTCGATCCGTTACCTCAACATGCGTTTCATATTCAACTGGTCTTATGGAAAAGCTGCCGTTCAGGTATGCAGGTACCATCTTATAGCACGGAATATCTTTTTCACAGCATATTTGATAAAGTGTATTCGCTGCCTCCTCGTCTGTTCGCACCCCTATGTAAACAGCTGTCGGTTTCAGACTATAGATTGGGCAGAAAAGCGTATTATCCGGTAACATGGAAATCATTCGCCACTCGTTTTCGTAGCTCCAAACCGACGATTTTGTAAGCAGGCTCTTTACAATTACCAAAAGATCTTCATAAAATGGTTTGATTGCAGTATGCGCCAAATCCGCCATACGAGAAAGCAGCAGCGGCAGGATAATCTGGGATGCATCATACCGTACATCCGCGTATATCACGGGCGCAATTGCAGGGGACATCATCAGACTGGTACAGTGCTGAACGTCCGCACACTTTTCAGAACAGGCTGTTAAAATTTTTTGAAAATCATACTCTATGCAAAAGCCCCGATGGCTGTCCGCGTAATGTCCCCACATTGCCGAATTGTCGTTTGACTCTGTAAAGCAGGCAATGCTTCTCCGCTTCTGCTCATCAATCAACGTCCGATAAAACACCTTTTCAAATTCATCCTGACAACATTCTAATAAACGCAGTGCATTTTCACGGAATAGCGAAAAAGGGTTCTCGAGCGCCTCTGGTTGAATGTCTTCCGGGAGAACTGAAAAAAGCCATTGAAGCTGTTCTTCTGAGAATATGCTTTGAAAGGTTGGCACGCTTTCCCCATTTTTATATGCACGGTATTTTTCTGCGATCTGCCCTATATCCATTTCCCTTTTTAATAGTTCCTTCGCACGTTCCGGATCATAATGGGGCATACATTCAAACGGATCATTAAATGAAAAAATGGAACTGCCCCATATTTCATCCTTTCGGAGCGCGTCAAAAGTATGGTCGTTTACAGCCCGATAACGATACAATCTTGATGGTATATTACTTTGAACCCATGTGCGGATTTTTTCGTGCTGCTGTCTGATGATTGCGGAATCTGAAATCGATTCATAAAATGTACCGTAAAGCAAAGCGCAGAATTCTTCTCGATTTGTCATATGTTTCCCTCCAGTGCAGCTTTATATGGTGATATTATAACATATTTCGTTTTCTTGATTTTTCCTGCAAATAAAACGTTCAGAATTATATCACCATCTGCTATACTTATCCTCCGAAAGGAGCTGATCGTATAAACAGCAAATACACATCAGAAGAAAAACAAAATATCATCACTGCCTACAAAGCAGGGAAACGCGTTTCTCTGCTCGTCACCGAAACAGGAATCCCGCGCAGCACGATTTATGCGTGGCTTGCCGATGCGCAGGCTGAAAATTCCGAAAAGAAAACAAGTTTTACGCTGCGGGAGTATCGCAACCTAGAGAACAAGGTGCATCGCTCGGAAGGCATCATCGACATTCTGCAAAAAGCACCCTGCACTGCGGCCGCACCGTTGGAAAACCGGCTGCATGTGCTCGATGATCTGCATGACCAATACAGCGTCCATATGCTCTGCGATGCACTCTGCGTACCGCGGGGCACTTTTTATAATTATCTGCTGCACAGCAAACGCGGCTGTGCTTGGTACGACAAGCGCCGGGAGGAGCTTCGCCAGAAAATTCAAACAGTCTATGATGACGGCCGCCAGATCTACGGCGCTGGAAAAATTGCCGCAATCCTGAAGGAGCAAGGCTACCGCGTCAGCGAACGCATGGTGCGTGAACTGATGCAGGATATGGGGATGAGTAGTATCCGTCAGGGTGCGAAGAAACAGTACGATAAGGAGACCAAACGGTGCAAGAACTATCTTAACCAGCAATTTACAGTGACTCGCCCGAATGAAATCTGGGTCAGTGATGTAACCTACTTCCGCTACAAAGAAAAAGAGCTTTACATATGCGTAATTATCGACTTGTATGCACGCATGGTGGTTGGTTTCCGGATTGGTCTGAAAAACAGCACGCAGCTTGTAAAAAAGCACATTCAAGCTTGCGTATGAACAGCGGCAACCGCAGTTTCCTTTACTGTTTCACACGGACCGCGGCAGCAACTACCGCTCAAACGCCTTTTGTGCCTATCTGCAATCCCTCGGTGTGACACAGTCGTTTTCCCGCGCACACATCCCATATGATAATTCTGTCATGGAGTCGTTCTTTGCTTCGATGAAGCGGGAAGAACTTTACCGAACAAAATACCGCTCCGAGCAGGAACTCAGAGCGGCGGTCGCAGATTATATCAAGTTTTACAATGAGACCCGTCCGCACGCGAAGAACGGATACAAGACACCTGCGAGGAAAGAGCAGGAATACTATGCAAATTCCAAGCGAAACGAGAAAAATAAGCCAGACTGGATAGTTCGTTTTCCGCGCTTTTTACATTTTGCTGTCTGATTTTATGCACTTCCAATTTTTGTGTCCAAGATGCTTTGCACTAAGCAAGGCGTGAAAACATTGAAATTACAGAGAAAATAAGAAAAACACCACTGTGTCCAACTCCAAGGAGTTCGGATTGCAGTGGCGTTTTCACGCCGGTTTTGATATACCGTTTCCGGAACTTGGAAATGATTCCGCTGTGGTGCTTCATATCTACGCCGTCAAGCGCAAGAACGGCGCGCATCGCGTGGAAAATCGCATAGTATGCACGGTTTGCCGCACTGCGGTAGCTTCCGCCTGCAAGCAGCAGCTTTGCGTCCCGCAGACATTCCTTTGCGTGGTCAAAGCAAACCTTGGAGATTTCAATAGCTTGTTCAGGAAGCATAGCGAATCCCCTCCTTCAGTACGTTCTGATAAAACGGCAGGAAATCCGCATACCGCCGGAACTGTGCCAGCGGCACAACGTGGACAGAAACCGTGATGTCGTGGTCAAGGCTGAGTGTGCTTGCTACTTCAGAAACTGCACGCCGCTGCGACGCGATCTGTTCCTGCGTCAAATCTGCGGTCAGGAGAATGTCAATATCCGACTCTGCGGTAAAATCGCCGCGGGCATAGGATCCGTACAAAATTGCATCGTGGATGCTGTACCCTAGAATTGGATCACAGGCGTGATAGACGATCTTCAAAATCTCAAACGCTTGATTGCGCGTACACATATTGACACCTCCCCTTTTAGTCTTTCTATTTGCAGTATACCCCAAAGTGTACTGGAATGCAAGTCGGCGTGAAAGCACTAAATTCCGAAGTATTTTTCAAAAAACTGCGCGAGCCGCTGGATAATCGTTTTCTTCTTTTCCGTGCGGTTGCCGCCGCCAAAGCGGGAGACGGGCGGCAGGATCTGGTCAATATCCGTGCCGGTCGTTTTGAACGCACCGTCGCGGAACGCATTGGCAACAAAGCGCTGCGCTTCTGCGGGCTTCAGCTTTTCTTCTGCGATAATTTGCTCCAGCTCCTGCTGTTTTTGCTGCTGCACATAACTCTGCCAATCGCGGTCAACATCTGTTGCGGTATTGACCGTACTAATAAAGCCGTGGATCAGATCTTTTTTGCTGCGCAGTTGGATGCTGGAATCGATCGCCCGGTCGATGGTTCCCAGGATGCTCTTATCCTTGCAGTTTGACTCGTGGTACTTCATAACCAGCATCAGGATATAATCAATGTTGATCTCCACCTGCCGGATGAGCTCGATCTCGAAGGTAATATCATCGTTGATGTTTTCTTTGTCCCCATCCGTTTTCGGGCGATACGCCTGATAAAGATCGAGATACACGCTCTGGTAATCCTGAAAATCCCGCTCCGGAAGAAGTTCGTGCCCGGCAAACTGGTCAAATGCGCTTAAGATATTTTTGAGCCGCAGGATATTGCCGTAGAGCTTGATAAAATCCTTCTGCTTCTGTTCGCCGGTGATCGGCTGGCCGAACGGAAACTCGCCTGATAGCTCGTCGATCAAATCGCGGTAACCGGGAACAGCCTTGCCATTTTCCTCGTAGCCGTCATAGTACGCATCGTAGCCCTTGAGCAATACAACGCCGCTGGCTTCGCGATCGCCAAAGAGCGCGATCGCGTCGTCGGTGGCTTTTTGCAGATTGCGGAAACAGACGATATTGCCGTAGGTCTTGACGGAGTTCAGAATCCGGTTCGTCCGGGAAAACGCCTGAATGAGGCCGTGCATTTTAAGGTTCTTGTCCACCCAGAGCGTGTTGAGCGTCGTTGCGTCAAAGCCTGTCAGGAACATATTGACCACAATGAGCAGATCGACCTCCCGCGCCTTGACGCGCTGGGACAGGTCTTTGTAGTAATTCTGGAATTTATCCGCCGATGTGTCAAAATTAACGTGGAACGTCTGGTTATATCCCAGCAATACTTGCTATCCCTGATACCTTATTCTTTCAACCAGCGTTTCCTTTTTCAGATTACTGCTTAAAACGCAGGAAAGTACAATCTGCAACAGACCGACCAAAAAAATCATAATAAAAATTGGTACGATTGGAACATGATAGATATTCATTCCAAATATTCCATTATGTTTTGCATAGGAAAAAAGTGCATAGCCGAGCGGCAGACCAATGATCAAAGCTACGCATATGGTGCCAACCGTAAACATCAGTCCCTGTAACTGCAGGCATAAATTTAATTGTTTATTTGTCATACCCACAGCCTGTAATATACCATATTCCTGCTTTTTTGTCGTAATATTCATGATCATGGTATTCGCCATATTCATAAACCCGATGAGTCCTACAATAGCCATAAACAGATAACAGCCAAGCTTCATCATGCTGCTTGCAAATTCGGCAGATTGTAACTGCGCATGATAAGTATCCATTTTTATATGCGAAGTATTAGAAATCAAAGTATTCAGACTTTGTTCTACAGATGCCACATCTTTTTTATCACAGTCCACCCACAGATAGCCATAGGCTGTTCCTCTCGGATTCATGGAACGATATACACCTTCCGGAATGACAAGATAAGTGTCCGCACTTACAAAAGATCCTGCAATCTTTCCCTGATAGGTATAGGTTCCACTTCCATTCTCAAAGTCAAATGCAATGGATTCACCCGGAGCATATCCATCTTGTTCCATCCACGTTGACCAGCCAAAGAAAATATCACCATTCTTTACCGCCTGATCATAGTCCATAGAGCCAATATCCCCTTCTTGGCGCATAAAATCAAAATCCTTTTTACTCACAATAGTAGCCGGAAATCTTGTTCCGTTCAGATTTACAGAGACAATCTCTCTCGTCATGACATCTGTTACTCCCGGAATGCTTTTGATTTCTTCAATCAGCGAATCATTCAATGGATCATCCGTCAGAATCGTATCCAGATTATTCTCCGGATATCTTTCATCATACTCAGCAGAATAGTCAAGCTGCAGTTCAAATTGTCCATGATTAACGGAAAGACGTGCTTCATGCTCCGTGTCAATATTTCCCACATAATTAGAGATAATCACAAACAATACGCAAGAAAAACCCATTGTGAGGATAGTACCAATAGTTCTTTTGGGATTACCCGTTACATTTGCCATTGCCATAGAAAACACGGTGACATTTTTTCTGCCATTTCGTTTTCCTTTTTTTTGTGTTTCTGCATTTTCTAAATACCGTGTTGCTTCGATAGGTGAAATCCGTGAAACAATTTTCATTGGTTTACGCAGTGCCAAAGCAACGGTAAGAAATGATACGAAAATACAGAGAAGCATAACAGGCAGGGAAAACAGAGGAACCTGCTGATTTTGAACTCCCATAGAGCCAGTTTGGGTTGATACAAGGTTCCCCTGTTCTACCAGCCAGTTAAAACCGCATTTTGCAATCAGAAAGCCAAAAAGCAATCCAACTGGTATTGAAAAAAATGTCAAAAAAATGCCCTCTCTGAAGATCAGTTGTTTCATCTGCTTTTTTGTCGCTCCCAGAGCCTTGATTTTTCCATACTCCTGTATCTTGTTGGCAATACCGACCTGAAAAATATTATAAATAACCACAACAGAGAAAAGTACAATTGCAAGAATCAAAACCCCGCATACCGCAATCGTTTCATAACTCGGCTGCAAGACCCATTGCAAATAGAGATCATTGACTATAACGTTTTTTTCTTCGATCCCACAAGCTGCTGCAATCTGCTTTATAACCGAATCAATATTATTCATAGATACATTTGCAGAATCATTTAAAGTAAAATAAATATTATACTGTCTGTCATTCTCTGCGACGTGCTCATCATAAAACTCCTGTGACCCGAAAGCAACATAAGATGCCTCGATGGTATACTCATCCCGATCATATAGGATTCCGCTGACAACAAATTCTTCCGGCTTATATTCTGACTGCATCCCTGCGCGGTAATCCAGTGTAACCGTATCTCCGACCTTTACATCATCATATCCCATTTCACTAAAAAATGCTCTTCCTGCGGCAATTTCCTGCGTTCCCACCGGATACTTTCCTTCCTTTAACTCATATTCCTTATTATAGGGAAGCATTTTTCTTGCAGTCTCATCCATGCAGACAAAACCACCGTTTTCGTTGCCTTTTATGATACCTTCGGTGCACATAGTGCCTGTAGCATCTATTTCCGCACGGCGGTTTACTTCTTTTAACTGCGATCTGTCTGCCGCGACAAACAAACCATAATTGCTTCCATATGAGCCTGCCGCCTGACTTTTCTGTAAACGGATCATTCCATTTCCCACAGTACTGATAATCACAAGCAGCATCGTAGTCAGACATATGGACATCATAATCAGTATACTTCTTGTCTTGTTCTTTTTGTCATTGCTATATGCAATCCTGCTTATTGTCTTCATCTAAAATCCACCACCTGTCCATCCTCAATTACCAGAATACGATCAGCGACCTGTGCAATTTCGTCATCATGGGTAATCATTACAATTGTCTGTCCATATTTTTTTGCTGTCATCTTAAGCAGAGCGATGACCTCATCACTGGTCTTAGAATCAAGATTTCCTGTCGGCTCATCTGCAAATATAATTTCCGGACGATTCACCAGTGCTCTTGCAATTGCTACTCTCTGCTGCTGTCCTCCGGATAACTGATTTGGCAGATTATAAATCCGGTTTTCAATCCCCAGAGTTGCAATAATATCATTTACATACGCTTCATCCACTTTTCTTCCATCCAGCCCCAGTGGCAGTACAATATTTTCCCAGACATTAACAGATGAAACCAGATTAAATGCCTGAAAAACAAATCCGATTTTTCTTCTGCGGAAAACAGCAAGGGCATCTTCCTTCATCCTGTATAAATCTTTCCCTGCTAAAGTAACACTGCCTTTTGTCGGGGTGTCTAGCCCTCCAAGCATATGAAGTAATGTACTTTTACCGGAACCTGACTTTCCAACAATTGCGACAAATTCTCCCTGCTCAATCTGAATGTCCACCTGATTGACCGCTTTGACCTGATTCTCACCTGCGCCATAAAACTTACAAAGCTGCTTGGTTTCTAATATCACACTCATGTGTTGCCTCCTTTTCAATTCTGTAAAGCGTACCTTTTCAGCACGCTTTCTTTGCCTGTTTATATATTTGGTCATTTTTCAACCTACATCCAAATTGTATCAGGACAATCTTTCATTTCACTTTCAAAAAACGAGCAGAAGTCTTACAGAATTGTAAGATTTCTGCTCACTTAAAATTTAACCAACATATGGTAATTGAATCACAAACGTGCTTCCTTTTTTCTTTTTGCCGGAGGTTACCGTAATCGTACCTGCGTGTTTTTCGATAATTTCTCTCGATAGAAAAAGTCCGATTCCTGTACCACTCTTTTCCATGACCTCCTTGGAACTTCCTCTGTAAAATCGTTGAAAAATTTTGTGATACTCATTCTGCGGAATACCAATTCCCTGATCCTCAATTTCCATTCTTACAAGATCGTTTCTTTTTTGTAACCGGATAAATATTTTTGAACCACACGGACTGTACTTGACCGCATTATCCAGAACGTTGATCACAGCTTCACCAAGCCACCTTTTATCCTGCATAATCGTGCATGTTTCCAGCTCTTTTTCATAGTCAAAAACGAATTCAATTTCTTTCTCATCCGCTTTAGGATAAGTGCGGTTCACAGCAGATATGACAGTATCCATAAGCGGAAGTTTTTTCTTATTAATCTGAATCAGTCCAGTTTCCATCTTGGATATTTCAAGAAGCGACTGCAATAATGTCTCCAGTCCATCCAGAGCACTCCGACAACGGATACGAAACTCCTCCTGTTCTGTGGCACTTAAGTCATTCTGCATCAGCACACTAAAACATGTATCCAAAGCTGCAACCGGTGTCTTTAACTGGTGAGAAATATCAGAAACCATTTCTTTCGTGTTCTCCTTTTCTGCCCTTGCTTCTTCCTTTATCAACTGAATATGATGTCCGATTGCTTCAAGCTGGTCATTCAATTTTTCCAGTTCTGCATGATTTTCCGTTTTCAGTAAATCATCAAATTTATTTTCACGGAATCTGATCAGAATTTCTTCCAACTGGTCTAAAATTTTCTGATGACACGCATCTTCTTTTTTCTTCCAATAAAGTAAAAAAGTCAAAAGAAGCACGCATATCACAGTGCTTACAGCACCGGTCACCATAACCTGATGCCGGAATTGCGAATAAAATGCATTCCCTTTATTCCCCCAGTATCCATATTGCTCCAATAATCGCCTTCCCTGTTCGTTAGTTTCAATATCCTTATCCTTAAGCAATTCCGAAACAGCATCCAGCCCGGAAAATTCTTCCTTTGCAGCAATCTCTGTCATAAGATTCATTTTATATTTATAATCTTCATAAAACACATACGTGGTAAAGCAATTTAATATTGCAAACAATAATATGACAGGTAATACCAAGGAGAGCACTACTGTAATCTTCTTGCGATATCTCTTTGTCACTGCCTTACCTCCTGATTCCATATATACCCAAGACCTCTGATATTCTTTATATAGACCGGTGCAGCCGGATTGTCTTCGATTTTCTCACGGAGTCTTCTGATATTGACAGCGATTGTATTTTCATCCACAAAATCCCCTTCCAGATCAAACACATTTTCCAATATTTGTGTTTTTGAAAGAATCTGTTTCGGATTCTGAAGAAAAAAAGTCAGCATTTTCAACTCCGTTTTTGTCAGACTGATTTCACGACTCTTTATCAGGACTTTCATTTCTCCTGCGATAAATACGATATCTCCCGAAATCATCTTTCCGGCTTCCGTTTTCTCCTGTCTGCGGCGGAAATGTGCTTCTATTTTCAAAAGAAGTACCGAAAGACTAAACGGCTTTGTAATATAATCATCTGCCCCTGCTTCATATCCCATGACCTGATCCATCTCCTGATCTAGTGCTGTAAGACAAATAATGTATGTATTATAATTGCATCTCATCCACCTTACAAATTCCAGTCCATTCCCATCCGGAAGATTCACATCACAAATGGTAACATCCACATTATTATCACTTGCAATTCTTTTCGCTTTTTTCACTGATTCTGCTGAAAAAACCTCATATCCGGATTTTTTCAGTGAAAATGTAATTCCACGATTTAAATTTTCATCATCTTCAACCACGAGTATACCTGGCATAGCATATGCACCTCTCTTTATTAACTATTTTTCCTCTTCGTTACATATTTGTTCTACCACGATATCCTCGGTAGTGACTTTCCCTGTAATATCCCTATAGGCTTCTTTTATTCCATTTTTGACCGCCCACTTAACTATAAAATATAATGCAAGTAAGACGATTAGTGCTGTGCCAAAACTAATTCCTAATTCTTCAAACATTTCATTACCTCTGTCAATTCCGATTTATCAGACTCTTTTTAGTTCTTCTGAATCATCTTAAAATGCTTCAATGCCTCCACAATTGCGCTCTCTTTATCTTCTGGACACTGTGGCTGCCTACTGTCTTCATTTTTAGGTAAATTAGGACTTGGAACAAGTTCCAAGTCTGTCGCGGCAGTCGTCGAATTGCCCTGCAAGCAGTCCATTCTCCTCGTTGCAACGCGCAAATTCTTTCCAACCTCAATTCCGCATTTTCTCTTTACCTGTGAGATATACAAATTGGAGACCTTCATGCCGGCTTTTGTTTCAGTTGGGACAAAAGAACAACCGTCTCCACATGTCCAGTCCAAGGGAATAAGTCAAATGGACAGATTTCTTTTACTGCATACCCTTTGGTTTTAAAATATTTTAAATCTCTTGCCTGTGTTTCAGGATTGCAGGAAATATAAACCACTCGACTTGGATTTAGTGTAGCTACGGAGTCTATAAATTCTTCGGTGCTTCCTGCTCTTGGTGGATCCATTAGCACCACATCTGCCTTTTCTCCCTGTTGCGCCATTTCTACCATAAATTTTCCTGCATCATTTTGATAAAAGCGGATGTTTTTCACCTGATTTCGCTTTGCGTTATAGATTGCATCTTTTACTGCATCTTTATTTAGTTCTACTCCTATGACTTCTTTTGCATGAGCGCTGGCAATCATGCCAATTGTTCCAATGCCACAGTAGGCATCAATTACCCGTTCTTTTCCAGTAAGTGCCGCCAATGCAATGGCTTTTTTATATAAACGTTCCGTCTGCTCCACATTAATTTGATAAAAAGATTTAGAAGATATGCGGAAAATCGAATCACAAAGAGTATCTTCTATATATCCCTTTCCGTAAAGTACGGTTTCTTTTTCTCCCAGCACCATACTGGTTTTCTGATTATTGACATTTAAAACAATAGTTGTAATCTCTGGATGTAGTTTTCGCAATGCTTTTACAAAATTGTTTTTTGATGGTAAGATTGGCGAACCTAATACCAATACTACCATAATCTCACCACTATGTTTTCCGACTCGAACTAAAACATGACGTAACAAGCCATAACCCGTATCCTCATCGTATGTTTTGATTTTGAATGATTTTAATAAATTTCGAATGGATACAATAATTTCATCTGCCTTCTGATCTTCAATTTCACAGGAATCGACCCGAACTACCTTATGACTCTCTGCTTGATAGATTCCCGAAATAATTGCACCGTTTCGTTCACGGTCAAATACAGCATGTACTTTATTTCGATAATGATATGGCTCTTTCATACCTACAATCGGTTGTACCTTTCCAAATTTGCCAAGAAGTTTTTCCACCTGTTTTTGTTTTTCCTTCAACTGCTTTTCATAATGCATTCCCTGATAAGTACAAGCACCACACTTTTTCGCAAGTTTGCACCCTGCCACATTTTTTTCTTTTCCCTGTTCTTTTTCTCTCCCATGGAACATTTTTTGATTTTTTGCAAAAGTATTTTTTGCATTATTTTTTCTTGTATTTGATTTTCCTTTGAAATCTCCCTGTTTCGAGTTTTTCACTACTGTTTTATTTTTCTTATCTTGCGACTTAACATACTTCTTTTTTTTATTTTGTACTTCTCTTTTCCGTGATTCCATTTTTTCTCCTTTTTATCTAATCTTAATAAAATTTTCCACATAATTTTTCTTAATTTAACGGAACACATGCAATGTCACTTACTTAATCCCATAATCTTGCTTCACGAGTTGTAATGCCAATAATCATTCAAGAACAGCAACTAACATACAAAAGGAAGTCCTCCCGTTTTTCAACACAGTTTGCTTTTTACAAACTCCATTTCTTCACGAGCTGACCTCCTACTATTATTAGATAATCGCCAAAGTTTTAAAGGTAATTTTTTTTCTAGTCCTTTTATAAATTACTTTTCGCTATCACCTATTATATTATTGTTACCATAAACAGTAACATATGACTTTCTATAATGCTGGGTCCTCTACTCCATTCAAAGCAAAGGCTTTGGCTCTATCCTGACAAGTTCCACATTTACCACAAGGCTTTTCTCCACCTTCATAACAACTCCAAGTAAGCTCATATGGGACTTTCAATTCCAATCCTTTTTTTACAATTTCTGCTTTTGTCCAACCAATAAATGGAGCCTCCAAATGCAACTGTTTTCCACTTCCCTGATAAATGGCTTCATTCATTGCATCTTCAAATTCCTTGCTACAGTCTGGATATGCATTTCCTGCCGCATCATCTCTATGGGCGCCATAATAAATCACACTACATCCTTTCGAAAGTGCGATACTTGCCGCTGTTGATAAGAATAAACCGTTTCGGAACGGAACATAAGTATCTACCGGGTTTCCATCTGTATGCTTCAATTGTTCCTCATAACTTTCTTTTACGATTTCTTTATCGGAATGTTTTAGCAAAGAACAATCACTATAGGTAAAAATCTTCTCCAAATCCATATGAATATGTTCTACTTTATAATATTTTGCAACCTTATCAGAAGCAAGAATTTCTTTGTCGTGCTTTTGTCCATATGCAATTGATAATGACAATACATTTTCAGCTCCATACTTTTCCACTGCCATTCCAAGACAAGTGGTACTGTCAACGCCTCCACTGGATAATACTAATGCTTTCATCCGCCGTTCCTCCTATCGGTTGTTAATCATCTCTGGTGATAAATCATGCTTGGATAACCGTTCCCAAGCTACCTGTTCCCATTTGGTACCAGGACGTCCATAATTACAATATGGGTCAATAGAAATACCACCTCTAGGTAAAAACTTTCCCCAAACTTCAATATATTTCGGATTCATCAATTTAATCAAATCTTTCATAATAATATTGACACAATCTTCATGAAAATCCCCATGATTACGGAAACTAAATAAATAAAGTTTAAGGGACTTGCTCTCTACCATTTTTACATCTGGAACATAAGAAATATAAATAGTCGCAAAATCCGGTTGTCCCGTAATCGGACATAAACTGGTAAATTCCGGACAGTTAAATTTCACAAAATAATCATTATCCTGATGTTTATTTTCAAATGTCTCTAATACTTCAGGTGCATAATCCTGTGCATAAGCTACATTTTGATTTCCTAAAAGTGTTAAATCCTTTGTCTGTTGACTCATATCCTACAATTCCTTTCCCTGAAAATGTAAAAGTAATTTTTTAGTAACCATTCAGCCAAACATAAGCTTCCCAAACATACAAAACAGGTTGCAATACCGTATTGGCTAATCTGTCACAATTCTATCCATGTGATTCTAACACTATTCTTTCTTTCCGTCAACAAAGTTCTTCTCTATGACTTAGATAGTAGAAAATACTGAACCAATAAAAAACAGTTGCATAACAATACTATAATCTTACTGTTTCTGCAACTGTCTCATTCATATACTCGTTATCACGATTGAAGATATACTGTAATCGTTGTTCCCACTCCCGGCTCACTATCCATTTCCAATTTTGCTTTATGTTGTACGATAATGTGCTTTACAATGGCAAGCCCCAATCCAGTTCCTCCCGTTTCACGAGAATGACTTTTATCTACTCGAAAGAAACGCTCAAAGATACGTTCCTGATTTTCCTTTGTAATTCCAATTCCCGTATCTTTTACTGTGATACTGGCACCTTTCTCCTCTTTCTTTATGGTTACAAACACTTCCCCATTTGGCTTGTTGTATCGAATGGCATTATCCGTAAGGTTATAGATTAGTTCTTCCATCATTGTTCGATTTACTTCAAGGACAACTGGCTCCCCCTGATAATGTACTGTTATATTATTCTTCTCTGCACTAAATTGAAGCATATCAACCATGCACTGTCCAACCTGAGATAAATCTACAGATTCTTTTTCCAATTCGTTTTCCACCACATCCAATTGTGACAATCGAATAATATCATTAATTAATGTTAATAATCGATTGGAGTTTCGATGTATCTCTTTTGCAAATCGAACCGTATCCGCCTCAGTTGCCATTCCATTTTCAATCAATTCTGCGTATCCTGATATGGCAGTTAAAGGGGTTTTTAATTCATGCGATACATTTGCAGTAAATTCCTGCCTAACCTGCACATTTTGTACAATATCTCTATGCTGTGCCTGTATCATTTCAATAAATGGCTCAATCTCTTCATAGGTCTGTATTCTCTCTAAATGCTCCAAATCCTGTGCTGCCTGCTCAATCGGTTTCACAATACTCTTTGTTAAATAGTGGGAAATTACAACGGTTAAAATTAAAATCGCAACTGACATTCCCATAATAAAAGGCATCGCATAAAAAACAATATTCCAGACATTTCCCGCCTCTTTCGAAATACGAAGAACATTCCCATCCTTCAACAATACCGCATAATAAAAGGTGCTTTTATTCAAAGTTTCCGAGGTACGAATATCCTGCCCTTCCCCTTTCTTTAATGCCTCTTTTATCTCTGGTCGTTCACTATGATTGGACAGTTCCGATGCATCCATAAAATTATCAAATTTTACAGTTCCATCTGGCTTTACAATGGTAATGCGAAGCCCTTCTGTTGAAGTTTTCTTTATGTTCTGATACTCTTCTCCTACACCTAAACTTTTTAATTGTAACGCACATACCCTTAAATCATCCATTACTTCTTTTTGAAACAACTGATAAAATAAAAGGGTAAATAATAACAATATTCCAATAATGCATAAAACGGCAATCCGCACAAACTGACTATTTATTTTCTTTTTCATACTTTTCCCTATCATAGTATCCTACCTTTTTATCTTATTTTTATGGATATGTAGCGCTACTTATTACTCCATTCTATAGCCTACATTTCTTACGGTTTTTATACATTTCCCGTCCTCACCAAGTTTTCTTCGCAATGTTTTTATATGCATATCCAAGGTTCTAGATTCCCCTTCATAATCCGTTCCCCAAACTCGATTCATTATGGTTAATCTTGGAAGCACCACGCCTACATTCTGTAAAAACAACTTACATAACTCATATTCTTTATAGGTAAGTTCAACATCCACACCATCTACATACAACATATGCTGCTCTGTATTCATAGCAATTCGCCCATGCTCCAATATTTTATCGGACTGTATTCGATTGCTGCGTCTAAGCAATGCTTTTACTCTGGATATAAGTTCCATGACACCAAAAGGTTTGGTAAGGTAATCATCTGCGCCCATATCAAGACCTTTCACTTTATCAATTTCCGATGTTTTAGCTGTCACTAAAATAATTGGAATTTCTCTTGTTTCCACTTTTTCTCTTAGCTTTTTTACAATACTTAACCCATCTTCATCAGGTAACATAATATCCAACAAAATCAAATCTGGTTTCTTTACCTGCATACGTTTATAAAAATCGGCTGCATTTGAAAATTCCTGCACCTGATATCCACTATTTTTTAACGCATACGATTCAATCTCACAAATATTTGTATCATCCTCTACTACATAAATCAAAAGTTCCATCTTATGCTCCTCTTTCCCATACAATTCTACCTGTTATTCGCAAGGTAAAACAAAATCCTATTACAGTTACATCTTTGTAATAGGATTTTTATTTTAATGTGCCATATATTTCTGCTTATACTCTTCAAACATTTCTCTAAAACCACTATCTTCATTTCTCTTGATCGATTCTAGATATTCATGAGTCTCAAAGCCATCATCCTTTATCTGAATTAAGCTTACTGCAATATTTGAACAATGATCCGCTGTTCTTTCATAATTTGTAATCAAATCTTCTAAGTCCAAACCAACATCAATCGTACATTTCCCTTTTTGTAATCTACGAATATGATTGCTCTTTACTTCTGAATGCAAGCAGTCAATCACTTCCTCTAACGGCTCTACTTTCGTAGCAATCTCATAACTTCCCGTCTTGTAAGAAGCAATCGCAAGCGTCATAATCTCCTTTAATGCATTTCCATAATTTTGTAATTCTGCCATAGCACTCTTAGAAAAGCTTTCTTTCTGTACATGCATCTTCTGAGCAACTTCCATAATATTAATGGAATGGTCAGATATTCGTTCAAAATCACCAATACAATGTAAAATAGAACAAATTGTCTGGTTATCTTCATGAGATAACGGACTGCTGCTTAATTTAACTAAATAACTGCCTAATTCATCATCATAAAGGTCAACTTCCTCTTCAATCTCAATTACCTTTTTCGCCCGTTCGTCATCGTATTCCTCAAACAAATCAATAGACATAAACAAGGCTTCCTTAGATAAATCAGCCATCTTCTTAGATGCTTCTACACACTGTGCAACAGCAAAAGAAGGCTTCTCTAAAAAACGAGGGTCCAAAATACGAATTGGTGCAGCCTGTCCCTTTCCTTCTGTATCTTTGATCGTAAGCACTGCTAATTTTTCTAATAAACCAGCCAATGGCAACAAGCAAAGGGTTGCTACTATATTAAATACACTGTGAATAACAGCTATCCCTGCTTTACTGGCATCTGCCTGTAAAAACGGAAAATGAACAAACATGTTCAAACTATAAAATACAACCATAAATAGTACAGTACCAATTACATTAAAATACAAATGCACACAAGCTGCTCTCTTTGCATTTTTCTTTGCACCCATAGATGAAATAATTGCCGTAACACAAGTACCAATATTTTGTCCCATAATAATTGGCAATGCTGCACTATAGGTAAGACCTGTACCACAAAGGGACTGTAAAATTCCTACAGAAGCAGATGAACTCTGAATAATTGCGGTAAGAACAGTTCCCGCAATCATACCAAGGATCGGATTGGAAAACATAGTCAAAATATGAGTAAATGCAGGAACATCTGCCAGTCCGCTAACAGAATCACTCATAGTCTCCATACCAAACATCAAAACAGTAAATCCTAATAGAATATTACCAATGTCATGCTTTCTCTCATTTTTGGTGTACATAATCATGGCTATACCAATGACCGCCAAAATAGGAGAAAAGGAAGATGGTTTTAGCATTTGTGTAAAAAAGTTTCCGCCTTCAATTCCTGACAAACTTAAAATCCAGGATGTAATCGTCGTACCAATATTGGCACCCATGATAATTCCTACTGCTTGTGACAGTTTCATAATACCAGAGTTTACAAAGCCTACTACCATAACAGTGGTGGCGGAAGACGACTGAATCACTGCCGTTACCGCAGCTCCTAATAAAACACCTTTTATAGGTGTGGAGGTAAGTTTTTCTAAAATACGTTCCAATTTACTTCCTGCGGTTTTTGCCAAACTGTCTCCCATAACATTCATACCATACAGGAACATAGCTAGTCCGCCTAATAATGATAACACATTAAAAATATCCATATTTCCACTCCTGACTATCATATTTCGATTTTCTCTAAAAAATCCGTACATTTCTCATTATATATCATGAAGTGAAAATACACAAAACTTTTTTACAAAAACTTAAAAATCCCCAAAATCCAATATTTGTAAATCGTGTAACTTTTTATGTATTTCTTTAATTTTCCTTATTTCTTATTCTTCTATTTCCTCATTTAATTCTTTGTGGATACCTGTAATAGAAAATACTACCCACTCTGATATATTGGTAGCATGATCTCCTATTCGTTCAAAATATTTTGCTACCATCAATAAGTCTGCTGCCTGTTCTCCATTTTCCGGATTCTCATGTATCAGTCCGATCAATTCTTTTTTTACGGTATCAAACAAGTCATCTACCACATCATCCTGCTGCATAACAGCGATTGCCTTCTCCTTATCTTTTTCCACAAATGCATCTACCGCTTTCACAATCATTTGCATCGTTTCTTTTGCCATTTCCTGAATATGCTCTAATTTCTTCACATAAGGCTGTGATGCCAATGCAATCGTAATTTCTGAAATATCTGCCGCATGGTCTCCTATTCGTTCCATATCGGTAACCATTTTTAATGCAGCTGAAATCTGACGCAAATCTCTTGCCACCGGCTGTTGTTGTAACAAAAGTTTCAAACATAAATTTTCAATGTTCTTTTCCTGATGATTGATTACATCATCTCCCTTAACAGCCTCTTTTGCCTTTTCTACATCCTGATTTACTAAAGCGGATACTGCTTTTTCAATAGCGGCTTCAATCATTGCCCCCATCTCTATCATTTCATTATTCAATTCTTTTAATTGTCTATCAAATCGGTTTCTCACTACCTTGCACCTCCATTATCAACCAAAACGACCAGTAATATAATCTTCAGTACGCTTGTCTGATGGCATAGAAAACAATTTATCGGTTCTATCATATTCCACAACCTGTCCCAATAAGAAAAATGCTGTGTTATCTGAAATTCTTGTTGCCTGCTGCATATTATGCGTTACCATTATAATTGTAAAATCTTTTTTTAGTTCCAAAGTCAGATCCTCAATTTTTGAAGTCGAAATTGGGTCCAATGCAGAAGTCGGCTCATCCATCAAAATGACTTCTGGTTCCACAGCAAGGGCTCTGGCAATACATAAACGCTGCTGTTGTCCACCAGATAAACCTAATGCAGACTTTTTTAATCGGTCTTTTAATTCATCCCAAATAGCTGCCTGCTTCAATGACTTTTCCACAATCGCATCTAACTGCTCTCTTTTTTTGATTCCATGTGTTCTTGGACCATATGCAATATTGTCATACACACTCATTGGAAATGGATTCGGATTTTGAAATACCATTCCAACTCTCTTTCTCAAAGTATTTACATCCATTTTTCCGTAAATATCTTCTCCATCTAATCGAACATTTCCTGTTATTTTACAGCCTTCCACCAAATCATTCATGCGATTTAAAGATTTTAAAAATGTTGATTTTCCACATCCAGATGGTCCAATAAATGCTGTAATCTGGCGTTCTGGTATATTCATATTAATATCTTTTAATGCATGAAACTGATCATAAAATAATTGCAGATTTTCAACCGTTATCTTGTCTGCCATAGTCTTGCTCCTTTATCTGGTTACTGTTTAAATTCCATCGCTTTTCATCAAATCCACCTGTTATTTACAAAGGAATTAACTGGAAAATAGCGATCCTTTAAACCATAACTTTTTCAATACAATAAGTAGTTACAACTAAAGTATACCGTTTCTATGTAAAGTATATTATCATGCAAATGTAAAATTTATGAAAAGTTTTCGTATGGTTCAATCCCTTATCTCTTTACATGCCCCCTTCATAGTATGACAAACAGTTGTACACAGCCCTATGGAATACGAATGTACGCTTTACGCTATGTAAAAATAATGCTATACTAGATAGGAAACACAAATACAGCATTGAAAACAATGCCGATAAGAGGAGAATAGCATTGGAACGTTACCAACAGATTTTAGAACATGCTTTGTATCGAGAAGCACTGCAAAAAATAAATATATATGAAAAAGATCGTAAATTTTGTTGCCATACATTGGAACATTTTTGTGATGTAGCCAGAATTATGTATATTCTTGCCTTGGAAGAACAAAGCGATTTAGAGCAGGATGTAATCTATGCCACCGCATTACTTCACGATATTGGCAGAGTAATAGAATATAAGGATGGTACTCCACATGATAAAGCAAGCCAGGATATGGCAAAAATCATTTTAACAGATATTGGATACAACGCAGATGAAATACAACTTATTATAGATGCAATTGGTTCCCACCGAAAGAAAGAAGAACCAGAACATACACTGGCATCCTACTTGTATCGGGCAGATGATTTATCAAGAAATTGCTTTGCCTGTGCAATGACTAAAGAATGCTATTGGGATGAAACAAGGAAAAATCACACGCTTACACTTTAAAACAGGAGGACTTATAAATGAAAATCGGAAATACAGAATTTGACTGGAATAACGGCACATCCTATGTAATGGGAATTTTAAATGTAACACCTGATTCTTTTTCAGATGGAAGTAAATTCAACACCTTAGATAAGGCGATCGACCATGCGGCTGAAATGATTGCAGACGGTGCTTCTATTATTGATGTTGGCGGTGAATCCACAAGACCAGGATATACCCAAATCTCAGACGAAGAAGAAATCGCTCGTGTAGTTCCCGTAATTGAGGCACTGAAAAAACGTTTTGATATTCCTTTATCTGTTGATACTTACAAAAGTGCAGTAGCAGATGCCGCACTTTCTGCTGGTGCTGATTTATTAAATGATATTTGGGGATTAAAATACGATGATAACATTGCTGGTATTGTTGCAAAACATAACAAACCTGTTTGCCTTATGCATAATCGAAAAGAGATTCCTCTCCTTCCTGGAGATAAACCATATCCATTAGAAGAATACCTTTCCCTATTAGAGATGGAATTGCAGGAGTCCATTGATATTGCATTACAGGCTGGTATCAAAAGAGAGCAATTAATCCTTGACCCAGGTATTGGATTTGCGAAAGATTTAGATATGAATATCAACGGTGTTGCTTATATTGAACGTTTAAAGAAATTTAATCTGCCAATCCTTCTTGGTATTTCTCGTAAATCAATTATCGGAAAATCTCTTTCTTTAGATATGAATGAACGGGAAGAAGCAACAATTGCACTAAATGTAATCGGTCGTATGTATGGCTGCCATATCTTCCGTGTACACAATGTACGCGGCAATGTACGCGCCTTAAAAATGACGGATATTATTTTAAATGCAAAAAAATAACTATATGAAGAAATAGACTTTTTAGAAAGGAGTCATACATGCCTAGTTTCTATGACGTTTACATAGGCATGCTATAAATTATGCAAGATAAAATTACAATACAAGACTTAGAGTGCTTTTCCTACCACGGTGTCTTAGAACAGGAACAACAACTGGGACAAAAATTTCTAATCTCCCTTGAGCTTTCTGTAGACACTCGTTCTGCTGGAAAGAAGGATGATCTAAACCAGTCCGTTAATTATGCAGATGTTTGCAATACCGTATTTCAATTTATGAGAAAACATACCTTTCAATTAATTGAGGCCGTAGCCGAGCGTCTGGCAGAAGAGATTTTACTAACGTATTCTCTTGTAAATCAGGTACGGGTTATTATTAAAAAACCTTGGGCTCCTATTATGTTGTCCCTAGAGACGGTTGCCGTGGATATTACTCGTAGCTGGCATACGGTTTATTTAGGAATTGGTTCTAACTTAGGAGATAAAAAAGAAAATATTTCTCGTGCAATCACCTGCTTTTCCGAACATCCACTCTGTAAAGTAGCACAAGTTTCTTCCCTTTATACCACAAAACCCTATGGTGTAAAAGAGCAGGATGATTTCTTAAATGGTACTTTCCTCGTGAAAACATTACTGTCACCAGATGAAGTCCTAGAATTAATTGGAACCATTGAGAAAGAACTAAAAAGAGTACGTGAAATTCATTGGGGACCAAGAACGATTGACATTGATATTTTATTCTACGATACCATTTTACTTAGTGAAAAACATTTAACAATCCCACATCCTGAAATCTGGAAACGTGATTTTGTATTAGTTCCTCTTTGTGAACTTAACCCTTATCTGTTACATCCAGTTTTCCAAAAACCAATCTGTCTATTATTAGACGAATTGAAAGCCAAAACAGATAGTGAATTAACATTACTAGAGGAAGATAACTAACAAAAAAGTCGCTACTCCTTTTTGGAGTTTGCGACTTTTTTTGAATTTGTGACCTCCGAATCAATGTCATTTACTTAAGCCTTACATTACTTCATTCGATTTGCTATGAATTTGCGAATTAAATCCACTGGTATCATTGTAAATGCTAAAAGAATTACAACAATCCATCCAGTGATTCCAAATGGTTCACAACTAAACATTTCTCCAATCCACTTAAATGGAGCCAATGGAACCAATGCTGCATTTACGATTAATGCCTGAATAGCAATAATACCAAAGAATACTTTTAAGAAACCTGTATTCTCACCTAATCCTTTAAAGATTGCAGCGCCTTCATCACGCACATTAAATCCATTGAATAATGCCGCTACAATAAACAAAACAAAATATCCTGTTAAATGTTCTGCTTTCATGTACTTTCCATCTACGGTAAAAATATTCTTAAATACTGGCAATTTCAAATATAAGAAACTGACAATCGTAAGCCATGCACCCATAATTCCAATCTGAGCCATCATCTTTTTACTAATAATGCTCTCGTCTCTTCTTCTTGGTTTTTCATGCATATATTCTTTCAATGCAGGCTCATTACCAAGCATAATAGCACCCAGACCATCCATAACCAAATTTACAAATAGCAAATGTGTTACTTTCAACGGCTCATCCACACCAAAGAATGGTGCAACGGCACTTACAATTACTGCTGTTACGTTAATCACAAGCTGGAACTTACAGAACTTCAAAATATTATGGTAAATCGTTCTTCCATACCAAATTGCATCTTTAATCGATTTAAAGTTATCGTCCAAAATAACAATCTTACCTGCTTCTTTTGCAGCTTCCGTTCCACTACCCATAGCAAAACCTACATCTGCTCTCTTTAGTGCAGGAGAATCATTTACACCATCACCTGTCATACCAACAACTAAGTTCATTTCCTGACACAGACGAACCATTCTGGATTTATCTGTTGGCAATGCACGAGCAATCACTCGAATATGTGGAATAATCTTCTTTACTTCCTCATCTGACATTTCATTTAACTGCTTTGAAGTAAGTGCCTTGTCTTCCTCTGTCTTTAACAATCCCGCGTCTCTTGCAATGGCAACTGCTGTTTCTAATCGGTCACCTGTAATCATAACAACCTGAATACCAGCATCCTGTACTTCCTTAATCGCATCCTTTGCTTCTGCACGAACATCATCACGAATACCAACCAGACCTGTAATTACAATATCATCATTTACTTGGTCCATCACAAGACCTTTTTCTGAATATCCAAAGGCTAACACACGCATTGCCTTTGCAGCCAATCCGTCAATCTTCTTATCCAATACTGCCTTATCTAATGGCTGTTCATTTCCCTGTGCATCTATAAATTTCTTTGCGTTTGCAAGCAATACTTCAGGTGCACCCTTATAAAATGTTTTTCCCAGATTTTCAATTCTTGCCTGACTGAACTTATTAGCAGAATTAAATCCCTGTTGTTCGGTTACAATGCATTCAGTATCATTGATTAATGTATTATAGGTATTTTCCCCTAAAAACTTCATAAGTGCCTGATCAGTAGCATTTCCTCCAATTACAGCATGAGTATCATCAAACATAGAACGTGTATTTTTACCAATGGATAAATCTACGAAACCTTTTACTTTGCTATGCTTGCTAAGTTCATCAATGGCAATGGATTGTCCGTCCGCAGTAAAGAAATCTACAACTTCTAACATACCCTTTGTAATCGTACCTGTCTTATCACTAAATAAAATGTTAAGAGAACCTGCCGTTTCAATACCTTCTGCTTTACGAACTAATACATTATGGTCAAGCATCTTGCTGGTATTTTGCATGAGTACAAGCGAAATCATCAATGGTAATCCCTCTGGTACAGCACAAACAATAATAACAACTGCCAAAGAAACCGCTTCTACAATACTTTTTATAATCACTTCAATCGGCTGTCCGAAGAAACCTCCAAAACCACCTTCCAAAATAATGGAATGTGCAAGATAAAGTACTGCAATAATAATAGCTCCAATATAACCAAAGGTCGAAATCTGTTTTGCAAGTTTCGCAAGTTTTACTTTTAATGGAGAGTCCGGCTCATCTTCCTGCATTTCTTCTGCCATCTTGCCCATCATCGTTTTCGTACCGACTTTTCGGACATCCAAAATACCTTCTCCGTCAAAAATTACGGCCCCCTTAAAAAGAGAGGATTGATCTACGAACGTATCTCCAGTAACATCTTCTGGGAATGGAGTAGTTATATCTACTGCATTTTTCGGACATTCCTCTGCCTCACCATTTAATGCAGAGTTGTCAATTTTTAAAGAACCATCCACTAATACACCATCCGCTGGTACTTTGTCTCCAGACTGCAATAGCACCTTATCTCCTACTACTACATCATCTACATCAATTACTGTTACCAAGCCATTACGATGTACCTTGCACTGATCCTTTTTCGTGCTATCCTTTAATTCTCTATACTTTGTATCACTTGCCACACCTGTTTTTGCAGATACGAAAGCTACAATAAGCACTGCCACAATGGTTCCCAATGGTTCATAAATTTCTGCATATCCTAAAAAGAACATGACAATCATAAGTGCTGCAATTGCCAAAAGAACTTTAATCATCGGATCTCCAAATGTTTCTTTAAACTCCTGCCAGAACGTAGTTGGTTCTGATTCAGGAATTATATTAGAGCCGTATTTTTTTCTTGACTCTTCCACTTCCCTATCATTTAGACCATTAAATTTCATTCTTTCCCTCCTGTTTTTTTCAGCTTCACTAAAAACATGTTACCTGATTTTATTTTTTTAGTCTATAATTAACATAATAACAAAATTACCTATATCTTTCCACTGTTTTCGCAACAGAAGTATCTGTTGTCCCCTGTCCAATGGCTTTGAATTTCCATTCGCTTCCTTCTCGATATAATTCTCCAAAAATCATAGCTGTCATCCCTGCATAATTTTCAGAAAGATCATATCGACACATTTCCCGATTTGTCCTTCCGTCTACAATACGGATAAACGCATTTTTAATCATGTCAAAATGTTGTTTTCTTTGAACAGCATCGTAAATATTTACCACAATTACGATACGATCATAGTCAGCAGGCACCTGTGTCAGATTGATAAGAATCTGTTCATCATCACCATCGCCTGCGCCTGTCAGATTATCTCCCATATGTGTAACGGAATCGGATAAATGACTTAAATTTCCAAAATATACAAGATCACTTTTCATAACAAATTTTCCATCTTTTAATAGGATTGCAGAAGCATCGCAATCGATTGCCTCTGCCTTTTTCAAGAAAAACAACTTAGATTGTTTTACCTCATCCCAACCAAGACCTACCAAAATAGTGGATAATCCTGGATTTTCCTTTGTAAGACTTACCTTCTGTCCTTTTTGTAATCTAACTGCCATAGAATCTCTCCTTATTCTGCATCAATTCCATAATGCCCACAAAGTGCTGCAAGTCCTCCCTGAAAGCCACTTCCAATTGCATTAAACTTCCAATCTCCATTGTGACGATATAACTCACCCACCACAACAGCCGTTTCAATCGAAAAGTCTTCACCTAAATCATAGCGAATGATTTCTGTTCCTGTTGTTTCGTCTACAATACGAATATAGGCATTGGAAACCTGTCCAAAATTCTGTTTTCGAACATCTGAATCATAAATCGTTACTGTAAAGGCAATCTTATCAATGTTAGAAGGGATTTTTGTGAGATCCACCTTAATCTGTTCATCATCTCCATCCCCTTCTCCAGTAAGATTATCTCCCATATGCTGTACGGCTTCACTGTCATGCGTCAGATTTCCGTAAAATATAAATTCTTTCTCTGTCGGACATTTTCCATTTGCCCCAACCATAAAAACGGTCGCATCCAAATCAAAATCTGCACCTGAATCAAATGCATTTACATCCCAACCCAGGCCTACCATAATATTTTTCAAACTTGGATTTCCCTTTGTTAAATCTACTTTCTGTCCTTTTGTTAAATTAATTGGCATATTAACAACCTCCTCTTATTTTTTGTCTGGCATATGATACATTTTGCTAAACTCTTGTTTTATTGTTTCTAATCTTTTTTGGTCCTCTACACGTTGTTTTCTGGCATTTTCCTGAATTTGTTTCGTTTCATCAATACCATTTACAATTGTTTTCCATGTAGTCTCTAATGTTTCTATCTTAATAGAACTTCCAGAAGCCATTCGAGCTGTTGCTTTTGACTGCTCTACCGTATTTCTGGCGTTCTTAATAAGCATCTCATTTGTTTTTTCATCTAAGGCTGACATGGCATCAGCCTGAACTTTTTGTCTCTTTAACATAAGTGCCTGTGCCAATGCCTGCTTAAATACTGGTAATGTAATAATAAAGGCTGAATTAATCTTACGAACCAGATTCATATTGGTGAACTCCATCGTCTTAATCATAGGAATAGACTGCATTGCCACACTTTCTGCTGTACGAAGGTCCTGTGTTCTTTGCTCCAGCATCATTAGTGCCTGATTTAATGAAGTAATTTCGAATTGAATGGAGCTGTCACCAGTGGTTTCCATATTCTGCTGTCTCTGTGCGATATACGCCTCTAATTCTCTACAGCCCTGTTCCCCTGCTAAAATGTATTTTACCAATTCATGATAATAATTTACATTTGCCTCAAACATTTGCTCTAATTTTCGATTCGACTGCTTTATTTCCGATTCGTACTGTTTTAACTGTACATAAATCTTGTCAACCTCATCTCCCATAGTATGGTATTTTGCAAGGATTTTATCAAGCTGTTTCCTCAAGTTGCCAAAAAGCTTTCCAAATAATCCCGGATTTTCCTTTAATTCTTCCACATCAAATTTGTCCATAATCTTTGCTAACGTATTCAACATCTCACTAGAATCATCCAATTGCGACATGTTCATACTATTTAACACAATATCCGATGCCTTGGAAATCTCCTCTGCAACTTCTGCACCAAAGGTTACGATTGTTTCCAGATTATTGACCTCAATCGTACTTACAATGGCATCTACCTCTGGTGAATTCACTAAGGTACTATTCATCTGTTCTCTGTCTGCAACAATGTCATAGCTTTCTACTACTTCAATTTCATTCTTTGGCTCTGGTGTTCCTCCCGCCATCGTCGGATTACCCGTAGCAGTCTTTGTAAAATCTAATCCCATTTTTTAAACTCCTCTCTTAAAAATTCTATCTCTCCATTTTGTCTTTCCAGATAGGGAAATCATAGCCATATTCGGTACACGCAAATCATACATATACTCCCCGATCTGATGTTCCTCTATTGATTTGCCATTAAAATATCTTTCAACGGTTTGATAACCGGTTGGTACAAAAAACACAACATCAAATCCAATTAAATTAAGAAATGTCACTAATATGGTATCCTCAAGAGAAATCATTTCTTCTTTTGTATTGACGTATACAAGCTTTGGATTTTCTTTTGTAAAGTCAAACTTTTGAAGCATCCTTACAATGTCTTTTGGCAAATTCAGAACAGTAGCAATAATGGTATATTCTGTTCCATTTTCAAAGGTTCCCTTGATAAACCTTTGCTCTATTAAAAGCTCCAACTTATCCAAAATATAGTCCTGTATCTCTTCTCTTAAAAATCCATAAGGATACGAGGGATGTTCTTTTATTTTGGTTCGATTTAATCTTCCATTTTTATAAAATCCCACCACATACGCCTTGATTGGATTTGGATCCGTTGATTGAAGATATGGTGCTTCCGTTATAAAAAAAGTGTCCTCCGTCAACAATGTCTTTATGTCTCTCCAATATTGCTTGACGTCACCCTGTTTCACTCCCGATACTTTAGAAAAAATAACCGGCATATTTACGGTATCACCCACCGTACTAAAATTTGGTCGATACGACAACGGCTCTCTCCAAAGCAAATTGATTTCTTCGTACATCGTTTTTAATGTAATTGCATTCGCTTTACTATACTGTTGATTCCGATACATTCCTGTGTCCTCATACAGTAGCGTATCTAAATCCCGTTCCGCATGATATGCAACTGTGCCAATATGTAAATCAGCATTTTCCTGCGGATATGCCTGTATAGACAATGTTTCCATATCATTGATTTCGTATAACAATTCGTCCTCTAAACAACAAGTTTCATTCAAATTTGGTTTTAAGATCAATACATCCACAGGAAGCCTTGCTAACATTTTTAAAAATAAGGCTTCATTTTCGTTCTTACATCCTCCAAAATGAATAAAACATCCAATGTCGGGTTGTTTCCAATCAGTAAATAATAGGGTTTGATAACGTTTTAACCAGCAAAGTAGATATACAGCTTTATTCATCAGCTTGTTTACATTTTCATCCGATTTTTTTCCCTCTGCCAACATAACATCCAAAAAAGCTTTTCGCATTAAACATTGCAACTCTGTGTCCAAACCAGATTGGATATTATTGGCTAAATCCAGTAACATCTGATTTTGCTTTGTATATTGCCTGCGTTTGATTTCCGCGATTTCTTCTACCGAAGGCAATGCTATTTCACCATCCACAATCACAACTTTTCTACCGCTATTTTTTAGCTCTAATTGAAACTGAAACAACGTATTGGCATAAGTCAATTTATCCTCTACTCCATTGATACGGCAAAAACAATTATAAAATAACTTCTCATCCTCTCCACGAAGGACTGGCGGTTTCTGAATATCATCCAATCCTTTTCCTTCTATCCATGCATTTGTACAATTTATCAATTGTGGCATCGTTCCATAAAGTCTTTGCCTCTCGATCTCCTCTTGCATATCCCTTACAATCGTTTTAATCCCATAGGAAGCAGAAAAGGCTCCCATATCTGGCACTTGCAACAAATCTGAAAATTCAGAAGTTTGATCCAATTGCTGGTATGCAGAATCTCCTGTTATCTCCAGAAGTACCACATCACAACCTGCACTGCATAGCAGAGACAAAAACAGTAATTCATACTTGCTAACCTCTCCCTCGTATAAAATCTTAGGGATTTGCTCTGCTCCCAGTTGATTGGCAATTCGCTCAAATTTGTAATATAGCCAGCACATAAATTTTACATATGCATTCTTTAACATATTTTCATTTTTCCCTTTTTCTTGCAACCTGCAAAGGGTATCGTACATAGCCGTTGCCACCGTATCTACTGCAAAGTCACTCATTCTTGGCATCCATTTTTTCAAATGCGTCATTATAAATTCCATACTGTTCTGAAATTCCATACCCATTATTTCATAATAATAGGATAAATTATTTTCATCTGGATTTGCAATTCTTCCTTCTATAATTACTCCCTGCTGTCTAGCAGTTTCATAATACTGTTTCAAGAATTTTCCAATTGTATCATTATAACCTGCTATCCTATAAAAATAGATGCCCTTTTCTTCCCTCTGACTCAACGGGACAAAAAAATCATCCAACTCCTTTATTGTTTTTCGCTTAAACACTTCTGTTCACCTTCAAATCTGCAATCAAACGAACACCAATTGTTTCTCTGTAGCTATATCATACCTACAATTTCAACAAATGTCACCTGTTTCGCTTCATTTTTAATCTTCTTTTAATCTTTTCCCCAATGCCTTTTTTTATACTACTTTCCAATATTTTCATTTACCTTTCGCTTCAGCTTTCGTGTTTTAATTGTTGAATATACACGTTTCCTATACAGTATAATATAAACAGACATTTTTAGCTACCAAGTATTCACTTTTTATCCGCCATTTTTTTACAAAAACAGCTTCTTTATACTATTTCCTTTTTTTCACTAGTATTCCACTTAAAATACTTTTTCTCCACTATCTGGAACTGTAACTACTCCTCCATAATAGAAAAGTGCAGACGAAAAAAAATTTTCGCTGCACTTATTATTTTTCTTATGCACTAAGAATAAAAGCTGTTTATTTTTCACCACCACTTTTTTTCGCAAGTTTATTTGCCAACAAATCAGAAAGGAAATTCATGCACATTACTACAATCATCAATACTACGGCTGTGGCGTATGCCTGGTTTGTATGTAGTCCTTCCTTGGACAAATTATACATATGTACGGACAAGGTACGTGTGGAGTCAAACAAAAATTTTGCTCCATTTGAGAATTGTGGTATTTTTGCAACACTACCTGCTGTATAAATCAATGCTGCTGTTTCTCCTACAATTCTACCAATCGCTAATACAACACCTGATAATATACCCGGAATGGCACTTGGAAGAACAACTCGAAATACTGTACGAAGTTTTCCTGCTCCCAGTCCTAAACTTCCCTGTCTGTATGAATCTGGAACAGACATTAAGGCTTCTTCTGTCGTTCGCATAATAACAGGAAGTACCATAATTGCTAAGGTAAATGCTCCTGATAATAAAGATAAGCGCCATTTACATGCTGTCACGAAAAACAACATTCCGAATAAACCATATACAATAGATGGAATACCTGTCAATGTTTCCGCTGTCACTCTCACAATACCCACAATCTTGTTTCCTTTTTTAGCATACTCTGCCAGATAAATGGCAGAAAAGATACCTATTGGTACTGCAATCAGTAACGATAATAAGGTCATTAAAACGGTATTGATCAACGATGGTAACATAGATACGTTGTCTGAAGTATATTCCCATGCAAACAAAGATGGAGTTAAATAAGGTACACCTTTTATAACGATATACAATATTAAATATCCAAGAGATGCAATGGTAAGTAACATAGCAAGGCACACACATAGTAGCAACACAAAAGAACCTGGATGCTTTTTGTAAGAAGCAATTCTCTCTTTAAAACTAACTTGATTAATTCCCACTATGTCTTCCACCTCTGGTGCTTTTTTCTTCACTAAAACCTGCTCCATTTTACTCCACCGTCCTTCTCTTTAATACAGAAAACAACAAGTTAATCAATAGGATAAATACAAACAACACTACACCAGTGGCAATCAATGCTTCTCGATGAATACCTGTTGCATAACCCATTTCCATTACAATATTCGCTGTCATCGTTCGTACTCCATCCGTTACAGACGAAGGAATTCTTGCCTGATTACCTGCAACCATAATAACTGCCATTGTTTCACCAATTGCTCTACCTACGCCAAGGATCACTCCTGCCAATATTCCTGATTTTGCCGCAGGCAATACCGTTAAAAATACACTACGCTCATGAGTTGCTCCCAACGCCAATGCACCTTTATAATAATAATCGGGTACTGCACGAATTGCTGATTCTGATACCCCGATAATCGTTGGTAAAATCATCATTCCTAACAATGCTGATGCTGTAAGAATACTGTTTCCAGTACCTCCAAACAGCGATCTACATAATGGTACTAATACGCACATTCCAAAGAAACCATATACAACGGAGGGAATTCCCGCCATAAGATTTACCCCCGCTTTTAATGGTTTATACAACCAAGATGGACAAAACTTTGCCAGAAAAGTTGCGGATAAAATTCCAATCGGTACACCTATCAATAATGCTCCCGCAGTTACATAAAGACTTCCTACAATCATAGATAAGATACCAAAGATGCCATTTGTAGGTTTCCAGTCCGTACCTGTCAGAAATTTTGCAACTCCAATTTTTCCAATAGCTGGTAATCCCTTTGCAAACAAAAAGATACAAATTAGTGCTACCGCCAAAATAGAAACACATGCTGCCAATAAGAATACCATTTCCATTCCTTTTTCTTTTACCTTAGCCATAAGAGTTCTCCCTTTATTTTACATCATCCCATGTAGTAACATTTCCACGGAATATATCATTTACCTGTGCTGTTGTTAAATCTGTAATATCGTTTTCAGTGTTTACGATTACAACAATACCGTCCATTGCAATCGATGTTGTCTTTAATCCTTTATTACTCTCTTCATCCGACAATGCTCTGGATGCCATACCAATATCACAAGTTCCATCTGCTGCTGCATTTACTCCTGTTGTAGAATCACTTTCCTGTAATTCAATTTCTGCATTTCCATTGATTTTCTTGTAAGCTTCCTGTAATTTTTCCATAACTGGTGTTACAGAAGAAGAACCTGCTATAACAATCTTTCCTTTTGCATTATTACTCTTAAATGCACCTGTATTGTCTACTTCTACATATCCATTCTCGGAAATGATTTTTTGTCCATCTTCACTCATAATAAATGAAATAAAGTCCTGTGCTACATCACTCAAACCATCTTTTGTTACAATATTAAATGGTCTTGATAAACTATACTTTCCATTTACAATATTGTCAGCCGTTGGCTCTACTCCATCAATGTTTACTCCTTTTACTGTATCATTTAAGGAACCTAATGAAATGTATCCTACTGCGTTCTTATTTCCTGCAACTGTTGTCATTACAATTTCTGTACTGTTAGAAATAATTGCCTCGTCTGTCGTGTTATCTATTTTATTTCCATCTTTATCTTTTTCTTCTACACCAGTCAATTCTACAAATGCGCTTCGTGTTCCAGAACCATCTTCTCTTGAAACAACGGAAATTGCTGTATCGCCATTCTTACTTCCGCCATTTGCACTATTTGCACTATTTCCGCATCCAACCATTCCAACTACTAACAGGGCACTGAGTGCCAATCCAACTGCTTTTCTTACTTTCTTACTTGTCTTAACCATAATTTTCCTCCTGTTTTAGAAAAAATATACATAGATACTGCCATGACATTTACATTTCAACCTTCCAGACAGTTCTAACCTCTGAACAATTCTAAGTTTAACACTCCTATGTAAAATCCAGAACCACCCTAAAGTAAAATAAATGTAAACTTAAAGATAAGAAAAGGATAAACCTTGTATGGTCTATCCTCTTCTATGTTCATCGTCTATACACTTCTCAAGACTCTTCTTTATTTTTTCGTACTCTTCTAACATAACGGGTGTATATCGTTCTATCTCCAGTACGTTATCACGTTTTGCACATTGTTCCATGTATTCTGCCATTTTAGAAAGTTCCATAGCTCCGATTAGTCTTGCAGAACTTTTCAGTGCATGTACCTCAATCATATAGTTTTTTAAATCTACACGTTCAAACAATTCCTTAATAGAAAGAATTTTTTTATCTGCTGTACTGTAGAAAATATGCCAAAGTTTTTTTTCAATATCCATATTTCCCGATACTTGTAACGCTTTTTCTATGTCAATACCAGAAATTTCATCAACCGCCTGAGACTGATTCACTTCTGTTCTTTCTTTTGCCTCCGTAAGCTTTTCTTTTGGCAGCCATTTTCGTAACACCGAAATCATTTCCTTCATATCAATCGGTTTGCCTATAAAATCCTGCATTCCATTTTCTAGAAACAGTTCTTCCACTCCACTTATGGCATTGGCAGTAAGTGCAATGATAGGAATCTCTTTATAATATGTTCCTTCTAAAGATCGAATATGCTTTGTTGCCTCAATTCCATCCATCTCTGGCATCATATGATCCATAAAAATTAAATCAAATTTTTCTCCTGTCTCTAACTGGGTAATGGCATCCTTTCCGCTGGTTACCATTATCAATTTCATCTTCATCGGTTCCAATAATCCCTCTAAGACTTTAAGATTTACAAGATTATCATCCACGACCAATATTCTTGCTTCTGGTGCCAAAAACAGTCCTGCATTTCTACCTTTCGGTGTCTTTTCCAATGCCTTTAAATTGTGACTAATTTTTTGCGGTACCTGAAAATAAAATTCACTTCCCTTTCCATATTCACTCGCAACAGAAATACTTCCTCCCATAAGCTGCACAAAGGCTTTACAGATTGATAGGCCCAGCCCAGTTCCTTCCAACTTACGATTTCTCTTTCCATCTACTTGTTGAAAAGCGGAAAATAGTTTTTTCTGATCCTCTGATCGGATACCGATTCCTGTATCTTTTACAGACACATGTAGTACAATATCCTCCCCTTTCGGTTCATAATCAACCAGAATTGTCACAGAACCTGATTCTGTAAATTTAATTGCATTATTTCCTAAATTAATAATAATCTGGCGAAGTCGCATATCATCTCCGTACAAACAAGCTGGAATATCCTCATTCACCATAATCTTTAATCTGAGATTCTTTTCTCCAATTCTTGCAGATAAAATATTTTTTATATCCGTTATTACTTCCTTTATCTCATAATCCGCTTCTCGTATCTCCATCTTTCCTGACTCAATCTTAGAAAAATCTAAAATATCATTAATAATAGAAAGAAGACTCTTTCCCGCAGACCAGATCTGCTCTAAATACTCTCGTTGCTTTCGGTCCGTCTCATCCCGAAGGGCAATCTCTGTCATACCTATAATCGCATTCATCGGTGTGCGAATCTCATGACTCATATTAGCTAAAAAGCTGGATTTTGCAACATTTGCAGACTCTGCTTCCTCTTTTAAAACAATTAATTGTTCCATTTGCTGTTTTAATTGTTGATTTGCCCCTACCAATTTCTTTTTCACCGCAACACGTTCCAGTGCATCATATACTTCTCTAAAAATGTAAGAAAATAACTCCAAGTCCTCCTCATCCAATATAGATTTTCTTTTTAGACCGCTCCAGCTATCCATCATTTGAATATAAACGATAAAAAATCCTACAATATCATGTTGAGAAAAGATAGGGACTGCCACAAAAGAGGATACCCGATCCTTTGAAAATGCCTGAAATACCCGATTATATTCCTCGTACTCTTGTCCATTTTTCGAGTATACAATCCCTTTTGGATTCTCCTGTAAAAACATTTTAATTTCTTCTATATCCTGTTTGGATACTTCAAATCCTAAATCAGAGTATAAAATTCTATTTTCCACTCCATCACAGGTAACCGCATATGCCTTGTCAATGGAAAAACTATTTTTAAAAACTTGCACCAATTCTGCCAATTTTTCACTGGTATCTTCTTTTAAATTGCAAGTAAACTGCTGTAACACTCTTAAAAAATGGATGCTGTTTCCAAGCTCCTGATTTGTTTTTTCTACAGAGATTCGCTCCACCCAATCTCCAATCTGTTCGATGGTAATCCCTTCTAACTCTAGCTTTTCCGTTTGGTAACTTTTCTCTGCCTTTTCCTTTCCATCCAGATAGCTTTGCAATTTTTGTTGAATATGTGTATACCCTTGTTCTTTGCAATACGCAATACCTTGCTTTACGGTTTCTTCCCCTTCTTGCTTTCTTCCGCTCTCCTTACATATTAAATAAAACTCCTGCACATATAAGGGATAATTAAAAAATCGGGATCCTGTGGAACGTCTCATATAGAACTCTGATTTTTTTATCTGCTTATACGCACACTCTATATCTCCCTCTTTTCGCAATACCATTCCACTAACAAGGTAATACAAAAATACACTATCATCCACAAACAAATTGTCGTCCTTCTCATTTTGCAGGTCGATGATATGAGCCAAAAATTGTTTTGTTTTATTTAGATACAGATATGCCTCATGATAAATCTCCTGTTTAAAACACGCAACGGCTGTCAGACCAAATAATTTTGCGATGTTACAGGTCCGAAGCGTACCAATTTTCAATTGGTTTAATGTATTCGCTGCTGTCAATAAATATTTGCTAGAATTTTCATAATCATCTGCTAAAAAAGCATTGATTCCCAAATTATATAAGGTCTCTATTAATTCATCTACCATTTCTTCTTGGTAGTAAATATTTAATGCCTGATTATAGTATTTGTGCGCGGAAATATAATGGCCTACCCCGCAATTACTATATCCAAGACCATTATAAATTCCAGCCTCAATAATTCTATTTTCATCTTCCTGAATTACTTTAAGTGATTCTTGATAAAAACAGATGGCAACTGAATAATAGCCATGAATAGAAGCCAGCATAATATTCTTTCGATATGCCTCAATTAAAAACTGCTGATTTCCCAATTGCCTTCCCAATTGAATACCAGCCATAAATTCTGGTATCCTTTTCTCAATGCCTTCTACCTTTTGAAACTTTTTATAATCACTGTTAAAGCTATACACTAAAATATGTGCTAAATGATTATACTTTTCATACATCTCACATTGCTGTAAAAATTGTTCCGTAACTGGATAATCTTTTTCTGATACCCATAAATCGTCCCAGCCTAAATAATATGCCATATTGGAAAGCAACTTTACTTCAAATATTCGTTTTTCATCTCCCAGTTTCCTTGCCAATCGATTACACTCCGCTAAATTTTCCTGTAGCTCAACCTCTGTTCTGGAATAGATGTAAACTAATGCTTTAAAATAAGCAACATCATACGCTCTTGCTAATCTATGATTTTCTTCCACTGGGAGCTGATTTAACAGGTTACACACTAACAATGCATCTGCATAAGCCTTTACCCCTAAGCTACTCCAGAAAAAGCACTTTAATATGTGTTCCTTTTGTTCCATCGGTATCTGTGGATGCCCTAATCTATGTTCTGTAACAAAACTGCGTAAATATTCGTTGACGGTTTCGTATTCCAAGAAATAAGATAAATCAAACATAGTCTCCAAATATACCGAAATTTCTTTTATCTGGTATTTAAACATAGTATCTGGAAGTATTTTCCTATTTTGGGTTTCTAACAGCCATTCAAAAACGAGTTCCTCATCCTCGCATTCTTTTATAAACTTATGCTGATATTTTCTGGCACTTTCCAGTCCAGTAGCCAATTCGTTATACACAATAAATATCTTTATCTGACTGCTTATCCCCAATTTTTTCAGACACTTTGCTACCCGCCACATAGAAATTCCTGCATAATTCGCATCATTTAAAAGGAACACCATCGGTTGCTCCTGTGCAATTTCCAATAACATAGATACCACGGCATCGCAAATCCTTTTTCTTTCAAAGGCATACTCTCCAATCAGTAAGTCTTCCTTTCTGGTTGGCACTCTTCCACCGAAATAAGCACGAAAGATGTCCCGATGCAAAGAATATACCTGATTTCTATCTAAAAAACCCTCTAAAAAGTTCTTATCTTTCTTTTGTTGTTGCTCTATATATTCCGAAATAATGGCTAAATATGGCTCATATGCTGTTCGCAAGGTATCTTGATAAAACTGGTGATACACTACTTTAAAGCCTCGTTGCTCCAATTCCATATCTTCCACATCATCTTGTGTCACTTTAAGGCTTCCATTATGCTTCAATATCAATAAATTTTTATCTGTATGCCCCTCTAGCAACACATTCAAATTATCCAATAAATATGCCCGTTCTTTACTCTCCATATTTACGCCCCCAAATCATAATCCCTCTTATCTTTACATATCGGTTAAACCGCCTATTCTCATTAGTTTTAGCACCTTCCTAGCAAAAAAAGGTTCTATTGCATCTGCAATACAACCTTTTTTAATTTAAACTATTTTATAATCGCCTCGATCTACAGCAATCTCGTATCCAACAGAAGCTATCCTATTTTCCAAACAATACCTGCATTCTGCCGCCTCTTCCCCTGTACAGACTTTTCCATCGTACAAGGCATATTTTTCTCGCACTGCCCTTGGTGAAAGATTCGGCATAACCACATTTGCCCCTGCCAGTATTCCTTTTTCTCTTCCCCGTGGATCTATCGTTGCCAATGCCGTAGTAGCTGGTAACAGGACATTCTTTTCCATAATGCGTATCAAACTCAACAAAAATAACGTCTGCTTCAAGGTCCCCTGTTCCTTATCTGCAAATAGTGTATCCTTATGCGGAATAAAAGGGCCAATTCCCACCATTTCAGGATGCAGTTCATGAATAAAGCTCAAATCCTTGGCAAGCTCTTTATTTGTCTGGTATGGACTTCCTACCATAAATCCACAACCCGTCTGATACCCAATTTCCTTTAACTGTCTCAAACAATTTTTGCGGTTTTCCAATGACATTTCTGTCGGATGCAATTTTCTATAATGGTTCGTATCTGCAGTCTCATGACGCAACAAATAACGCTCTGCCCCTGCCTCATAAAATGCCCGATAACTCTCATACGACTTTTCTCCAATGGAAAGCGTAATCGCACAATCTGGAAAAGAAGTTTTGATTTTCTTTACTATTTGTACAATCTTTTCATCTGTATAATAAGGGTCCTCTCCTCCCTGTAATACAAAAGTACGAAAGCCCAATGCATACCCTTCTTTACAACAGGCAAGTATATCTTCCTCACTTAATCGATAACGCTGTGCATTGCGATTTTCCCTCTGAATGCCACAATAATAGCAATTATTTTTACAATAGTTTGTAAATTCAATCAAACCACGAATATATATCTTCTTTCCATAAATCGCATCTGCAATCTTTCTTGCCCGTTCTGCGGCATATCTTTCATCTTCATCGGTTCGATTCGACAACAATTCTACAAATGCTTCTTCTGGCAGCACGCTATCCTGTTCCAGTTGCTCCAACAATGGTCGCATCTCCATGGCATGTCCTCCTCTTTCATAAACCGAAGCAAAGCAAACAAATATACTCTCACTCTTACTTTTCCTTTTCGGTATGTATTACAAAACAAGCACCTCAAAAACTATGTCCAATCTCCCACAAAACATTATTTTACACTATTTTGCCAACTCTAACATACGCACTAACGGTGCATTTGCCTTGATACGCATCTCCTCATCCATGGTGACTTCTGGAGATAAACTCTCTAGTGCAGCTTTCACCTTTTCTACACTGATTTTTTTCATATTTGGACAAAATTGTCTATGACCTACAGAGAAAAATTTCTTTTCTGGATTCTTCTGCTCTAATTCATAGAATACACCCATCTCTGTACATATAATAAATTTCTTTGCATCACTCTTGGTTGCAAAATCAATAATCTCCGATGTACTTCCTACAAAATCAGAAGCAACAACTACATCCTCTGTACATTCTGGATGCGTCAAAATAAGTGCATCTGGATGTAACTCTTTTGCCTTCTTAACATCTTCTATATGAATACTTTTGTGCACATGACAGAAACCATCATTAAAAATAAACTCTTTTTCCGGCATCTGTTGTGCCACATAACGTGCCAGATTATTATCAGGAATAAAGAAAATATGCTTATTAGGAAGTTTTTCAACTACACGAATCGCATTTGATGATGTTACACAAACATCAGACTCTGCCTTAATCTCCGCAGTTGAATTTACATAACAGACAACTGCCACATCCGGATATTCTTCACGCACTTGATGAATACGGTCAATGTCTACCATATGAGCCATCGGACAGTCTGCATATTCGTCTGCCATAATAACACGTTTTTCAGGATTTAAAATTTTGGCACTTTCCCCCATAAAAGAAACACCACAAAATAAAATATTCTTCTGAGTTACTTCTGTTGCCTTCTTTGCAAGGAAGTAGGAATCTCCAACAAAATCTGCCAATTCCTGTACAGCTCCATCCACATAATAATGTGCCATAATTACCACGTCTTTTTCTTCCTTCAAACGCTTGATTTCTTCTATCATCTCTTAATTCTCCTTTTCCTTCGGTACGCAGATGCATATTGTATTTGTATACTATTGTATAAATCCCTCGCCTATTTGTCAATGCTTAACACAGCCTAACAAACCGCCTGTCCGTTTCCTCCACTCTTTTATAACAACTCTCTCTTCTATTTATAAATAGATTACCTTACATCAGAAAAATCCTCGCTGCTCCCTTCTCTTATTTATATTATAACTTTATCCGATATATATTTTATATCAACTAGAAAGGAGTCGAT
>OHHU01000186.1_pt1 | contig 41446 bp, 39 predicted proteins | sample 1568151 | NCBI WGS metagenome assembly OHHU01 (sample SAMEA3879572, study PRJEB24766) | human gut metagenome | biome: human-associated habitat; feature: feces | place: USA | collected 1985/1987 | reverse complement strand
TACACTTTGGACAAAACAAAGGAAAATTTGTTAATACCGTATCTTTCCTTAATTTCAATCTTGTCTTATTTCCACATTTTGGACAAAGAATCCATTCCTGATGCTCTGATTCATCGTTCAAATTGCTTCACCCTTTCAACTTATCTGCATTTCCTGTAAGAAATGATCCATATGCTCTTCCAGAAGCTTTATCACCCGGCTTTTGTCATTCGTCCCATCATATACGCTGTAAAGCAAAAAAATAGGTCCATAAAAGTCAAGTGCTACCTGTCTGGCTCTCCCTGCATCCCCCAACATTCCGGAAAACAAGGCTTCCATATAAGTTAACGGTCCACTTGCAAGGTAATTTTGATATAACTGTGACATCTGTGGCTCTCTGTATTGTTCCAATGTCAACATCTTACGAAAGCAACTGGAAAACTCTTCCTCTGTCCAATGTAGAAACTGCACCTTTGTGAACTGTTTAATCTTGTCAAATGCTGTTTCTTTATATTCGGCTGTAACCTTTTCCAGATCACCTTCTGGCATTTCATATTGCTTTACTCTCTCCATATCTAACTCATTCATTTTATCAATAATGCTGTCCAATATCTCCTGCTTGCTTTTATAATGCTTATACAATGCAGCCTTGGTTACTCCAAGCCTCGAAGCAATATCATTCATGGATGTCCCCATATATCCCCTCTGTGCAAATAGCCTCAAAGCTTCTTCCAGTATTTTTTCCTTTGTGTTCTTTTCTTTGATTTCCATATTATTATTTTTCTCCTATATTAACTTTATTTACAAGTTACCTATTGGTTACCTTTATTATAGTTACCTATCGGTCACTTGTCAATCGTTATTATTTGAAAACATAAACGAATATCGTTACTGACTGGATATCCTTTTCAAGCGGATATTCGCAATCCACTCTGCTACTTGCTCATAACACGATTAGCTTCTATCGCAGCATATCAGAAAGAGCTTGTACCCATCCTGATACAAGAAAGTCCCCACCACTTATTGCTCTACGCAATAGAAGTGGGGGACTTTCTTGATAATGTTAAAACGGCAATGCTCTACTCTATTGTATATATCCATAAGATATCTCGCTGATAATACCATCAAAATAAACAAAATCTCCATCCGTATAATTCCAAACAGCTTGAAACTTCGTAGGGTATTTAATGCCATTTTCAGAAAGTTGATAATCGTTACAAAGTGCAGACCACGGTACATATTCCATACTTCCGTCCGTTCCCGCAACAGCTCTGTCATTTGTTGTAAAAGAAAACATTTCATACTGTTCATTAAAGGTAAATATCCCGCTTGCCGATTGTCCTCCATAAGTGATAGTTGCCCGTACTTCAAAATCGCTTATTTCCTCAAAGGTGATATAGTCCTGCAATAGAATCGTCGGGGCAAATAAACTTTCTGCAAGAAAAGTAGCAAGGCAAGCCTTATTCATATCTGCCCCTGTCTGGTCGAATATAGTAATAGCTTTTGCAATCACACCTTTCATGCCACCAATTCCATTTTGATAGTAATCATATCCCTCAAAAGGAATACCGAACATCCTGCTGTCAATAAGTGCCATTCGGCAAGGCTCATTGATAAAATTGTACTGCGTGTAGTCGATTGTCAGAGTCGGACGATTTTTGCCCTGTAAAAAATCTACATTGTGATATTCCATTTTCAGATAAGACATTTTAGGTGTTCCAATATATCCGCAACCTTGTATGTACTTCTGGATAGCAGCAGGCAGATTGTTGAAATCTCCCTCTGTAAAAACTTCATTTTTTGTCTGTAGCTGATTTTCAAACATAATAGTGTCAACATCATTCTGAAAATCTCTTTTTACTGGAGAGTACGGAATATGAAACCATATCAAAATCATTACGATTAGCGCAAACAACACACCAATTACAATAAACATTTTTCTTTTCCTCACTTTATTCATGATGCTGGTCTTCCTTTTCTCTTATCGTCTGAGTTAAAAAAGCTTTATATGCCATTTCCTGCTGTTCATAAATTTCATCCGTCGAAATCCCTGGAATAGCCACAGAAAAGATTGTTCCAAGACCTATTGTATAAATTAACATATTCAAATGCAGCTTTTTTGCCTGTTCTATACTAATATTAAGATTTTTAGAAATAAGTTCTGCTGTGCAAGGATTTGTTTCCGACTGATACAAATCATCCAAAGAAGCAATGCCGTTTCGCTCATGCAGAATAAAAATCTTAAATAAATTTGGTTCTTCTTTCGCTAATTGAATATAAGCTCTCCCTGTGCTTCCAAAAATATCATCTATATCAATATGTGTTTGAACATATTCTCCGATAAAACTACTGACTTTTTGTGTCACATCTTTCCGTAATCCCTCCATATTTTTGCAGTAGCTATAGATAGGCTGTACAGAACACCCTATCTTTTCCGCAATATTTTTAACCATAACCTGCTCCATTCCATCACCTCGTGCGATTTCAAAGGCAGCATCGACGACCATTTCTTTTGTAATCCTTTGTTTTGGCATTTCTTTTCCTCCATAATCAAGTTGTATAAATTATTTATATAACTTGATTATATATTGGTGATTGTATCTTGTCAATCGTCCTGAATAAAAAATATACCAGAAACCTGTTCAGTCCTTTCACTTTCACATATAAACTTTTTGCATTTCTCTTATTTTTCCATGTACACTTTGTCTACAAATCCTGTTTGTAATTTATGTTTCTTCTTAAATAAACAAACTATCTTATTATACTTTTTTCAGTGGAAAGCAGCTATCCATTTATTTCCACATAACCATCTTTCATTCCTTTTCATATTTAAAAAATCTGTCCCGGCACTTTCTTTTTTTCTTTATATGTGAACTGCTTATCAAAACTTTCCGCTTCCTGTTCATCAACCAGATAACCTTCCGGTGTTGCGTACTCTCCTGTAACTCCATCAAGATACCCCGGTATCAGTTCCTTACACAGAAAGAATGATGCAAAATCATCCAGTGACACTGTCTCATACTTTTCAGGCATTCTCTCTTTATCATCTTCTGGCATATCATAATCTGACGCCTGTTCATTATCTTGCTGCTCCATCCGCTCCACAATGCAATTAAAAATATCTCTTTTGCTCTTGTAATGACGGTATAATGCCCCCTTTGTCATATCAAGCTCTCCTGCTATCTGGCTGACTGAGACAGCCTCATAACCGTCCCTGGCAAACAGATGTAATGCCACAATTAGTATTTCTTCTTTTCTATTACTCATGTAAATAACCTACGCAAAAAATAAACGACCGGTTATATGTCAAGACTTTTCTATTTTTTGCTGTTGTCATCTCTTTTTATAAATCAGCAATTCTGGATTCTTACCTTTATCTATGGTGATCACATTTTTGACACTGCACCATTTCATTTTCACCATCTTCTTTATAAAAGATACCTGCCCATTGACAAATACTCTGCAAAATAGGAATAACCGATCTTCCATTTTCCACCAAATACTGCCAATCCATATTCAAGTGGGCAACGTATATCATCCTCTAATTTTTTCTTATATTTTGCCATAATAAAATCACCTTCAAGCCATTCTTTGTTTTTATTATAGCCTGAAGGTGATCTTTTTTAAAGTTACTATGAAATTTATTAGTATGTATCTGACTAATGCACAGTACCATGAAAATTAGATATACTAGATTTCTTTTTTATTCTCAGCGCCTGGTGTTGTAACAATTACTTTAGATGGAGTAATCATAAGCGCTCCCTTTGCAGTTGCCGCACCATTGAACATCTTTTCCACCATAGCCTTAAATGTGTTGTTGTTGTCAAGCAAAATTGTAACACTTTGTGATAGTTTTCTCTATGCAGCATAACGAGCTGCATGAGGAGTGCGACCACCATTATGTGTATGTGGTCTTTTATGATTATACTTTCCATAAATGAATTCTAAAGTCTTCTGATCTAGGTCTACATCTGATGCAAATGAATAAAGATTGTAGAATTCATTTTTGAATGTGTTGTAAAATCGCTCCATTGGAGCATTGTCATAAGGACATCCAGCACGACTCATACTTTGTTGCACAAAATTTTTTTCACAGAATTCATTGAATTCTTTTGACGTATACTGGCTTCCTTGGTCTGAATGCAGAATATTCCTTTTCCTGGTTTATCTACGTCTAGCGCTTTCTGAAGCGTTGCAATTGCTAATTCCGTAGTTATATTTGATCCATTTAAGGTAGCAACGGCACTACGATCGAAAAGGTCAATAATCGAACAATTATAGCGCATGGAACCGTTTGGTCTTGGCATATATGTAAAATCAGTACACCATACTTTGTTCGGTTCTGTTACATTAAATTCTCGATTGACTAAATTACAAAATACCTTGTTGGCTTTTCCCTTTTTGTATTCTGGCTTTTTACGTCTGACAATAGATTGTAAGCCTAGTTCGTGCATATATTTAAAAATTGTAGCATACGAGTAAATTACATTTTCTAGAACTAGATAATTACGCATCATTCGATACCCAGGAACTCCATCGTTCTCGTGGTATATTTTAACAATCATTCGTTGTATGGATGCTTTGATTTTCCTATACTCTGATTTACGATCTTTCAAGTAATTGTAATAAGCATTTGGACAGATATTAAACATTCTGAGAAGCCATCTGACACCGAATTCTGGAGAGTGTTTTTGAATAAACTGGTATTGCGCTAATCGATTTCCTTCGCAAAGAATGCCGCTGCTTTTTCTAGGTGCCCTTGGGGTATTAGGAATTCTATTTCTTTTTTAGCTTCCTCTAATTCTTTACGTAATCGAAGATTTTTGTTTGACTTTTTTGAAAAAGAGAAATATAATAATTTATTGAACGAGTAGCAAACTAGCGTAAATCCAGTTTTGCTGCTCGTTTTTCTATTATAGAGTGGATAATGTCATAAAAAAGTGTGTAGCTTATCAGCGTAAATCCAGCTTATAAGTTATGCACTTTTTTGCTTTATAGGAAAACGCATTCTATAGAGTAAAAACGCTTTGCAGGCTGTGGATTTGTCCACTTTGTTTAGCAGAAAAAAGGAGGATTTAGTTAAGATGGAAGAAAGTAACAAGATGAAGGAAATGCCAGTGAATAAGCTCATGGTACAGATGGGAATACCGATGATCTTATCTATGGCATTGCAGGCAGTGTACAATATTGTGGACAGTGCCTTTGTTGGAAACATGAGAGAGGGAAGTGAATCTGCATTAAATGCACTTACACTGGTATTTCCGGTTCAGATGCTCATGGTAGCAGTCGGAATTGGAACAGGTGTGGGAACTAATGCACTTCTTGCAAGAACACTCGGACAGGAAAATCATAAAAAAGCTGCGAAGGTAGCTGGAAACAGTCTGTTCTTGGGCGTGATTATTTATGCGGTATGTTTGTTGTTTGGAGTATTTGGAGTAAAGACATACATTTCATCACAGACAGTTGATCCACAGGTTATTTCAATGGGAACGAATTATTTACGAATATGCTGCATCATTTCCTTTGGAATTATTTTCTTTTCCCTATTTGAAAAACTATTGCAGGCTACGGGACGTTCCCTTTATTCTACAATCGGTCAGGTTGTAGGAGCAGTGGTAAATATTATTCTTGACCCGATTATGATTTATGGTATCGGACCTGTTCCTAAAATGGGGGTAGAGGGTGCTGCATATGCAACCGTAATCGGGCAGGTGGCATCAGCAGCGTTGCTGTTTGTTTTCCATGTGAAATTAAATAAGGAATTTGAACATGATGTAAAATACATGAAACCAGATGGCGGCATTATCAAGGAAATATATTCGATTGGACTTCCTGCAATTATTGCACAGGCACTGATGTCTGTCATGGTTTATGTGATGAATCTAATTTTGAAATTCAGTCCTTCCGCACAGACTGCATATGGATTGTTTTATAAAGTGCAGCAGTTTGTATTGTTCCTTGCCTTTGGACTTAGAGATGCCATCACACCGATCATTGCTTTTGCCTACGGTATGCACAGCAAAAAGAGGATTAAGGATGGAATCAAATACGGATTGATCTATACGATTGTACTTATGATTGTTGGTGTGGCAATTACAGAAATTTTCCCGGGTGCTTTTGCAGCTTTATTTAATGCTGGGCAGTCCAGAGAATATTTTATCGGAGCAATGAGAATTATTTCTATCAGCTTTATTTTTGCAGGAATCAATGTGGCATATCAGGGAATTTATCAGGCATTGGACGGTGGCATGGAATCGCTTGTGATTTCATTGCTCAGACAGCTAATAGTCATATTACCGCTGGCGGGCATTTTTTCCGTTTTTGTTAGAAACGGACAGATGGGAGTTTCGTTGATCTGGTGGGCATTTCCAATAACAGAGATTATTGCGTGTCTTGTGGGATATGTATTTTTAAAGAAAATAAAAAAGAACAAAGTGGAAAGTTTAAGTTAAGGAGGAAGCGGTTATGACAAAGAGAATCATTACGATCAGCAGAGAATTTGGAAGTGGTGGTCGATTTATTGGTGAAGAAGTGGCAAAGAAAAATAATTATGGAATGCAGTAAATAACTAGAAACGAAAATTTTATTTCTACAACTTTTGCAGTGAAGATAGTCAAGAAAAAAATGTGAATTGTTAAATATACAAGATAAAATATTGTAAAAAATGCCCTTTGCATTTAATGCCTACGGTTTGCTAAAATAATCTTTGCGCAAAAGGAAACGATATTTACGGAGATATGACACAAAAGTGCATATCTCTTTTTTTGTGCATTTTTAGCAAATATAAGGAGGCAGGCAATGAAAAAAGTAATTACGATCAGTAGGCAATATGCCAGTGGCGGAAGAACAATTGGAAAAATGGTAGCCCAGGAATTGGGAATACCATTATATGATACGGAAATTATTAAGGATACCATGAAGAAAACAGGGCTTTCAGAAGAAATGGTGGAGGCAGCGGAACAGAGAGTTACAAATAGCTTCCTGTTTAATCTGGCAATGGGGGTAGATGATGCACACAATCATATGAAGCAAATTGAAAAAGCAGAACATGAGATTATACAGGGATATGTTGAAAAGGGTGCTTGCGTAATTGTAGGAAGATCGGCTAACTTTGTATTAGAAAAAGCTGATTCTTTGAATGTTTTCGTATTTTCGAATATAAAACAGAGAATAGCATATGCGCTAAGTCATTATGATGTAGACGAAAAACAGGCAAAGTTAATGATTGAAAAAACAGACCGTGAGAGAAAAATACATGCGATGAGTTTTTATAGCAAAGAGTGGGGAAATAAAAGTAATTATGATCTTCTTTTAAATTCAGGAGAACTTGGAATTGAAAAATGTGTAAAATTAATTGTAGATGCAGTGAAATAAACAGGATGGTGAAAGAATGAATAATAAAATAAAAGTACCAGCAAAGCTTGCGTTGTCTGTAGTGGCGGCATGCCTAGTATCATTTTGTGGTTTACTTACAGAAACCGCAGTAAACATTGCATTTCCGGCAGTAATGAGTACATTTGGTGTATCAACGGAGATGGTTCAGTGGCTTACAACAGGAAATTTACTGATTGTGGCAATGATTACCCCATTGTCGGCTTTCTTACAGAAACGTTTCAAATTGAAGCAGTTATTTATATTTGGAACTATGTGTTTTGTTGTAGGAACGGTAGTAGCAATTTTTTCTCCCAATTTTGTCTTTTTGTTGCTGGCAAGATTGATTCAGGGAATTGGAACCGGAGTTGGTGTACCAATTGCATTCTGTATTATTCTGGAACAGATTCCATTTGAAAAGGTAGGAACTTATATGGGATATGGGGCACTGGTATCGGCAGCAGCTCCGGCTTTAGGACCAACATATGGAGGTATTGTAAACCAGACTTTAGGTTGGAGATACATTTTTGTAATCTTAATACCAGTATTAATTTTTACATTGATTTTGGGAATTGCAACGATAGAAGAAAAGCATGAACCAGAGAAAGTGCCGGTAGATATTTTGGGAATTATCTTTATCATGCTGACATTTTTAGGACTTGTATATGGATTTGCCAATATAGGGGCTTTTCAGAAGAACCCAGTCTTGGAAATTGTAGCATTTGTAATAGGAGTTGTGGCATTAGGATTGTTTATTAATCATTGTAGAAGATGTGAGAATCCATTGATTGATATTAATATTTTTAAGAATATTCCGTTTGTTTGCCATTTGGTAGCTTTTTTCTTGATTAATGCGATCATGCTTGGAACAAGTTTCCTTTTACCAAATTATTTGCAAGTGGCACTTTTATGTGAATCTATGATTGCAGGATTCATGTTGCTTCCGGGAGCAGGATTAAATGCTCTTATGGGACCATTCAGTGGTGCTGCATTGGATAAGATTGGGGCAAAACTTCCAATTTTGATTGGAACGGGGCTTATGACAATAGGTATTATTTTATTTGCTGTATTTGGAATGCAGTTGAATACGGGAATGGTGATTGGATTCTATATTATTTTCGGAATTGGATGTGGAATTGCATTTGGAAATACAATGACAATTGGAAATTTAAGACTTCCGGTTCAGCAGAAAGCATATGGAAATACCTGTTTTAATACATTGATGCAGTTTGCAGGTGCAGTGGGAACCAGTGTATGTGCGGCTTTCGTATCTGCCTCACAGATGCAGAATAATGCTTTAAGTTATGAAGTGAAGACTGCGACAGGTTCTACACATGGTTTTATATTTCTACTAATACTAGCTGTTGTATGTTTTATCCTTCAGGTTATTGGATTTAAAAAATATGAAAAATCGGAAGAACAGTGTTAGTGTATAATTTTTATTGGCAAAAATAAAGAGAAGTGAACGAATCCACTTCCCAATCATATAGTTTTTCTTTATGATGTTAATTGTGCCAGAAAACACGCAAATGGGACCAAAGAAATCCCCGTTCTGTTTGAAAAAATGGACAGCGTAATAGCTGCCCATTTTTCTTTAATCATAATAGCGAAGTGTACAGGAAAATATCCCTGTTTTTCAACTCACCTGTTGTATAATTCATTCTGTATTGCTCTTTTATGGTAATGTATTACCGGCAGATAAATAAATTTCATACCATTCTTTTTTGGTAAGGGTAAATTCTGTTGCTTTTGCTGCTTCTATGACTCTTTCTTTTTGGGTTGTGCCGATAACTGCCTGTGTCCTTCCAGGATATCTAAGAATCCATGCAAGAGCAACGGCCATACTTGTCACTCCTTTTTCCTGTGCAATACGTTCCAGGGCTTTATTTAGATTTGGGTATTTTTCTGAACCTAAGAATACACCTTCAAAATATCCATACTGTAAAGCAGACCATGCCTGGATCACAATATCATTTGCATGACAATATTCAAAAAGCCCTCCATCACGCATTACCGCTGCATCATCCTCCATATTTACGTGAAAACCGGCATTCAGGGATGGAGTAAACGCACATGAAAACTGTACCTGATTCGTTGCAATCGGAAATGGCACAAATTTGCGGATCATATCCATCATTACCGGATTCATGTTGCTGACACCAAAATTCCTTACTTTACCTGTATCATAGAGCGTTTGAAATGCTTCTGCAATTTCTTCCGGGTCCATAAGGGCATCTGGTCTGTGTAACAGCAGACAGTCCAAATGGTCTGTCTGCAATCTTTTAAGGCTGCCATCTACTGCTTCAAGAATATGCTCTTTAGAAAAATCAAACCATGTAAAGTCAGGATCATTTCGGATTCCACATTTTGACTGTAGAAATACGTTCTCTCGAAGTCCCTGATTTTCTGCAAATACGTTTCCTAAAACAGATTCTGCTTCTCCGTTTCCATAACAGTCTGCAGTATCAAGAAAATTAATGCCCTGTTCCAGTCCTGTTTTTATCAGTGTTGCTACATCATCGGATTTCATATCATTAATCCGCATCAGTCCCATCACAATTTCAGAAACTTTGTCTTTTCCAAATTCAATCATCCGCATTTTATATCCTCCTATTTAAAGTCATAATTTTATGTTATAATAACATATCTGAACTTCTGAAACAAGCTGTCTGGTCGGTACAGAGCGGAAAAACTTGGATTTATCAATAATTCTGAAACATGGCTACTACAACGGATGCATCACTTGTGGAGGGAGTGCAGTACTTATAATTTAAATGATGAAAAAGAAGCTAGATGGAAATGGAGAGTGATAAAATGAATCGTATGGAGTTAGAACAATTTATTCAAGATAATTACAATACGGAACCAGATTATCCATGGATAAAATTTCCGAATGATGCGGTTTGTCGACACCGTAACAATAAAAAATGGTTTGCACTTATTATGCGTGTATCGAAAACTAAGTTGGGTTTACAAGAGGAGGAACTTTTAGATATAGTGAATTTCAAATGTGATCCCGTATTAATTGGTTCGCTGCTTGGTGAGAAGGGTTTCTTCCCTGCCTATCATATGAGTAAAACAAACTGGATTACGGTTGCTTTAGATGGAAGTGCGACAGATGATAAAATAAAAATGCTCTTAGATATGAGTTATGATGCAACTGCATCTAGATTATGAAAAAATAGTATTGGGAATGGATTTTACATGGATGATTATGTGTATTGTTTGGATTTTTCAATGCATATTTTTAAAAATGGAAATTGACCGAGCTGAAAGCGAGGAATGCTTCTTGGTCAGAAGGTAAGAAGACGAAAATTAGAAAAAGTTTAACAAATCGTAGTTTGTAAGGATGGAGAAATCTAGTTTACCTAAATGTTACTTCACCAAGATGGTAGTTTTTACATTGAACTTATAAAATTAATTCAACTAATTATAAACATTTGGAGGTGGAGTAAGAGTGAGAAATCCTAATACTTGCAGATATATTATGTTTGCTCTAGTTATTATAGGTTTAATGATTGTTGGAATATCTGGGGTGCTTTATGGTGTAGACCCCATACATCCGCTTTTTGTGGTAGGCTCACTTATTTCTTTAGGTGCGATAATTTTCGGAATTGTCTCAGTTCGTTGTCCATTTTGTCATAGGCAGCTACATTTAAAAGGAATACAACCAGACGAGTATTGCCCTCATTGTGGGGAAAAAATAGAATAATGTCGCAGTTATTATTCAATCTAAAAATTCCAATTTATCAAGCTGATTGTATTCTAAAAAAAGCTTTTATAAAATATAGCTGTTCACTATTCAAACTTGTTTAAGTAATGTGTTATAAATAAGTTTTGAGTGATTGAGAGGTGGCAGATGAAGGATGTAACTGTTGCAATTACATTTGCTATTTGTTAAGATGGAATCTGAAAAGAGGTGTAAAAGATGCAGATTTCAAGCAGATTTACAATGGCAATTCATATGTTTGTATGTATAGATACATTTTCAGATCAGAAAATGACAAGTGATTTTATGGCGGCCAGCATTGGTACTAACCCAGTTATTGTACGAAAGTTATTGCAGCAGTTAAAAGCAGCGGGGTTAATTGAGGTAGCCAGAGGTACAGGTGGTGTTACGATTACAAAGCCGCTTGACCAGATTACTTTTTTGGATATTTATAGGGCAGTAGAGTGTACTCCGGATGAATCGTTATTCCATTTTCATGAGAATCCGAACCAGAAATGTCCAGTAGGAAAGAATATACATCATATTTTGGACAACAGATTATTTGAGGTACAGAAAGCAATGGAAGAAAAGCTATCTCAGATGACGTTGGCAGATGTAAAAGAAGATATTGCTTTATGCATAGAAAAAGAGCAGTAAACAGGGGCTTCAGATTATGAATCTGAAGCCTTTTTTCTTTTATGAAGAAATGCGTCATATAGAGCAAAATAGATGTAGCAAGAAAAGTTACAAAACCTTGATGTAACTATTGACATTACAACAAGAAGGTGGTATAGTTCTAAAAGCAAGATGTAATAAAAGTGGTTACAACGAATTGAGGAGGTATTTTATCTTGAGAATCCTCACGGTGTGATTGCTGATTTCTCTGGAAATCCACCGTATGAATTTTAATTTCCAATCATCAATAGGAGAATTAAAAACTCTAGGGAACGATGTAATTCCTGACTGGCAGTACAGTCTGTGAGCAAAAGAAATGCTGATATAGTAGATTTCACAACCCACGGTAATAGTCCAGATAAGAGAAGATCGGATAAACAACTCCCACAGGAAATCTTGTCCTGTGGGCTAGTTTAAATTTAAGCATATCTCATAATAGATGATTACAAAGATAACATATATAATTATACTAATATGTACTCTCGGAATCTCCCTTGCACCCACTTTTGCGACTGTTTTTCCGCCAGCTATACACAAATTTAATCAACGTACGCTCCACGTACGCCTCATAAATTTGTGCATATCTGACAAAAAAACATTTTGCAAAATCAGGCACAAAGAGACTCCAAGAGTACATTAATATAGAAAGGGGTGGATGTGAAATGACAAAGATGGAGTATCTTAGACTTTTGGTGGATGAAATACATTCAACCACAGTTGCAACAATAGGTTTAGACGGACATCCGCAGACAAGAATTATAGATATGATGTATTATGATGGGGATGGTGTGTATTTTCTTACGGCTAAGGGAAAAGCATTTTACGACCAGCTCATGGAACAGCAGTATGTGGCGATCTCAGCTACCAAAGACAAAATAGCGATATCCCTTCGGGGAAAAGTGAAAAATATCGGGAAAAGAAATATGGACATTATGTTTGAGAAAAATCCATATATGAAAGAAATCTATTCAGGAGATACAAAAGATGCAATTGAGGTATTTCTGTTGTATGAAGCACAGGGGGAATACTTTGATATCAGTAATCCCTCAAATATTGTCAGAGACACGATAACTATCGGGGAAGCAGAGGTTGTACAGACAGGCTATATTGTTGGAAAGGGCTGCATTGGATGTAAGTTGTGTTATTCTGTATGTCCACAAAAGAGTATTGATATATCTTCGGTTCCGGTTGTGATCAATCAGAATCATTGTCTGCATTGTGGAAGATGTGCGGAGATTTGTCCAAAGCAATGCATTGAAAAAAGATATTCTTAAGAAATCATTAAGGTTTTGGTTCATAAATATTAAGATTTTGACTTTATAATAGATTTTGTTTAGAAAAGCAAATCGCTACAGTTCACAAAACTGTGAAAAGTAGCAGCGAAGGAGAAATCGATTATGGCAGAAAAAATACAAAAAAGAAACAGTAAGCGCAAAAGAAAAAATAGAATACGTTTCGTATTCTTGCTTTTATGTGGTAGTTATATCCTATGTTCCATACTACATTTACAGCCGTTTGCCCATGGAAATGTACTTTTCAAAAAATTGTTTCAAACAAATTATACAGCAAAATATGAAATTGGCACACCAAGAGTGATAGATGAGTCTGATATTTCGGATTGCTTATATACGTTATCGAAAACGTATCCGGAATTTAAAAGTATTTATGAAAATCAGGACGCCTATCCAAAAAAACTTTTATCTGCTTTATGCAATAATCCGGAAATGATTGACTTTGTAAAGGAATATCCAAAACACAAGGGAAAAAACACTTCTAATGCTACCTTGCATTCTTCAGATTGGAATGCGGACGGTTATCCATTACTTTTTCAATGGGACACTCGTTGGGGGTATCATTCTTTTGGTGATAATAACATTGGACTGTCCGGATGTGCCCCAACTTGTCTCTCTATGGTAATTATTGGACTTACAAAGGATAAATCGGCCACACCTGAAAAGGTAGCGGATTATATTACAAACAATGGATACTATTTAAAAGGCACTGGTACTTCTTGGAGCGTTATGTCGGATGGTGTAGCAGATTTTCATATAACGGGGAAGGAAATTTCTTTGGATGAAACAGTTATTGCCAATATATTAGAGAAGAAACAGCCAATTATCTGTAGTCTGCGTCCTGGTGATTTTACTACGACTGGTCATTTTATTGTGTTAACTGCATACAAGGACGGGAAATTACAGGTTCACGATCCAAATAGCCCTTATCGTAGTTCAAAACTCTGGGATTACAGTCAGTTGCAAAGTCAAATTAAAAATTTATGGGCGTTTTCTAAATAGCAATTTCGAACTTGCACATATAGAATGTCAGAGTGGTTCCTATGGTCAAAAAGCAGGTAGATGCTCCTGAATTGTTAAAAAAAGGAAGCGGTATGTCGATAAATAAGGCGAAGGTACATGTTGTTTTACAGGAAAGCAGGTACCAAAAAATAAGTAAAAAAGCCACTCGGACCTTTCTGGAGAGTGGCGCAATCGTGACTGACAGAGCGATTGCAGAAAGGGGATAGTATGGAAATTACTACGAAAACAGTGGGAAACTATTATGCGTATCACAAGTTTGATACAGGGAAAAAGTCACAGGATACAGTTACTTTTTCGTTAGGAGTTGGCGAGGAAGCAAATGCTGAATCCAATGTGTCAGACAAGGCGGATACCACATCTGCCACAGCAAAAGAGTTATACCAGCAATATACCGATGGAGAGACTACAAGAGTTGTAAACCGCTTTCGAAAGTGTCTGGAAGAGAGGATTGCAGAGCATACGCTTAACTCAAAAAACATCAAAAAAGAGGATGACTGGCGGGAGATGGACAATGATGAGTGGGATAAGCTGCTGGAACATATTGACAAGTATATTGATGTGTTTAAAGAGGAACTGGAACAGATGGAAGAGGAGCAGAAAAAGGCGGTGATGGAGGCTGTTGCATCTGCTCCGGCAGACAGGAGAGCCGTGGCAATTTCGGACGCGTTGCAGAATGTCATTGCAAAAGGTAGCGCAAAGGCAGGATCGGGAGAAAATGCCAGTTCTTTGGAAAAATTAAGTTGGACCCATGAAATGAAGACCGACGACCAGGTAATCTTGGCAACTGCAAAGATGGCAAACAAAAGGGCAGCGGATTTCGTTTCAAAGGCAGAGGAAATGACGCAAACAAACGATAGGATAAGTGGCACCAGTGAAACAGTGAATGATAAAAAGTATGAGGATAGAGAGGATGCGGAAGAAGGAAAGCAGATGTAAGGGAGTTTTTGATGAAAATGAGAAGAAAAGATAGGGAAAAGCATTAGATGTTTGAGCCGTGTGGTATGCAAATTGTTCCCCTTGCGTAGCAATTAATTTTTAAATTGTTAGGTGAAATTGTAAAAAAGATGGTTGACAAATGAAATCAAAAGGACTATCTTATAGTTAATTCAATAGTCAAATGCGAAGAACAGGAAATGACTTTTTTATAACACCGTTTACAGAGAGTCGTACTAGATGAGAAACGACAACAAGGAATGAAAAAGCCCTCACCTGCGAGCTGTTTTTATGAAAGATGGGCCAGAAGGTTTGTTTAGTAGTGAAAACCGGAAACCTACGTTAATGGGACACATCTTCTGATGGAAAGTCAGGTGATGGTAGAGAGGTCAATAGTTTTTGGCAAGCAAAGTGGTAACGCGGAAGTGATAGCTTTCGTCTTTGCACAGAACTTCAAGAGAAAGAATTCTTGAGAAGTGCGTGCAGGGACGGAAGCTTTTTTTGTAAAAGGACAGGAGAACCCGTTGCTGTTCGACAGAGTGTACGCTTGCATGCGGTGTCGCTTTTGTAGGAGCAAGCAGCGAAGTGAATTGCAAATATCCGCTTGACTCTTAAGATGTGTATAGATAGGTAAAAAGGTAAGTTTAGATTGGGCTTTAAAACGCATAGCATTTTCTGAGAAGGATTTGACTGGAAAAAAGAAAGAGGGAACTTGTATGAACACACTTGTTATTGTATTAATTGCAGCAGTTGTATTAGTAGCAGCTTATACCTTTTATGGACGTTGGCTGGCAAACAAATGGGGCATTGACCCAAAGGTAAAGACACCGGCAGTGAAGCATGAAGATGGAAAGGACTATGTGCCAACCAATGGATGGACGGTTTTTTGTCACCAGTTTTCTTCTATTGCAGGTGCAGGACCAGTCACGGGTGCAATTCAGGCAGCAGCCTTTGGATGGCTTCCGGTTCTTTTATGGGTTTTAATCGGAGGCGTATTCTTTGGTGCAGTAACAGACTTTGGTGCCTTGTATGCTTCCGTTAAAAACGAAGGAAAGTCTATGGGTATGTTGATTGAAAAGTATATTGGTAAGTTTGGACGAAAGATTTTCCTTTTATTCTGCTGGCTCTTTACTTTGCTTGTCATTGCAGCTTTTGCAGATATGGTAGCGGGAACGTTTAATGCCTACGAAGTAGCGGACAATGCCACAAAGTTATCCCAAGCTGCAAAAACAAATGGAGCCGCAGGAATGGTTTCTATTATGTTTATGGTATTTGCCGTAATTTTTGGATTGGCAAAAAAGAAATTCAATTTTAGTGGTTGGAAGGAAGTTGTATTTGGATTGTTATGCATTGTTGCTTCCTTTGCAATCGGAATGAATTGCCCATTGATTTTTACAAAAGATACTTGGAGTTACATTACATTTGTCTATATTTTCTTTGCAGCGGTACTTCCTATGTGGCTGTTAAAGCAACCAAGAGATTATATGACAACGTTTATGTTTATCGGAATGATTGCCGGTGCAGTAATCGGTTTGTTTGTGGCACATCCAACCATGAATTTACCAGTATTTACAGGTTTTAGTAATGATACATTAGGAACCTTATTCCCAATTTTGTTTGTAACAGTTGCCTGTGGTGCAGTATCAGGCTTCCATAGTTTGGTTTCTTCCGGAACCTCTTCCAAAACGGTAGAAAACGAAAAAGATATGCTAAAAGTTGGTTATGGTGCAATGGTTCTGGAAAGTCTTTTAGCTGTCATTGCTCTTTGTGTGGCTGGTGCAGCCGCTGCTTCGGATGGTACGGCAGCAGTTGGAACCCCATTCCAGATATTCAGTCGTGGTGTAGCAGGATTTTTTGAAATGTTTGGTGTACCTGTTTATGTAGCAACGGTATTTATGACGATGTGTGTATCTGCATTGGCATTGACTAGTTTAGATGCGGTTGCACGTATTGGTCGTATGAGTTTTCAGGAATTATTCAGCGTAGATGATATGGAACATGCTGCTCCTTGGAGAAAATTGTTCTGTAATACTTATTTTTCAACTATCGTAACGTTACTTTGTGGTTATGTATTAACGAAAATCGGATATGCTAATATCTGGCCACTATTTGGTTCTGCGAACCAGTTGTTGAGTGCGTTGGTATTGCTTACCCTTTGTGTATTCTTAAAGGTAACAGGACGTAGCAATAAGATGTTGTTCCCACCATTGATTATTATGCTTTGTGTTACCTTCACCGCATTGGTACAAAGAACCATTGCCATGGTAAAAGCAATTCAAAGTGCAGTGACAGTTGCCATTCCAGCAGGTAAGGCTACTTGGGGTGCAGTATTTATTGCTAACGGTTTGCAGTTGATTATTGCAATTCTCTTAATTGCACTTGGCTTGATCATTGTAATAAACTCTACGAAGAGTTATGCAAAGAGCCAGAAAAATTCAGAAGCAACAGCATAAGTGTAGTTTTTCAAATCCCCTGTATGACAAAATTTGTTGTGCAGGGGATGTTTTTTTGTTTTTACATGGATATTCTGGCACTTTATGAATGCCCCGCCTGAACTGTTACATTTGGCACGAAACATGGACAAGAAAAAATTGTAAAAAAATGGCCTCTATGCTAAAATAGAAGAAAACAGATTGGGGGGATTTGTATGGTAAAAAAAGAGAGACGAAAGGGACGAATCGGTCTTAGACGAAAGATACTTTTTATTATGGTACCAGTAATCATACTTTCCTACGTGATGGTGTGTTTGTTTACTTATCTGAATACCAGCAATAAAATGCAGGGGGAACTGGAAAATAAAATATCGTTGACGGCAGATTTGGTTACCGAACAGATTAATGGGGAAATTGAACCGGTAATATGGATTATTGGAAGTGTGAAGGCATCCATTAATCGTTCTTGCAATGGAAAGGAAGAGGTAAGAAAGTATTTGCTTGGCATGGGGGATGCATATTCAGAACTGATTCCAACTGGAATCTATGCCGGACTCACAGATGGAACCTACATTGATAAGATGTGGACACCAGATGCAGATTGGGTAATGAAAGAGAGACCTTGGTATACAGAAGGACTCAAGGCAGATGACGTAACATTTGGAGAAGCCTACATGGACGCGGATAGTGGGGAATATATTATTTCGGTATATACGAACTTTACAGATGCCAGCGGAACCGTAAATGGTGTAATTTCTGCGGACGTTCCTATTAACTCCGTTGCTCAGATTTTAGAGAAGCAGAGCCTATTTGACAGTGGATACATGTATGCCATAGATGCTACATCTGGCATGTTGTTTGGAAATAAGAAAAATAAGGACTATAACGGAAAGAATATAGCGGATATTAACGATAAAAAGCTAAAAAAAGTAGCTCAAATGAAAGAGCAGAAGCAACTAAATAAATTGGTTGTGTATGAGGGAGACTATTTGTATGTAAGTCAGGTAGAAGGCACAAACTTTTTTATCGTTGGGGATATTGAAAAAAATGTGGTCTTACATAAAGAAGTAGACTCGGTTAAATGGACCTCTGTTTTCACATCTTGTGCAGGTGCAGTATGCCAGATCTTATGTATTTGGATCTTATTGTACATTTTCTTAAAACCAATTCAAAAGATAAATGGTGGATTAAAGCAATTAGGCAAATTGGATTTAAGGAATGTTGTCCGTGTAAAGACTTCGGACGAGATGGGCGAGATTGCAGAAAATATCAATGCGTTTACAGGTCGTATGAGCGAGACAATGCGGCAGATTGGAGTTGTTTCTACAGAGATTGACACAAAGGCAGATGAAAATGCAGCCACTGCACAAAATGTAAATGATGCAGCAAAGAGGCAGCAACAGACCATGTCAAATTTGACAGAAACCATAGGACAGTTGTCAGATTCGATTGATACGGTTACCGAAGGTGCAAGTACATTAGCAACCAATGTGTCCAGTACAAAGGATGCCATTGTGATTGTAGATGAAAAGATTAAAGATACTGTGAATAATATTTTAGAGGGACAGAATAATATGGGAAGAATGACCAACAATATGACCCATATTTCTGATGTATCAGAGGAGTTACAAAGTGCCGTAAATAATGTGCGAAACGGTTTGGATGGCATTAATCGTATGGTAAGTGTGATTACGGATATTGCAGAGCAGACAAACCTGTTATCTCTAAATGCATCTATAGAAGCTGCCAGAGCAGGGGAAGCAGGAAAAGGATTTGCAGTCGTAGCCGATGAAATACGAACATTGGCGGAAAACTGTGGAAATTCTGCTGTGGATATTGTCAATACAACAAAAGAAATGGATGGATTGGTGGAGCAGGTTGCAACCGGTGTTGCTGCCAGTACACAGGAGCAGATGGCAAGTTGTCAGGAGGTTCTTTCTAGTAGTCAGGTTGTGTTGGATATGTCTGAATCCGTTGGCAAGCAGGCAATGGCAATGGATGATGCAGGCAAAAAATTGAAAGAGTTATCTGAGAATCTGGAAGAACAAGTTAAGTTATTTACGATTGAATAAAAAATAAGAAACGAAAGTGGGCGGATAGTATGTATGAAATGAAACCGGAATATTACATTGGAATTGATATGATTGATGAGGAACACAAGCAGTTATTCAAGTATGCGGATGAGGCTTACGAGTTACTTCACGATGCGTTTACACCAGATAAATATGATAGAATTCATATGATTTTAGAGAACCTTCGGGAATATACTGTAAAGCATTTTGCTGATGAAGAGGAATACATGGAGTCTATTCATTATAAGAAAATATTTACACAAAAGATTCAGCATCAGGAGTTTATTCAGAAGTTAGACGAGTTTATGGAACATCATAATGATGAGGTGGAAGATCAGGATAAACAGATTTTAAATATTCTGGAATATCTTACGGAATGGTTAGTAAATCATATCTTGCATGTGGATGGACAGATTCCAAAAGAATGATAGATATAGTATGTAAATTATAGTTTAGCCAGGGGCATTCATAAAGTGCCAGAAGATGCAAATATTCCTTTTGGCTGGACACTTCATTCATGTCTGGCTGGACAGTTACAAGTTGTCATTCTATGAAAAATGATAGAGTGGCAACTTTTTTTACTTGTGGGGAACTTTCTTGATAATGTAAAAAAGGGATAGGAGAAATAGAAGATGAAGGAAATAAAGAACAGAAGAAGTATAAGAAAATTTAAAGGTGATGCAGTGCCAAGAGCCTGCATAGAAGAAATGGTAAAAGCGGCCACCCTTGCGCCATCGGCAAAAAATCGACAGCCATGGAAATTTATCGTATATCAGGGAACGGCAAAGGATACGCTTGTGAATGTTATGAAACAGGGCGTGGAAAGAGAAAAAGTAGACCACGAGAGAATGCCGAGCTGGACAGGTGGACTGGCAGATGCAGAAAATACGGTTCGGGTAATGCAGGAAGCACCAGTGCTCATTGCGGTTCTCAATACAAACGGAAAGACTCCATTTTCTGGAATTGCAAACGAGGATAGAATCGTAGAAATTTGTGATTCTCTTTCCATTGGAGCAGCTATCGAAAATATGATTTTGTCTGCAATGGAACAGGGACTAGGAACATTATGGATTGCAAATACTTGTTTTGCCTATGATGAACTGACGGATTACATTGACACAGAGGATCAACTGACGGGAATTGTTGCAGTAGGATATGCCAATGAACAACCAGATCAAAGACCAAGAAAGCGTATGGAGGATGTTCTGGAGTTTCGATAAGAAAGGAAAAAGAAAAATGAGTAAAGTTGTGGTATTGGTTGGCAGTGTGCGGAAGAATGGAAATACAGATTTATTAACACAGGCATTTGTGGAAGGGGCAGAAAAAAAGAATGAGGTAGAAGTAGTGTCGGTGGCAGATTATAAAATCCACCCTTGCATTGGCTGTAATACCTGTTTTGCGAGAGAAGGAAACGAATGCTTTCAAGAGGATGACATGCATAAAGTATATGACTTGCTAAAAAAAGCAGATGTTTTGGTAGTTGCATCACCCGTCTATTTTTACGGAATTAGTGCACAGTTAAAGGCGGTGATTGACAGATTACATACCCCTATGCGAAAGGAATTCTCCATTCAAAAACTTGCGTTACTATTGGTAGGGGCAGCCACATTACCAGAATTATTTGATTCCATTAAAATACAGTATCAACTGGTTCTAAATTTCTTTCATTTGGAAGACGCTGGCATGGTGCTGGTGAGTGGTGTAAAAGAAAAAGGGGAAGTGAAGAATGGAGATGGTTTAAAAAGGGCGTATGAGTTGGGGTTATCGATTGAATAAAGAGGGAAGTATTTTTTTTAGTGTTAATGTTTGTGTATTATGGTGTAAGGCGGTTTAGCAAAATTGTGGATGTGTTGGTTGGAATATGTATTCGTTCCTTTTTTAGTAAGGTTCGACAACGTTGGTTATTTTCATAATTTCTATCTCCTTTTTCAAAGATGGAACAACATAAGAAGTTACATTTGAGTTCCCCTTGTTTATTTGACTTTATAATGAAAATAAAGTTATCTGTACTAAAATGGCTTGAGATTAAGTAATCGGCTTTGATATTGGTATAAAAAGGGTACATGCGAGGCATATATGAATATAGAGTAAAATCGTTATCAAGGGATTCTTTGAGGTGAACCAATGCTTCTAGACGTGGTTTTATCATTTTTTCATATTGCAAAGCAGATTGTATTTGATGTAAGGTGATTTTATTTTCCAAGATACGGTCTGCTATTTTGGCAGAAGTATAATTTGGAAGGGAAATATCTTTCATATATTGAAAACCAGCTAGATGTGGAAAATCTTTAAGAGAAAAAGTTAAGTGGATGGAATAGAGTTGCTTCTCATATCCATAAGTAAATACGTAACAATATTCAGTTAGTTCTTTCCAGATAGAGGCTGACTGTTGTAAGAGATCCATTGTTATCCATCCTTTTAGTAAAAATAAAGAGTCTTGCTAATGCAAGACCCTTATAAAGCGTTTTCCTTCAGTTCCGAAGAACCTATTCGGTTTGAGGTTATCGCATAACCCAAGGGCAGGCTCCACAGTTGGCTGCTTACCGACACAGTCAATTGCTTCAACACCACGATAGCTGATCAACGCCGCTATCCTCTAAGATTATTATACCATAAAAAAGCTTGTAGTCAATAATAACAAAGCTTTTTTAGTACGTTATGAGCGTACTTAGTGTTATTATATGCATAATGATTAAAAATAATGAGGATGTGTTTAGTAAGTTATAATCATTTAGCAGAATTATCAAGATTTCGTGTAAGCATGGGCGGTGTTGTCTTGTTGCTTTTATAAATTAAAGTGGCTGTTGTACGAACGGTTAAAAATCATTAATGCGACAACTAATTTTTTTCTTTATAGGGGATATAAATCCTATAGAGTAAAATGCTCTGTGAACCAGCATACTTTGTCTTGACAATACCAAAAAAACAGGTGTATACTAACTGTACTATCATAAATAGTACAGTTAATACGGAAAGGAGGATATAGATGATTTATATTGATTATAAAGATACACGTCCTATTTATGAACAAATCGTGGAAAAGTTTAAGATTTTAATATTAAATGGAGTGTTAGAAGAGGACAGTAAGATGCCTTCTGTTCGTAGTTTAGCGATGGAATTGGCGATTAATCCGAATACGATTCAAAAGGCATATTCTAAACTAGAAAGTGATGGTTATATTTATTCTGTGAAAGGAAAGGGAAATTTTGTTTCCTATAATGAAAAGATGATGGATGAAAAGAAAAGAGAAATTGAATTAAAATGTAAAGCATTGTTGAAAGAGGCAAAAGAGGTTGGTATCTCTTCGAAAGAAGTAATAGAAATGATGGAAAAGATGAAAGAGGGGAGTGAGTAGAAGATGATAGAAATAAAAAACGTAAGCAAGTCATTTTCGAAAAGAAAAGCAGTGGATCAAGTCAGTTTTACTATTCGTGAGGGAGAAGTATTTGGATTGATTGGTACAAATGGGGCAGGAAAGAGCACCCTGCTTCGTATGATAACAGGAGTATTTGATGCCGATTCAGGAGAAATAATCATTGATGGAAAATCAATAAAAAAGGATGTGAGTGCAAAGGAGTTATTTTTCTTTATTCCAGATGAACCATATTTCTTTGAAAATGCAACACCAAAGGATATGGAGCGATATTACAAAAGCGTTTTTACACAGTTTAATAGTGAGCAGTATTATGATTATTTAGAAAAATTTGAATTAGATAAAAAAAGAAAAATTTCTACTTTTAGTAAGGGAATGAAAAAGCAGATAGCCATTCTTTGTGGAATTTGTGCTGGAACAAAATATTTGTTATGTGATGAAACATTTGATGGTTTAGATCCTTTAATGCGACAGGTGATAAAAACTTTGTTCGCAAAGGAGATGGAGGAACGTGGTTTAACACCGATTATCGCATCTCATAATCTTCGTGAATTAGAGGATATTTGCGATTATGTCGGTTTGTTACATAAAGGTGGAGTATTGTTAGCAAAAGATTTGGAACAGATGAAATGCCAAATCCAAAAAGTTCAATTTGTGTTAAAGGATAAGAATAAAAAAACAAGTTGGGAAGGACTAGATGTGGTTTTGGAGGAACAGAGGGGTTCGCTTTACACCTTAACGGTACGTGGAGAACGACAGGATATTATACAGTACTTTGATAACATGGATTTATTATTCTTTGAAGTACTACCACTTTCCCTAGAGGAAATATTTATCAGCGAAACGGAGGTAGTAGGTTATGACATTAAAAAACTCATTTTGGATTAGAGTAAGAGAAAATGGAAGAAGAAGAACCTGGACTTGGATTTTGCAGGCAGCTATCTTTTTTATGATAATACCAATTAATTTAACCATGCAGATTTCCTTGCTGTTAGAACGGGCAAAGCTTGATAAAGGAGTCGATATTGTAGCCTATTGCCAGGAGATAGTAACGATTAATCCAATTTTATCATTCATGATCTGTCTGTATGCATTAATGGTTGGAATACAAGGGTATTCGTATTTACATAACCAAATGAAAGTAGATATGTATCATAGTCAGCCAGTGAAAAAGGAAACGCGTTTCTTTTCAATCTACATAAATGGAATACTTACATTTATGTGTCCTTATGTGATAAATCTTATAATAGGGTGCATGATTGCAGTGGGGTATAAGGTGTTCAGTGGTAGCATGTTTGTAAATATAGTATATGCAGTTGTTTTTAATTTTGTTCTATTTTTGGCAGTCTACCATATTTCGATATTGGCAACTTTATTAACCAACAGCATTGTGATTTCTGTTATATTAGCAACTATTTTTATGGTTTATGAGGGCATATGGAATGTAATCGGTGATACATTTGCCCAATATACCATGAACCATAACATGTCAGGAGAACATTTTTATATTACACCAGTATTAAATATGCTGTTTTCTAGTGGTGATATTGGTTCACAGGAAAGTCTTGTACAAAAAATTTATGATAGTTGGTTTTTATTATTGGTTGCATTTTTAGTAAGTATGTTGATTTTAGGACTCAGTTTCTTTGCCTATATCAAAAGAAGAGGAGAAGCTTGCAAGAATGCAATAGCATTTGAATGGACAAAAATTGCCGTGAAGGTTATGGTCTTAATTCCAACTGGCATTTTAACATTTTTAATTTATATGAGTTACTTTGATTTTGCGAATATATACAATGCAGATGGAACTGGTTTTGATTTTGGAAGTAGCATTACCTTATTTGGTATGGTAGTAGGTTTCATTGTTATGTTTATTGTCAATGGTATCATAGAACTTGTTTATGAAAAAGATTTAAAGGCTATCTTACAGCATTGGAAGAGTTTTGTTTTAATTAGTGCTGGAACTGTTGTAATCGTTATTTGCAGTTTCCAAAATTGGTTTGGATTGTTTGATAAAGCTCCAAGTAAGAATAATGTAAAAGATGTAGCTATTTATCTTGCCTATGATAGCAATAAATATGGATTAGAAGGTAATCTCAAAAAAATGAAATATAAAAATTTAGATGTGGTATATCAATTGATTGATGCATCTTTGCCAGATAAAGAAGCAAGAAAATATTTGAATGGAGAAAGCGACGGTATTGAGGAAGGAGTAAGAAATGATACTACATATCATAAGATAGAAATTGCTTTTCATATGAAGATTGGTACAACCGTTTACCGTCGTTATTATGTTAATGTAAAAAACAATGCAAAAGCATTGGATACGATATTCTCTAGTGAGGAGTATTTAAAACAGCAGTATAGTATTTTGTTCAAGAAATATAATCCAGAAGAAGATATATATTTTGATGCTTATAATGGGGAGGATCCTTTTTCGTGTAATATATCCAAGGAGAATCTAAAAGAGGTAAAAGATATTTTGTGGAAAGACTTAAAAAATACTTCGTATAGTCAATTATGCGCAGAAACCACGAAGCAGATTGGAACGATTAATTCTATGGAAGGTGACGAGAATATTGCTATCTATAATACGTTTGAAAATTTTAGAAATTGGCTGATGGAACATCATAATTATGGATTTGATAAAAAGGATTTTCCAAAACAAATAAGAAGTGTCACTTGTAATGAAGAATACATATATGATAGAGATGTGATAGAAGAATTGTATCAGAATGCACTTGCTGTAGAAAAACAGAAGGAAGAGGATGGAAAATATACAACGGTTACTTTTGTGGAAAAGGGGAATGGCTATTGTTATGCACAAGATGTGAATTTGAATAAGCTTTCTAAGAAAACATTAAAAGCAATTGGTTATGACGATGAGGACGAGAAGAAATAGTCAAAAGAGTGGATACAATCATAGATAGAGGAAACAATAGTAAGAAAAAACAATTCTAAATAGAAAAACCATACAAAATCAGGATGCTTGAAAGGCATCCTGATTTTGTATGTTTGTAAGTATGCAAAGCGTATGATAAAATTTAGGTATAGAAAATGACGACGTAATAAGAACATATGGAACAGTTGTAAATTTAGTTAAGAAAAAGGGGAAAACGGAATCATACATTTTTGATACCAGATGGAAAGGGGATTAGGAAACTATGGGGTTAATCAGACAAATGAAAGAGCAGGAAAATATGACAGAGAGGGAACGAGATATCTGTAATTATATATTGGAACATCCAGAACAGGTGGAGTCGATTTCTTCCAGAGAATTAGGACATGTTACCTTTACAAGTGCTGCATCGGTCACACGGTTATGTCAGAAACTTGGAATGAAGGGTTTCCCCGAATTTAAGATACAGTTTATACGGGAAGTACAGAATGGACAGATGGAAGAAAAACAAGAAAAAGTAACCATGTCGGAACGGGAAAATGTGGTGACAATTGTGCGGAAGGCAACCTGTGTACAGCTACAGGCAATCGAGGAAACGAAAAAAGAGCTTTCCTACAGTCAACTTGTACGGATTGGAAAATGGATTGCAGAGGCAACTTGTGTGGATTTTTATGTGTATGATATGAATGTGTATCTGGCGGAATATGGTCGTTCTCAGTTTTTCCATGCAGGGAAAGTAGCCAATGTACTGTCGGCAACCAATATTCAGGGATTGCAGGCTGCTATGCCAGCGGAGGGACATATTGCTATTTTGATCAGTCATACAGGAGAAAATGAAAGACTGGTGGAAATTGCAAAAATGTTGAAACGCAATAAAACAAAAATAATTGTCATGACAGCAAAGAGAAATGGTTCTATTGCCTCTTTTGCGGATGAATTGCTTTATGCAGCCGCACAGAAAAAAGTGGAGGAACTTTGGAATTCTATGTTTTTTGCATCGGGGAAATACCTATTAGATATTTTGTATGGAATGGAATTTAGCCGTAAATATGAAGAAAATTTGCGGTTAAACAAAAAGTATGAACAGAGTGGGGAAAAAATTTTATGGGGGATAAAAGAGGCCACCGAATCTATACGAAATGAACAAAATAAGAATTGATGTTTTGACACATGAAACGTTGTTCCAGCCATTTTGAAAAAAGAAAGAAAAAATTTGAAACATCTCATCATCCTACCTGTAAACCATTGAAAACAAGGGTAGTTTTTCATATAGTATAGATACAAGATACGAAACAGGGATTAGGGGCGCGCAAACATACTCTGAAGTAAGTGTATCAGAAAATCCAGTAACTGATAGATTTGAGGAATGGTATAAATAAAGGAGATGAGAAAAATGGCACAGGTAAGAGATTATAATAAGCTTGCCCATGACATTATCCGTGAAGTTGGGGGAGCGGAAAACATTGTAAATGCAACAAGATGTGCGACCAGATTTCGTCTGGTATTAAAAGAGACTCCAAAGGGTGCGAAAGAGAAAATTGCAGAGTTGCCAGGGGTTATTACAGTTGTGGAAAATAATGGACAGTTTCAGGTCGTAATTGGAACACATGTAGGTGATGTATATGCGGCGGCAGCAGAAATTTTACAGCTTGATGAAAATGGACAAACCGCAGAGCAGCCAAAGCAAAGTATTGTAAATCGAGTGATTGCAACCATGTCAGCAGTATTTGCACCTTTTGTGTATATACTGGCAGCAGCAGGTTTGCTTCAAGGGGCATTGATTTTGATTACCATGGCGGCACCAAGCTTTGCCAATACAGGAACGTATGAGGTATTAAGCTTTATGTCATGGACACCATTTACATTTTTGCCAATCTTTATTGCTATTACCGCATCAAAGCATTTTAAATGTAATACGTATATTGCCATTTTATGTTGTTGTGCTTTGGTAAATCCAAGTTGGGCAGAGATGGCAGCCAGAATTGCAGGAGGAGATGTGATACATTTTCTTGGAATTAAGCTTTCCGAGACTACTTATACATCCACTGTGTTACCACCATTGATTTTAGTATGGCTGTTATCTTATCTGGAACGTTTTATTGAGAAAAGACTTCCAGATGCTACCAAGCCATTGTTGACCCCATTGCTTTGCTTTTTGATTATGGTTCCAGCAACAATTCTTGTGATTGGACCAGTATCAGCCGTTACTGCAAATGGAATCGCAAAAGGTTACAATTTCCTTGCAGGAACAGCACCAGCATTGGCAGGAGCCGTGATTGGAGGCTTTTGGCAGGTAGTTGTTATTTTCGGTGTACATTGGGGTATTACACCGGTTGTTCTTGCCAATTTTGATATGTATGGAAAAGATACCTTCCAGGCATTTCAGACCATTGCAGTTGTTGCACAGGTGGCAGCCGCTTTTGGTGTATTCATAAAATCAAGAAACAAAGAATTTAGAGGTGTGGCTCTCTCAGCAGGTATTACAGGATTGTTTGGAATTACGGAGCCTACCATTTATGGTGTTACACTTCGCTTGAAAAAACCATTTATCTGTGGATGCGTTGGTGGAGCAATCGGAGCCGTAGTTATGAGCTTTTTCAATTCTGCTTATTATGCATATGCAGGACTTCCAGGTCCATTGACTATAGTAAATGCAATTAGTAAAGATGCACCAATGTCATTTATTGGAGAGTTGATTGGATGTGCAGTTGCAGTTGTAATTGCGATTGTCTTAATTCAGGTCATTGGTTTTGATGATCCAAAATCAAAAGAGGATAAGCCAGCAGAAAAAGCAGAGCAGGACGAAAACCAGGCAACAGAAGAAATCGAAGAAAAAACAGAAGAAAAAGTTGTCATGAGTCCATTGACAGGGGAGGTAATTCCACTTTCCGAGGTAAAAGATGAGGCATTTTCCAGTGAAGCAATGGGAAAAGGATGTGCTATTATTCCGACAGAAGGAACGGTATGTGCGCCATTTGATGGAACAATTGTTGGATTGCTGGATAGTCACCATGCAGTTGGAATGGAAAGTGAAAATGGAATTGAAATCTTGATACATGTAGGAATGGATACGGTAAAACTAAATGGAAAACACTTTGTAAGTCATGTAGAACAAGGACAAAAGGTTAAAAAGGGACAGCTATTGTTGGAATTTGATATTCCAGCAATTCAAAAGGCAGGCTATGAAGTGGTGACACCTGTAATTATTGCAAATACAGATGAATTTAGCGATATTGTAACCGAAGCTAACGGACAGGTACATTGTGGAGAACGCTTGTTGCATTTAAAGTAACATGTCATTGTTCACGGTTTTGAAACGTTATGGTAAATATCCCTTTGATGGGATGAAGAAAGATTAGTTCAGGAGGTTTCATATGTCATTATCAGATAAATTTTTATGGGGCGGAGCAGTTGCCGCAAATCAGTTAGAAGGCGGATGGAATGCAGATGGCAAGGGAATCAGTGTCATAGATGTTATGACTGGTGGAAGTAGCACGAAGATGCGTCGAATTACAGATGGAATTGAGGAAGGGGAATATTACCCAAATCACGAAGCCGTTGATTTTTACCATGAATATAAAGGTGATATTGCACTAATGGCGGAGATGGGCTTTAAATGTTTTCGAACCAGTATAGCGTGGACACGTATTTTTCCAAATGGGGATGAAGCAGAACCGAATGAAGCAGGGCTTGCATTCTATGACGCAATGTTTGATGAACTTTTAAAATATGGTATCGAACCAGTGATTACATTGAGCCATTTTGAGATGCCTTATCATCTGGCAAAAGAATACGGGGGCTGGATGGATCGGAAAGTGATTGACTTTTTTGTACACTTTGCCACAACCGTTATGGAACGTTATAAAGATAAAGTAAAATATTGGATGACCTTTAATGAAATTAATAACCAGAGCAACACTTCGGCAGATATTTTTGGATGGACCAATTCCGGTGTTTTGTTTTCACAATATGAAAACAAGAAAAAAGCACTGTATCAGGTAGCACATCACGAAATGGTTGCCAGTGCCATGGTTGTGAAAAAAGGACATGAAATCAATCCAGAGTTTAAAATTGGCTGTATGTGTTCCTTTGTTCCTTTTTATCCATATTCCTGCAATCCGGACGATATTATGACGGCTGCGGAATGTATGCATGAAAGATTTTATTTTTCAGATGTGCAGATCCGTGGACATTATCCTGCTTTTGCAAAGAAAGAATGGGAGCGGGAAGGAATAAAACCTCAAATGCAGCCAGAGGATGAAAGAATTTTGGCAGAAGGCAAATGTGATTATCTGGGATTTAGTTACTATATGACCAATGCGGTAAAGGCAGATGTGAAAAAGGATACCGCAGAATCTCTGGATGGAAGTTCTCCATACTCCATTGCCAATCCATATGTAAAGGCAAGTGATTGGGGATGGCAGATTGATCCAGTGGGACTTAGATATGCATTGGTAACGTTATATGAACGTTATGAGGTGCCATTGTTTATTGTGGAAAATGGTTTTGGTGCGATTGATATTTTGAAAGAAGATAAGACTTGCGAGGATGATTATAGAATCGAGTATCTGCGTGCACATATCCGCGAAATGAAAAAGGCAGTGGAAATGGATGGTGTAGACCTTATGGGTTATACGCCATGGGGATGCATTGACTTGGTTTCTTTCACTACTGGTGAATTAAAGAAGCGTTATGGTTTTATCTATGTGGATAAAAACGATGACGGGACAGGAAGTGGGGAACGATACAAGAAGAAATCCTTTGACTGGTATAAAAAAGTGATAGAGACGAACGGAGAAGAATTGTAATCCGTTGCATGAAAAAGCAGAGTAGTAGAAATCAAAAGAAGGAGCCAGTGGCAGAGTTACCACTGGCTCCTTTTTTTACAATGCAACGCTGGAGAAAACTATTGTCGATTGTAATAGGCAATTCCATCGTTTGGTTTAAAATAAGTTCGGATATAGCCATCCGTAGAAACAATTACAAATTCCTTTGTGCTTTCGACATAATATACGTCATCGCCATCTTCTGCTTCTGTTTTATGTAACGCATCCCGATTCTCTACTACACTTCTAGCTGCCGCTTCATATGCACTTGCGGAGGAAAAGCCCATTTCTATGCCATGTTTTTGATAATGTTCATTTAATAACGTATCATTTCGAAAATGTAATTCATTTGAAGCCGTATTGGTGTAAGTGCGATTTTTTGAATAATAGAAAGAAGGATAGTTCTGTGGTATAGTTTATTGGACAGCATACGAAAATATAATATTTTAGATCGCATCGCAGATTTATATAAAAAAATAAAAAAAGTATCGCACATTTTATGCCCCTCACAGGTTCATATAGTGAAGGGCCTTTCAAAATATTACAGGTAAGGAGAAAAAGTGGTGAACAGAGAAGAATATGAACGCATTGTAGCTTTATATGCAGATGTTGTCTTTCGTGTTGCATTAAGCTATGCAAAAACAAAAGAAGATGCGGAAGATGTGTTACAGAACGTGTTCTTGAAGCTGCTGACAAAGCGAGTGAAGTTTGAAGATGATGAACATATCAGAAAATGGTTGATTCGTGTAGCAGTAAATGAATGTAACAGCTTGTGGTCCTCATTTTGGAGAAAAAATGTAGAGTATATTGACCGAATGGAAGAGGGAATCACATTTCAAAATGCAGATTACTCGGACTTATATGACGCAATCAAAGTCCTGCCGGCTAAGCTTAGAATTGTACTTCATCTTTTTTATTACGAGGGATATCGTACGAAGGAAATTGCAGATTTGCTTCATATTCGAGAGGCAACGGTTCGCTCAAGACTTACGCGTGCAAGGAAACTGTTGAAAAGTCAATTAGGAGAATATGAATCGGAGTATAGTCCTTTCGGTTGTGTGAGCAATCATTAATGAAAAGGAACAGTTCAAATATGCTTAAAGGTAATAATATTTCTTGAGGAGTGATTAAAATGAAAGAACAGGAAAAATACAAACAGATGATGGATGAGATTCATGTATCCGAAGCAACATTAAGAAAGGTTATGGATATGGATAGAAATAAAAAGATAGCAAACAAAAGAAAAATGATGAAAAGGGTTGGAACGATTGCTGCAGCATTGTTACTTTGTCTGGGAGCGACCAATGGAATTAGTTATGCAAAAACAGGGCATTCTCTTATGGCAAAAGTTATTTTTTATATCAATGGGGAAAAGGTTGAAAAGAATGTTGCATTTGACGAATCGGAAAATGGAAATGGAAGTATTAGTTTTGAAGTGAAGGAACCGACAAAGGGTGAATGCTCAGTAGAAGTAGGTGACGCTGCGGATGAAAATGGAAATAGTATATCCTCTGATATGCCAGCGGAAGAAATTGAGATGCTTGATGGAACGGTCATTTCGAAAAATGGAAAGCAATTCTTCAAATATGGAAAAGAAGAAGTAGATATTACAGAAGATTTGGCAGATGGAAAGGCATCTGGCACCATAGAGAGTTCGGGAGAGAAGTATCATTATGAAGTTACGGAAAAAGAAGGAAATTATAGCGTTAGTGTAAAATCAGAGAAATAAATAACAGCCTCCTTTTCAATTATGCTACTTAGGTTTGGCTAGGAAAGGAAGGCTATTTATAAAAGGACAAGAAAACCCACCGCCTTTTTGCGGTATTGTCTGGTTGAGTAATATGCAATATTGTATTATAATAGGTAGAAGTTGAAAATCAGTTGCACGACCATTTTATGTTGGCGTGTAAAGGGTTTTCCTTTTACGTTATGATAATAAAAAGCGGGAGAGTGTTAAAGTGAGTACAGGAATTAGAAATATGGAAGAAAAAGATAAGGGAATTGTTACGGATATGATGCGTACCTTTTATGCATCAGATGCGGTTCTCAGTAACGGATCGGAAGAAATTTTTTCAAATAATATTGCGTATTGCTTGAATGACAGTCCTTATTTATCTGGTTATATATTTGAGGAGGATGGAAATATACAAGGATATGCTATGATCGCAAAGAGTTTTTCCACAGAGTTTGGAAAGCCTTGTATATGGATTGAGGATTTATATATTAGAGAAGCATACAGAGGATTGGGAATTGGAGGCAGGTTTCTTGCTTATGTAAAAGAAAACTATCCAGAAGCATTGCTCCGATTAGAGGTAGAAAAAGAAAATGAAGGTGCAGTTCAGCTTTATCAAAGAAGCGGATTTCATGTGTTGCCGTATATGGAAATGAAACAATAGAAAAAAATATGTGGAAATGGTTTAGTATGCGTGTAAATAAGAAAAGTAACAGGTCAAAAATCTTACGATATGACCTGTTACTTTTTTATTACACAGTTTTTGAATGCCGTAGCCCTACATGGAATGTAAAATGCAGGGATTATTTTTGGTATTTTTCTAATTGTTGTACCAATGTCTGCATTTGTCTAAGTAATTCTTTGGCTTGTTCCGCTTCTGTTTGGTTTTGGAGACTTCGTACTTCAACCTCTTTTGCACTTTCAGAAACAGATGCACTACTGTCTGATAACTGGTTGATATTTTCAATAATTGTATTATTGGAATAAACCAAATTAGCAATCTTTTCATTAATATTTTCCACACGCTGCGTCAATGTGTTAATGTGATTTTGCACTTCAGTAAATCCATCAGAGGCATTCGCAACCTTTTCATTTTGTGTTTCCATTGCATGAATAGAACACTGTACAATGTCGGTTGCCATCTGTGCATTTGCATTTAATTCTTCTACAATGTTAGCAATCTGTTCTGTGGATTGTCTGGTTTCCTCTGCCAGATTTCGTATTTGATCGGCAACAACGGCAAAGCCTTTTCCTGCTTCTCCAGCTCTTGCACTCTCAATAGAAGCATTTAATGCAAGAAGATTTGTTTGGCTGGAAATAGAGAAAATAACTTCTGTTATCTGTTGGACTTCCTTCGCCTTTTTCTGCAAATCTTCCATCGATTCAGCTACGCGACTGTTGGTCTCATTGATAGAATCGGCATCTTTTCGGATTGAATCGATGACGGTCATATTTTCTTCCAACAATTTTGATGACATGGTGGCTGCCTCTACCATAATTTTGGCATTTTCAGAGGTATCTTCAATGTCACTATTGATGCGCTTTGTCATTTGGCTTTGTTCCTTTACGCTATCTACATTATTCTGTGTCTGACCAGAAATCGTTTCAATCGAGTCATGCACCATACTGGCATCATTTTTTAAATGTTCGATTAGTGTATTTGTATTAGAAACAGCAAGTTGTACATCCTTAGAAATCTGTAGAACTTCGTTTAGCATACTTGCCTGTAAGTTGCGTTCATCCTCTGCCGTTCCAAGCATATCGCCAGAAAAAACATTTGAAAGCTTGGAAATTCTATGCAGTACAATTATAATTTCGATATGTATAACGATACTAATCAAGGAAACACTGTCGCCACCTAATAATTGTCCACTTATGCTCCATACAATTGTTCGAATCAAAGTAACTGCCAGTATTGTATAAAACAATAGCGTTTCATATTTCTTATCATGATATAGGATAGTCGCGATGATTAAGGGATAAATATAAAAGCTTACTAAAATATTAGTACCTAAAATCATCAAATATGCCCAACCAATAAAAAAGCTAAAAAACATATAGTATTTTAGCATTTCACTTTGTTTGTTGCGGATATAGCATCCGAAGTTCAAAATAATTCCCGCAATTAAAATTATGATAGGAATAATGCCAAGCTGACCAAAAGCGGTTTTATAAACGAATGTTTGTATAAATAATCCCAATATTAGCACTAATTCAATAAATGTTAAGCTGATAATAGTAGTTTTATTTACTTTCGCAACTTGATTTTTCTTATTATTGTATTTTCGTTCCACTCGAACAGTTCCATTTTCTTGTTCCATCATTAGTTCCCCCTATACTAATATTTATTTCCAGTTAAGTGTTAGCCAGTCTCTTAACTGGTTTGGTTGTACAGTTCCCTTTAAACTCCTTTCCTCTAAACTGTAGTATCTATATTTTAGCTAACCCTATTATATTGTAACACAATTTTTGGAAATTATCTATGAGAAACAGGTGGAAAACAACGTTTGAATCTTTAATAAGAACATTATATAATCAACCGTATTATGTCTGAAAAAGATTGTTCTGCCAAGATTTTATGAAAAAGATAGATGTTATCTTCAGGAGATTTAATATGTAAAAAGAGCTTAGTGAATAGGCGATATATTTGCAGTGGAATCTCCATAACTGAGAAAATGCATCTTAAGAATGAATTAAGAATATGTTACGCTATTTGTTCGGATTCAGTAGGATGAAAGTGAAACATAAGTGCCTCCTATGATGTAAACTGGAAATTGCAAATGATAGCTCTGTTATCGGGAATATCATAAAGTTTATTCATAGGAGGATATTTTTATGCATAAAAAAAGAAGAAAATTTATATGGTTTCTTATCTTGCTGTTACTTGTTTTCTGGAGAGTGCCGCAATTAAATCATGCCTTTTTTGATTTATTTAATCGTATCGGTTTGGGTGCTACAGATTCGGTAACCAAGTATAATGCAGAAGCACCAGTTAAGTTAGATTCCAAAGGAATCGAAAAAAGGCTTTCCGAGTTATCGAAACAGTATCCAGAGTTTCAATCGGTATATGAAAACAGAGAGGATTATCCAGAGGAGTTGCTGTCTTCTTTATGTAATACACCAGAGATGATTGATTTTGTAAAGGGGTATCTGACCGCAGAAAAGAAAGCATCTGGTAAATTAACCAGAAAGGAATTATCAGAGGGCATTCCTTTATTGTTGCAATGGGATAAAAGATGGGGATATGCCCCATATGGAAATTCTAACATTGGAATATCAGGGTGTGCTCCAACCTGTCTTTCTATGGTGATAGTGGGATTAACCGGAAATAAAAAGGCTACTCCATATCAGGTGGCAAAATTTGCAGAAGAGAAAGGTTATTATATGGAAGGAACAGGAACAGCTTGGAGTATAATGACAGAGGGCGCGGCCTCTTTTGGAATAACAGGAGAGGAGATTCCACTAAGTAAAGAAAAAATTGTATCTTGCTTAAATGCTGGGAAGCCTATTATTTGCAGTATGAAACCGGGAAATTTTACAACAGAGGGACATTTTATTGTTTTGACTGGTACGAGTGATGGAAAAATAAAAGTGAATGATCCGAATAGTCGTGCAAGAAGTAAATTGTGGGATTATGAGACAATAGAAGGTCAGATAAAAAATTTATGGGCATTCGATAAAAATTAAGTAGTTACAACCAATGCATTTAGCGAAGCGTAGATGTTATGCTGTTTTATTTATATTTATGCTAGGCTAAATGGCATTGATTGATCCTATGTAGTCCCTGCTAAAATTAATTATACTGTTTATTTTTTATCAGTAATTTTTGAAAGTAGGAACCCTTCTTTTTCGGAATAGAAAAGGTACGCCCTTTCTTATTTGAGAAAAATGCTTTTGCTCCGATTTTTTTAATTTTGGCACTTTTAAAGTAGACTAATTTCAATTTTTTACAGTTTTGAAAAGTACCTTTTCCTATGGTAGTTACATTTGCAGGAATGGTTACTTTGGTTATGTTTTTGCAGTTATAAAAGGCAGAATCACCAATATATGTTACTGTATCAGGGATAGAAACGGTACCTTTAAGCGTTTGGCAATTTTTAAAAGCATTTTTACTGATAGAAGTTACTTGAAAACAAGAGTCGTTTATAGTAATCTTCTTTTTTAGGTTAGAAGCCTTTACATTGCTTTTATGTCCCACGATAGCTACGGTACCTGATTTTCCCTTTACGGATAAGATTTTGTAGTCAATATTATCCGCTGTATAAGTTTGTCCCTTTTTTAGAGGGGCTGGTGTTTCGGGAGTTGGTGTTTCACTCGGAGTAACAGTTGGTGTTGGTGAGGGTGTTGCTGTTGCATCGGTAAAGGCAACGACCTGATTCTGGTTGTCTAATTCGATAATAAGTTCTTCCTTTTGCTCATTATAGTTAGTGTAGGATAGAGAAAGAAGTTTTCGTGTTGCTGTTACGCTGTTTGTAGCAAGTGAAAAATCTTTTGCAATATCCGGTTCATCTATGGTATTTCTTACTCTTCCAGACGTATAGGATGCGGTAATACAAAAATCACTTATAAGATAATTTAGGGCCGTTTTAGAACCGATGTAGTCAATATTTGTGATCTGCTTTATCGTATCCTTTTGTCCATAAATCGTCATAGGACCACAAGGAATACCTTGGTAATACACTTCTATTTCATTTTTTTCATTGGCTTTGATGCGGTAACTACTGTCGAAAAGAATATCAAATTGTGTGGTAAAGATAGAAATTGTTTTATCTGTATGAACGACAGTTAGACAGATAACCGCGGAATCGCTTGCAACGGTCATACCATCATACAGAGTCGGACCAGCATAGTTTGCAGTTATCTGTTCAATATCATTTACAATTCCATTTATGATAATTGCATTGTCAATCGTACATCCTTTATAAGTGACTCCAATTACATTGGTATTTTTTGTGATTTCTACTCGATCAACAGTTTTACCATCGACGATAAAGTGAAATCCCTCTTTTACATAGTCCTCTTTTGTTTTCTGATTATCGCTATATACTACGTTTTCCAGATGCACATTTTCTACAGAGAGATAAGTACCGATATACATATTTCGATAGTCAGAAACAGCGGTATAACTTTCAGGAATGGAATCCGTAGTTTCAATCGCATTTTTTACAATATTCCCATCATAATCATTTACTGTGTTAAGGGCTGCAGTTGATGTTTCGATAAGGGAGGATTGTAATGAAGATAATTCAACAGATGAGGTAGTGTTTTGGTTTGAGAAGTTTGAGAATTGATTGGCATACACCGGTTCCATATTGAAATATGGTATTGTTATGGAAGCAAGTAAAGCTCCACTTATACATAAACTAAGTAATTTTTTTTTCATCTTTTTTACCTTTTCAATGCTTGAATCCTTTCTTAAAATTTTATGATAGCAGAGTTAAAAAGTCTGAACTTACACGAGCCTACGGGAAAGTGAGCGAATGTTTTTGAATTATGCCAAATAATAAGCATAAAAGTGTTACGATATAAACCGTTTTGGTTTTATAGGAAAGCTTGTCCTATAAGGAAAATTAAAATGACACATTAAATATATCATAAAAATAGGAACTCCGCAACAAGAGTTGGGAGTCCCTGTAGATACTACTTTGAAAGAAAAGTCTAGTTGTATTGTTTTCCTTTTATCAGTAATTTTTGGAAGTAAGAACCTTTCTTTTTTGGAATACTAAAGGTACGTCCGCTTTTATTTGAGAAAAATGCTTTTGCCCCGATTTTTTTGACTTTTGCACTTTTAAAGTAAACTAACTTTAATTTTTTACAGTTTTGAAATGCACTTTTACCAATGGAGGTAACATTGCCTGGTATTGTAACTTTGGTTATGTTTTTACAATTGTAAAAGGCATTGTCTCCGATGGAAGTTATTGTATCGGGAAGCTGGATAGATCCCTTCAAGGTGTTACAATTTTTAAAAGCATTTTTGCTAATTGTTGTAACTTGGAAAGTATACTTACCTATGGAAGGTTTCTTTTTTATATCTGCGGTTTTTACATTTTTTTTATGACCAATCATCGCTACCGTTCCCTTTTTTCCTTTCAAGGACAAAACTTTGTACTGAATATTGTTAGCAGTGTAAGTTTGTCCTTTTTTTACGGTTACTGGCGGTTTCGTTGCTGGTTGAGATGGAGTAACCGTTGGTTTGGCTGAAAGGGTAGGTGTACTTGTATTATGCGGAGTATCAGTAGGTACAGCAGAATCGGATGGATTAGTTGGTGTAGCAGTAGGAGGTTGCGGAGTCGCCGTAGTATTATCTGGTGTCATAGTTGGAGTTGTGGTAGATGTTACATTTTTAAAGGATATTACTGTGTTAGTACCATCTAGCTCTACCATAGTTTGTGCAGATTTTTCGTCTGCGTTTGTATAAGCAATTGAAAGTATTTTCCGTGTTGTTGTTACATCGTTTGTAGTAAGTGAAAAATCTTTTGCAATATCAGGTTCACTTACCGTGTTTCTGGTTCTGCCTGAACTATAGAATGCAGTAATACAAAAGTCGGAAATGTCATAGTTAAGAGCAGTTTTAGAACCGATGTAGCTGACATTTGTAATTTCTTTTACCTTATCTTTTTCGCCATAGATTATCATAGATCCGCAAGGAATTCCTTGATAATATACTTCTATTTCATTTTTTTCATTGGCTCTGATATGATAGGTGGTATCAAAAATAACATCTAGCTGTGTTGTAGATACCGTAATGGACTTATCTGTGTGAATGGCAGTAATACGAATAATTGCCGAATTGGTGGCTACTGTCATTCCCTCATACATAGTAGGACCTATATATTCTGCTGTGATTTTTTCAATATCATTAACAATTCCGTTGATAATAATCGCATTATCCATGGTACGACCATTGTATGTAATTCCGATTATATTTGTTTCTTTTGTAATATCCACTTTATCCACTACTTTGCCATCTACGATAAAGTGAAATCCTTTTTCGACATAATCCTCTTTTGTCTTTTGGCTATCATTGTATACTACATTTTCCAAATGTACATTTCCTACGGTAAGGCAAGTGCCAATGTACATATTATGATAGTCGGAAATTACATGGTAACTTTCTGGTATGTATCCAGTGATTTGAATGGCATTTTCAACAATATGGCCACCATACTCAATGGAAATGGAATTGTTTCCTGGTTGAATTTCGATGGTATCTGTTTTTTCACCGTTTACAATAAAAGAAAAACCATTATAAACATTTACGGTGGCTGGATGATTTGGGTTGCTGTAAGTTACATTTGTCAGTTTTACATCCTTTGTTGTTAATTTTGTGTATGCTCTCATTTCCGTTCGATTATCTGTACAGGCAGCATTGTAACCTGTTACCGTATCCGTGTAACCTGTTACGGTTAGTTCCTTTATAAGAGAAGTATTATTTTTTCTAGGAACAATTACTTCTACGGTATTATTTCCCTCCTTAGAAATCGTTGCATTTTCCAAGGAATACTCATCTTCGGTTAGCGTGTATAAATTGTTATCGTTCGTATAGCGTACTTTAACGGAAATCTGTTCTTTGGTTAAAGTTGAGCCTACTAATTGAGAACCTGCGCCATCCGAAAAGGTTACTTCTGCAATCTCTTCAATTTTGCAAGGATTTACAGTAATTGAATATTTTTTAAATATACCACCAACTTCAATATAATAGTTGTAAGTGCCACTTGGAAATGTACAGTTGTCCTGCTTGAGTAAAGAGTATTGGGTATTATCTGCTTCATAGACATATTCGTCCGAAGAAGTAAGCGGATTGCAGGATACAGGTACATAAATTGCATATTTGTAGGCGGAATCGTCGGTATCCGTTGTTTTTTCTGTTGTCTGTTGTACCAATTGTTTTGTATAAGTGCTTCCGTCAGCAGGCGATTCTGCATTGAGATAAGTGGCAGATACGCCTAAATCTTTAAAAGAGCAGGTAGTAGAATTCTCACCTTTTTTGAGATTAACATTAGCTGGAAGTGTAGAAGCATCTACCTGTATATCTTTTATGTAATTGTTATAATTACCATATCCAACAACATAGTTTTCAAACATATCTTTTGATAACACTTTTTTCCCGCTGTTATTATAAGCAATTGCACCACCGTATCCATAAAACTGAATACTTTTTGAATCAATACCAGTAATGTTTTGCAAATTCAGGCTGGTGTAGTTGCAGTTTGGATTAGTAAAGTAGATAGAGCCAATTTGCAGTTGTGCATCGCTGGATGATGCCAGTGATAGTGAATTCTTAGCGGAAATAGTGGAGTCATCTGCGGTGTAATCTAAGTATAAGTTATTGATGTTGACAGTGTTTCCAAAACGCATATTGTTTTCAAAATGTATGTATTTGGCAGGGTCCTTTTTGATGTATAGATTGTCAATTGTACAACAATAAAAAGTATTTTGTACAGCAGAGAAAGTATATGAGGAGGAAAAGGTTACATCTGCATTTATGGTAATACTGGGTACGGAGCGATCAAGTGCTCCACGATTTGGGGAACCCATGATTAATGAACCCATAAATTTCGTTTTACCATTTATTATTAGTGAGCTATTAGGAGCTAATATAGAACTGGAACTTTTTATTACATTATCTTCTCCGTTAAGAGTTATTGTTACATTTTCGTTGCAATACAATTGCGAAGATAAAGAACCATCAAAAATTAATGATGTAACATTTGGACAGGAGAAGTAAATTTCCGATCCTGTAATTTTAGGTGCCTTGACAATGATTGTTTTTAATACTGTATAATTTTTAAGAACACAGCCTGTAATCTGAATTTCTTTTGAACAATCAAATATAATTGTTGAGGCAGATGCTATTGTTGCTAGTTGTTCTGCTGAAAAGTTTGTAGAAGTAAGATAAGTGTCGTCTAATGAACTGGAAACGGTATCTCTAATTGTGACAGTAGTATTTGATTTTGTAACAGTAATGCCTGATGTGTTCATTGCTGAAATTTGTTTTTGTGTAGAGCACTGGTTAGCATATATAATTTGTAAGTTTGAATAGGGTGTTGTCATAGAGGCAGTAAGTGAACTGCTCAATAACAAGCAAATTAGTCTTTTTTTCATTCGCATTTTTACCTTTGCAAGTATT
>OHHU01000179.1_pt1 | contig 42049 bp, 35 predicted proteins | sample 1568151 | NCBI WGS metagenome assembly OHHU01 (sample SAMEA3879572, study PRJEB24766) | human gut metagenome | biome: human-associated habitat; feature: feces | place: USA | collected 1985/1987 | reverse complement strand
GCTCGCGGGTCAATGCGTTATTGATGACTTGTTCGTACAGGCCGGGGTGCAGCATGGCAAAACCTCGCTTCTTTCAAAAATCAAAAACTCGATTTTGAACTTACAACATATCCTATCAATCACAATCCGAATCGTTTCGGTCGGTTTCCTGTTCGCCCCAGGGATTTGCGGCGGCATCCTCTGTCGGCTCATCGGAATCGACGGTATCGGCGAACGAATCAACCTCAGCGGAGAGCGGAGCGGACTCTTCTTCGTTGATGCATTCTTCGTCAACCGAATTGGCGGTTTTCAGGTGCTTCTTTGCAAAAAGCGGAAACACGGGACGGCCCATAATCAGGTTTGCAAAAGGCTTTTCAATTAAATAAGTTGCAAGTATTGCTGCCGCAAATGCGAACACTGTTATTACAACAGCATATCTGTTCATCCAGTAGGTGATATTCAGCATGTTCGGAGGAATTTCTCCCGACCATTTCGGAATGCGCCAGGTGTTTTTGCACTGAACGGCAAGCCATTGATGCCAAATGTACAAATTGTAGGATATTCCTGAAAGAAAACGCATGAACTTGTTTGAGAACAGCCAGCGATACCATTTGCTTGACAGTGCAGTGGTGATAATAAATGTCATGAACACAAAGGCAAGCTTTGAACGTTCCGTGACCTGCCAAACCTGCCGTTCCTGCGTGGCGACGCAATCGTTAATCAAGTAAACGATAAGCAAAATGCTGCAAACAGAGAAAAGGGTGTTTACCGCATTAAAAATTCTGCTGCGTCTGCAATTTTTTGCAATCAAAACAAAAGCCGACGCTCCGAGCATTCCGATTGAATAAACTCCGAGAAACGCAGGGAACTGGTTTATGCGCATTGCAAGATATACATTGCCCTTAAGAACAAAGTTTTCGGTATAGACATAATTAATTATGTTAAAAACGGCAAAAATGAAGAAGATTCCGTATGCGGGGGTGAAACTCTGCCGGTTTTTGTTCCGCGGTCCTTTGATGAATTCGGCAACGAACGGAAAAAGAACATAAAACCAAACCTCGATTGCAACCGTCCACAGCACAACATCCAGCGGAGTTGCAATATATGTGTTGACCCAAAGCGTTTGGGTAAAGGTCAGGTGGGCAAAAAGATCCTTTAAGGCGTCCGCCGTTGTTGCATATGCCCCGGTCGGAAGTGCGGAGGCAAAGAAAAGCAGCAGCACGGCAAAATAATAGCTCGGCACGATTCGCGCAATGCGTCTGCGCGCGTAGTTTTTCCAACTTGACATCTCTTCACCGAGAATAATGCTGCGCATCAGCGGCAAAAACAGCAGGAAACCGCTGATAAGAACCATCATATCCACAAAAAGATATCCGACTGTTGCGAAATTTGAAAAATCTATTTTGGTTATTCCGACAAAGGCAAGCCACGGCGTTTTAATTACGGGAAAAATCCATGTTTGCTGCCAAAAATGGAAAATCAAAACAATTATAACGCTGACAGCCCGAATTCCGTCAAGAACATCAATGTGCCTGCAGTCTATTCTGCTTTTTTCTGCTGTAACCATAATTCTCCTAACAGTTCTTTTCTGCGCAGAGCTGTGCCGAAAGACATTTTCTGCGTGTTTTATTATATCAAACGCTGTATTTAACAGTCAAGTACTCTGCTGCGGAAACAACATGCGCTCCGAAAAGTGGATTAAAGCTGCGGCGGCAAAGACCGAAGCCATGCATCTGCCTGTTCGCGGCGGTTGAAGATGCGGCATTCGACATCCCCGTGTGCGGCAATAAGCTCAAGCACCTTGGGACGGGTTTGAACTCTGTACCCTTTCACAAGCTCAACAAGCTCCGCGCTGAGTTCGTTTTCGACCCACGGCATATCCGCGCGCACCTTTCCGACCCGTGAACGAATGCCCTCCATGCACTGTTTCTCACTGTAATCAAGAAAAATCACGGTATCGCATTTTTCAAAACGTACAGCATAAGTTCGATTGTAGTCCCCGTCAATTATCCATGAGTCACCCTGTATAATTCGGTTCAGCTCCGAATCGAACTCTTCGCGTGAGATGTGAGTTCTGTCCGCTTTCCACCATATATTATCAAGGTGAAACAGCGGTATCTTTGTTTTGCGGTGCAGCTCTTCGGCAAATGTGCTTTTTCCGCTGCCCATGCATCCGATGACAATAATCTTTTTCATTTTGAACCTCTTACTGTTTATTCAGCCTACTTTAACATGCCGTGAACGTTGTTGTCAATTTTTTTCTGTTTACCCCTTGACCCTGACGCCGCGTTATGCGGTAAAGCAAGCAATGGACTCATGAGTATAAGACAGAATGTTGAAAAGCAGTATACACCGTTTAACATATTTTTCGAATACATATCATTCGGATGTTTCAATTATTTTAAGTGAGTCGGATTGAACCGTGAGAGGGATACAACTGTCATAGGAACGAAAAAAGCCTTTTAATAAGCCGCGATCCATGTTATAATACCCAATGATAACATGAGTGCAGTATGTCCGTTTCAACTATGCGGAAAAAGACTTATCGCTGAAACGGTGCAGTGCGCGGCTTGAAAGGACGGTTCGGATTTCAATGGCTATACGAAAGATTTTTACCGATGATGCGGAGTGTTTATACAAAGTTTGCAGGCCTGTGGAGCATTTCAACAAACGACTCTATGACTTGCTGGATGACATGGCGGAGACTATGTATAATGCGGAGGGAGTCGGGCTTGCAGCGCCGCAGGTCGGCATTCTGCGCCGCGTTGTTGTAATGGATTGCGGTGACGGATTAATTGAAGCCATCAATCCCGTTATCATCAGCGCTTCGGGAGAGCAGGGTGATTTGGAAGGCTGTCTGTCGTTCCCCGGGAAATCGGGTTATGTAGTCCGCCCGAACCATGTTGTGATGCGCGCCTATGATCGTGACGGCAACCTTATTGAATACGAGGCGGAGGGTTTGCTTGCGCGCTGCATAATGCATGAATGCGATCATCTGGACGGGCATGTCTACCTTGAAAAAGTGACGGAACCGCCCGAAGGGTTTGACGCGGGACAGGCGGAGGAGCAGGAATAAAACAGCGTCCGCGAAAGAGCGGGGCTGATTCCTGTCTCGGATTTTATAAAGATAAGGAACAATAACAATATGAGAATCGCTTTCTTGGGAACGCCGGAATTTGCTGTTCCTTCACTCAAAATGCTCATTGAACAGGGGCATGAAATCGAAGTTTTCACTCAACCGGACAGACCGCGCGACAGAGGGCACGGGCTTGCAATGCCGCCTGTGAAGGCTGCTGCACTTGAAGCGGGGATTGCAGTGCACCAGTTCGAACGGATAAAAAACGAAGAGGGCGTCCGTGCGCTGAAGGATTTTGCGCCGGAGCTTATGGTCACGGCTGCATTCGGACAGATACTCTCACGGGAAAACCTTGAAATTCCGAAATACGGATGCATAAACGTTCACGGCAGTCTTCTGCCGAAGTATCGCGGAGCTTCCCCGGTGCAGTCCGCAATCATCTACGGCGAAAAGGTAACGGGTGTCACAACGATGCTGACCGATATCGGCATGGATACGGGAGATATGCTGCTGCAGCATGAAACAAAAATCGGAGAGAACGAAACGTACGGCGAGCTTTATTCCCGTCTTGCCGTTATCGGTGCGGAAACTCTGCGCGAAACGATTGAAAGACTCGCTGACGGAACGCTGCCGCGAACAAAACAGGATGATGCGCTTGCAACAAAATGCGCGAAAATTAAAAAAGAGGATGCATGCATAGACTTTTCAAAATCTTCACAACGCATTCACGACCTTGTTCGCGGGCTTAATCCGGAGCCGTGCGCATTTGCGATGCTCTCGGGGCAGAAAATCAAAATAATTTCAACGCGGCTTGTTTCGGACGAGAAGCAGAATCAAATTCTGCAAAATGCATCGGTATGCGGTGAATGCGTCATTGCCGATTCGAAACGAGGCCTTTTCGTTCGAACAGGGGACGGTGTGACGGAAATCACAGAATTGCAGTTTCCGAATTCAAAGCGCATGAATGCGAAAGCTGCGCTCAACTCGAAAAAAATGCTCGGCTGCATTTTTAACGGTTGAACCGATGCCGAATAGAGCAAAAGAGCAAAGCTGCCCCAGAATACCCGCGCAAAGGAAATTACAATGACACAAAAAACGATATGCAGCACACGGAAACAGGCATATGATGTTCTGAACCTTATCATGCGGGAAGGAGCATATTCAAACCTTGCGCTGAAGGAAGCACTGAAAAACACGGAGCATAACCATGCTGCGCGGATAACGGCACTTGTTTACTGCACTGTCGAACATTGCGGTTACGCCGATTACCTGATTGCTCATTACGCAAAGGGACGCATTCACGGAAGCGTGCGGATCGTGCTTCAGATGGGCATTGCGGAAATGCTTTTTATGAACACCCCGGATCATGTCGTTTGCAGTGAGAGCGTGGAACTTATTCGAAGCATCGGCAAAGGTGGTCTGTCCGGCTATGTCAACGGCGTTCTGCGCAGCATTGCACGCGGCAAAAATTCCGACGGTCTGCCCGAACTTCCGTCCGAATCGGCGAAAAAACTGCATGTTCTTTACGGAGTGCCGGAATTTATGGCTCGTGAATACATCAGGGAATACGGGTTTGATTTTACCGATGAAATGCTTGCATCGCGCGTGCACAACTTCACGGTGAGAGCACAGCATCCTTTCACGACCGAACAGCTTTGCACGGAATTGGACAGGCTCGGCATTGAATATCGTCGCGGAAAATATGTAAAGGATGCACTCGTAATCACGAAGTCCGGCGAATTGAATATCAGCGGGAGTGCACTGTTTAACGAAGGCAAAATTGCAATTCAAAGCGAGAGCGCGATGCTTTGCTGCCTTGCCTGCGGCGCGGAATCCGGGATGAAGATTCTTGACGCCTGCTCCGCACCGGGCGGAAAAACCGCCTGCCTTGCGTCACTGATGAAAAACAACGGACATATTGTTGCAGAGGAGTTTCATCCGCACCGCGTGAAATTGACGGAGGCGACACTCAAAAGACTCGGCGTTTCAATTGCGGAATGCATATGTGCGGATGCGGCGGAGTTCAATCCCGAATTTGAAAATGCGTTCGATGTTGTGCTTGTTGATGCGCCGTGCTCGGGCATGGGCGGAGGGACGAAGCCAGATGCCTATCTCAATCGAACGGAAAACAATGTTTGCGAATTAGCTTCCCTACAGCAAAAAATCCTTGAGGCTTGCTGCCGCTGCGTAAAACCGGGCGGAAGGCTTGTGTATTCGACATGCACCGTTTCAAAACGCGAGAATGCGGATACGGTGCAAAGCTTTCTGATGAATCATACGGAATTCACTGCCGTTTCGCCGTTTGACTGTGTCGATTCGAATAAGCTGCGGCAGAATGAGGATATTCGCCGACGCTCGGCGGACGGAATGCTTCAGCTGTTTCCGAATCTTGACGGAATGGATGGGTTCTTTATCGCTGCGGCGGTAAAATCCGGGGCAGAAATGCGGAATGCAAAATCGGAACCCTGACGTGATATGAAATTTGACATCCGTATCGTTTGAACGTATCGGAACGCAAAAAGATAAGCCGAAAGGCAAAAACGAAAAGAGAGAAAAATGAACGAGCTTGCATCAATTACAACAGAGGAACTCGGCTTGCTGCTTGAGGAACTGCACGAACCGAAATTCCGCACATCGCAAGTCATGAAATGGCTTGCAAAAGGTGTGCCGCCCAAAGAAATGCTGAATATCCCGAAAACGCTGCGCGAAAAGCTTTCCGCCTTCCCTTTCGGCGGCGTCGGCATCATTGAATGCAAACAATCAAAAAAAGACGATACCGCAAAAATGCTTTACGAAACCGAGGACGGCAACGTTGTTGAGGGTGTTTTGATGCGATACTCGTACGGAAACACACTCTGTATTTCAACCCAGGCGGGCTGCCGCATGGGCTGTGCTTTCTGTGCGTCAACACTGAACGGCAAGGTTCGAGATCTTACGGCGGGGGAAATGCTTTCGGAAATAACCGCTGTTGAACGCGCTTTCCCGCATGCTGACGACAAAAAACGAACTGTCACAAACATTGTAATGATGGGCTGCGGAGAACCTCTCGACAATTACGATAACACCGTCAGGTTTCTGAAGCGTGCAGCGGCGGCGGACGGACTCGGAATCAGTCCGCGGAATACTTCGCTTTCAACATGCGGCCTTGTACCGAAAATCTATAAACTCATCGAGGATGCGCCGCATGTAACGCTTTGCATTTCGCTTCATGCGCCGAACAACGATATCAGAGACAGACTTATGCCGGTGAATCGGAGCTATCGAATGGAGGAGCTGATACCTGCTGCAAAACACTATGCGGACGTGACGGGACGAAGGGTGATTTTTGAATATGCATTGGTTGCGGACGTGAACTCATCCGAAGAATGCGCAGCTGAGCTTGCATCAAAGCTTCGCGGCATAAATTGCCATGTGAATCTTATTCCGCTGAATTCCGTTAAGGAACGCAGCCTTAACGGGGTCAGCCGTGCATATGCATACAAATTTGCGGAGTGGCTTGAAAAGAGGCATGTTTCCGCAACGGTTCGGCGCGAATTGGGTACCGATATTGACGGTGCATGCGGGCAGCTCCGAAGCAAGCATATCGGTCAGGACGGGCTGATATGCAAACCCGAACAAGAATAGATTTGATTCCGGCCGCAATCGGTTTATTATAATAAACTCGGAACCGGTTGAGCGAACAAATGTGTTTGTCGGAATAACCGACGAAACATTCAACGAGGAAAGTCAGATGATTTATGCTTACAGAACTGAAACGGGGCGGCGAAGTGCGAATGAGGACTATTGCAGCATACCCGCCGAAAACGAAAAACCGATAGCGGTCGTTGCCGACGGCATGGGCGGACACCGCGCGGGAAATATCGCGAGCTGCATTGCGGTTGAGTCGATTGTGAAATACGTCGAAACAAGCACAATAACAAACACAAGAATGCTTTTGCAGCATGCAATTTCATATGCCAATAAACAGATTTTTGATGCAGCGCAGCAGGATGAAAGCTGCGCGGGAATGGGAACAACGGTCGTTATGGCATATGTTCGCCCGCAAAGGTTCACCTTTGCAAACGTGGGCGACAGCCGACTTTATCTTTTTAACGGCGAAAGTTTGAAGCTTATCACTCGGGATCATTCGTTCGTTGAAGAACTTGTGCGTTCCGGAGTCATAACTCGGGAACAGGCGGAGACGCACCCGCAGCGAAATATCCTTATGCGCGCAGTCGGAACAAGTCCGTTTATAAAGGCCGATACGGGGATTGTTGAATGGAAAGACGGGGACATAATCATGCTTTGCAGCGACGGTCTGCACGGAAGCATGAATATCCGCTTGGCGGAGGAGATACTGAGCAGCGAAAGCAATCTGTTGACGGCGTGCGACAGACTGACGGACGCTGCACTTGCAGCGGGTTCATCGGATAATGTGACCGTTGTGCTTGTTAAAAATGCCGGGGGGATTGGCGCATGATAGGTGAACTGATAAACGGAAGATATCGCATTGAATGCGAAGCGGGCAGCGGCGGCATGGCGGATGTGTATAAAGCCCATGACTTAAAGACCGACAGAACCGTTGCATTGAAAGTTATTAAAAAAGACTATTGCATGGATCCGAAATATGTGCGCAGATTCGAACGCGAGGCGCAGGCGGTGCTGTCGCTGAAAAACGCCAATATCGTGCGCGCTTACGATTACGGAACATACGATTCAAGAAGCTTTATCGTTATGGAGTTTGTGAAAGGATGCACACTGAAAGAGTATCTTTCCGCAAAGAAAAAGCTTGATGTGAAAACTGCCGTCGGAATTGCAGAAAAGATTCTTGACGCACTTGAGTGCGCACATAACGCCGGATATATTCATCGTGATGTAAAGCCGCAGAACGTACTGATTTCAACAACGGGAGAGATAAAACTCACAGATTTCGGCATTGCCAAGGATGCCGATGCAACAACAAAAACGTTCGACGGGAAAAACGTTGTGGGTTCGGTCCATTATATTTCCCCGGAACAGGCGAAGGGCGAGGAAGTCGGAACGGAAAGCGATATATATTCCGTGGGAATAATGCTTTTTGAAATGCTTGTGGGGAAACCGCCTTACGAAGGGGAAAATCCCGTGCAGGTTGCACTGCGGCATATAAACGATACCGTTCCCGCACCGACAGAATTTGATTCGGCAATACCTCCGGCTGTAAGCGATGTTGTGCTTAAAGCAACGGCAAAAAAAAGAGAGGAGCGATACAGCTCGGCAGCAGAGATGCGGCAGGATCTGGAACGCGCAATGGCTCAGCCCAAAAAGCATATTTTGCTGAAGAACGCGGTTCGGAATGTGAACCGCAATGCGCAAAAGACCGAAAAACATGGGAGGCGGGCAAAGCTTTGGCATGTTGTGCTTCCCGTATCGCTGATGGTTGCATTCATAGTCGGAATGTTCGTGTTGTGGTATGTTTACATGTACGGCGGTGCGGGCAAAGATAAGCTGTCCCGTGTGCCGGACGTGCTCGGTGAAACAAGTGCAGAGGCGGAGAGGGTGCTTAAAAACAGGGAATTCAGGATTCGGGTTGCGGGAACGGAAGCAAGTGCGGACTATCCGGAGGGAACCGTTTGCCGTCAATCGCCCGTAAACGGTGCGGCGCACGACAAAAACGGTTATGTTGATGTTTGGCTGAGCAGCGGACCTCCGCAGGAAACCGTACTAATGCCCGATTTAACCGGAAAAAAGCTTGATGAAGCGTCACTGTTATTGAGTGAGATAGGAATGTATATTGAATCCGTGGAATACGAGCCCAATGATGCCGAACCCGGAACAATAATCTGGCAATCGGTGCCGAACGGAAGCGAAATTTTGCCCGGCGAGGAAACAATTGATGTTCGGATAAGCGGCGTTTCGGGGGAAACAATGCTGCCGATGCCGGAATTGTCCGATTACGACAGCCTTGAGGAAATAGCAGCGGTACTCGCTGCATACGGCATAAGCGATTACTGTTTCAGGTTTGCGGAGGATTACCGCAATTCAAACACAAACACCGTTGCGGTTCAATCGTCAAACGTGTTGGCTGCGGCACAGAACCCGAATGCGGGGATCCCCGTTTTACCCGGGTCGGTTCACGTTGATGTTTATCTCGGAGAGCAAATAAAAAAGTCAACATTTGCTCATATGTCAACGGATGTTCTCGCCGATGCAGCCGATTCGACGTTTACTGTTGTTCTGATTTCAAACATCGGACCTTCCGAAAACGGCGGAAGCAGATTCGTGGTCTACGAGCAGATTCTCGGTGCAGGACTGCACAGCCTGAGCTTTGATGCGGGTTTTATTGCGGAAGGCCTGTTTGACTGCATAATCTATATGAACGGAACGGAAATCAAACGTATGCCCGTCAGGTTTGAATAAGACGCAGGCGGTGCAATTCGGAACGAAAGCGCATACTCTGCCGATGCGGAGGGCTACCCGATTCGAACATGCACTGCACAGGAGCAAAAAGTATGAAAGTAACCAAACAGGGAAGAATCATTAAGGGCATAGGTGGGTTTTACACCGTGCTTGCCGATGACGGCTCAACCTGCGTCTGCAAGGCGCGCGGACTTTTTCGCAAACAGGCAAAAACGCCTCTTGTCGGAGATATTGTCGAGTTTTCATATGATGAAGAACGCGAAAAAAGAGAACGCACGGCTTCGGAGTCTTTCTGCGATGCGGCCCATACCGCCGGAGGAAGCAACGGATATCTTATGAACCTGCTTCCGAGAAAAAACGAGCTTATTCGCCCCGCAGCCGCAAATATTGACAGATTGCTCATAGTTGTTGCGGCAAGCCGTCCGGAACCGGATCTGCTTTTGGCGGACAAGCTCCTTGTCTGCTGTGAAAAACTTAAAATAGACCCTGTTATAGTTATCAATAAATGCGATGAGGATGCCGAAGGTTCGGCGGAGCGCATTGCGGCCGAATACGAACGAACGGGCTACCGAATTTACAGAGTGTCAGCTGCGGGCGGGTGGGGTATTGCCGAGCTTAAAGCGGAGCTTGAAGATGCTGCTGTCTGCCTTGCGGGGCAATCCGCCGTCGGGAAATCTTCCCTTCTGAATGCGCTGCTGCCGGGTATCGCACTCAAAGTGGGTTCGCTTTCGGAAAAGACGGAGCGCGGAAGGCATACGACGCGGCATACGGAACTTATCCCTGTGGGGAACAGCGGTGCGGTTTTGGACACTCCGGGGTTCAGCTTGCTGGACAATATCGAAATTGAACCGCGGGAAATAAAAAATTGCTATCCGGAGTTCCGCGTCGTGCGCGGGGAATGCAGGTTTAACGGCTGCATCCATGTTTCCGAACCCGGCTGCGCCGTCAAAAAAGGCGGCGAAAACGTCATAAGCCGGGGGAGATACGAACGGTATGTCCACCTTGTTAAAGAGGCGGAAGAAAATAAACGCAACAGATTTTAAAATATAACACTGCTTAAGACAAATAAAAGGGGAACAAAAAATGATTAAAATTGCACCTTCAATACTTTCGGCGGATTATGCGTCACTCGGCAGCGCGGTGGATGTGCTTGCCGATTGGGGGGCGGATTATGTTCATCTTGATGTTATGGACGGTGCGTTTGTACCGAATATCACTTTCGGCGCACCGATGACAAAAGCATTGCGCCCGCATACGGAGCTTGTTTTTGATGCTCATTTAATGGTGGAGAATCCTTCAAAATGGGTTCAGCCGTTCAAAGAGGCGGGTGCGGATATTGTAACGATACATGTTGAAGCGGATAAACATGCGCACAGGACCCTTCAGCTCATTCGTTCGCTTGGCATGAAAGCAGGAATTGCACTTAATCCTGCAACACCGCCCTGCATGGCGGAATATCTTTTTGACAGCTGCGACCTTGTTCTTGTTATGACAGTCAACCCCGGGTTCGGCGGGCAGAAATTTATCCGCACTGCGGCGGAAAAGATAAAAACCATACGCAGAATGCTGGATGAGCGCGGCCTTACGGATGTTGAAATTGAAGTTGACGGAGGCGTGAACCCCGAAACCGCAAAAATCTGCCGCGAATTCGGAGCAACCGTGCTTGTCGCAGGCAATGCCGTTTATTCTGCTTCCGACCCTGCCGCAATGATAAAAACCCTTCGTGGGCAGAATTAAACATATTTGCGGCGGGTTTGACCGGCGGCTGCACACACCTTGCGTTTGCTGTGTGCGTTTTTACGATGCAATAAAGGAACGAAATAACAGGTAATGGCAAAAAAAAACCAAAATGAAAATATAACTCCGAAGAATCCGATAATTGTCCAAAGCATGGACGATGTGATGCGTTCTTCAATGATGCCTTATGCGGAACATGTAATTCTTGAACGTGCTCTGCCGCGGGTTGAGGACGGATTGAAACCCGTTCAGCGCAGAATTCTTTACACAATGATGGAACTGGGGCTTTCCCCCGATAAGCCGCACAGAAAATCGGCACGTATCGTCGGCGACTGCCTCGGCAAATATCATCCGCACGGCGACAGTTCCGTTTACGACGCGATGGTTCGCATGGCGCAGGATTTTAACATGCGCATACCTCTTGTTGACGGGCACGGAAATTTCGGCAGCATGGACGGCGATCCCGCTGCTGCAATGCGTTACACCGAGGCGAGAATGACGGAAGCTGCGATGCGGATGCTTCGTGACCTTGAAAAGGACACGGTCAAATTCAGCCTGAACTTTGACGACACACTCAAAGAACCGGATTTGCTCCCCGGCTGTTTCCCGAACCTGCTTGTTAACGGCTCAAACGGCATTGCGGTCGGATTGACGACTTCCGTTCCGCCGCACAACCCGACGGAAGCGATTGATGCCGTGATCGCGAGAATTAAAAACCCCGAAATCAGCCTTGATGACCTTATGAAGATATTGCCCTGTCCGGATTTTCCCGTCGGAGGATATCTTTTGAACACAGCGGAAATTCGCACGGCATATGAAACGGGCAGGGGAAAGCTCATCAATCGCGCAAAAACACATTTTGAACCGCTCAAAAACGGAAAAACCAATATAGTAATAACAGAGTTTCCGTATCAGGTCAATAAGGCCGCCGCGCTTGAGAAGGTGCTTGCGCTCGTTCAGCAAAAAAGCAAATCGGTATTCGCCGGCATCAGCGATATAAGGGACGAGTCCGACAGAACAGGCGTTCGCGCCGTTATAGAAGTCAAAAAGGATTTCGATCCGCAGAAAGTGTTGAATGCTCTGTTTAAATACTCCGATCTGCAAAAAACCGTAAGCGTTATTATGGTTGCCATTGCGGACGGAAAGCCCAAACTTCTCGGGCTTTCGGATGTGTTGGATTATTACATTAAACACCGCGAGAACGTTGTAACACGCCGCAGCAGATACGAACTTGACGCCGCCGAACGCCGCGCCCATGTCTTGCAGGGGCTTATCATTGCGCTTTTGAATATTGATGAAGTGATTGCGCTGATTCGTGCGTCGAAATCTCCGAAAGCTGCCAAACAGGGCTTGATGGAGCGGTTTGATTTAACGGCGGTCCAAGCGGATGCGATACTCGATTTGCGCCTGCAAAGGCTCACCAACCTTGAGCAGCTTGAGATTGAACGCGAATTCGACAGGCTCAGCAAGGAAATAAAGCGGCTGAAGGGTATACTTGAGTCAAAATCAAAGTTGGATAAACTCATCATTGACGAACTGACGGAAGTTCGGGAGCTGCTGGCTTCCCCGAGACGCACTCAGCTTATAGATGCAGTTCAGCCGAACGACGACAAAATCGAAGAAAAAGCGACTGCGGAACCCGCTTTTGTGATGTTCCTTCCTGATAACAAACTGCGCAGGCTGCCTCCGAAACTTGCAGCGGCGGATTTTATCGCAAATGAGCAGCCGATACGAACTTTTGATACTTCAACGGACGGCGTTTTGCGCCTGTTCACGTCGCATGGTGCATGCTTAACGCTGCGCGTTGAAGATATTCCCGAAACCAAGCCGCAGGCAAAGCCGACAAACCTTTCCGCGGTTTTCGAACTTGAGCAGGACGAAAAGCTTCTCGCGATATGCGATGAGGATTTTTCTGTCGGCAAGGTGTTCTTCTATACCCGCGGCGGACTGGTCAAATGTACCGAGGCTTCCGAATACATAACAAAGATGAAACGCATTGCCGCCGTCAACCTGAAGGAGGGCGACGGGTTGGTGCATGTCGAATACATGCGCGAAACAACGGCCGAGAGCAGCATCCTGCTCGTGACAGAGGGAGGGATGAGCATTCGTTTTGCTTCCGACACGGTTCCCGTCACAGGCCGCGCAAGCGCAGGTGTGAAATGCATAAAGCTTGATGACGGAGACGGTGTTATCTTTGCAGGGCATGTTCCGGAAGAAGGTGAGCTGCTTGTTGCTACCGACCGAGGTTACATGAAGCGCAGTTTCATATTCGATCACGAAATTCAGGGCAGGAACGGCAAGGGACTGCAATGCTTCGGCTTTAAGAAAAACGGCTCAAACGGAACGCGTATTGCCGCCGTAATGCATGTTACCGATCCGCTTGACCTTGCAGCAGTTCAAAAAGACGGAACGCAAACCGTGTTCAACACGGAGGAAGTTCGAATTGAACCGCGTGCGGGCAGGGGGCAGCCAATGGTTATGGTTCTTATGGATAATACGGTTGCGAAACTGAAAAAAACAGACAGCTCCGCGAAAAACAATGCCGAGAAAAATCCGATTTGAGTTTTGCGATAGGATTTAGCTGAAGCTTTTTCCTGCATAAACCCGAATTGTTCAGCGAATTCCGGTGTTCGGAAAGAACAAAGCGTTTTTATGTGATTTTGCTGAGGATCGCGTTCAGCTTCTTTGCCTGTTCGGCGTTCAGCATCGGCAAAATGCTGTTTGCGGCAGCCTGTATCTCTGCCGAATCGAGAGTTCCGTCCCGCTTCTGCTGCTCTGTGACGCGGAGCAGCTCATCCATAAGCGAACTTTCGCTGCGGTTCTTATATTTGTCCACCAGTCTGCCGATATCCGCTTCAGTGCGCGGGTCAATGTTGGCAGCGGACGGATCCTGCTGCCTGTCGTCGGCTGCTCTTTTTGCTGATTTTTTCAGACTTTTTGCCATTGCGAAACCTCCGTTGGAACTTGTGATGTTGAGAAAGACGGCATGAAGCGCATCAGCATGCTCGATACGCACTGAAACGCACCGCACCGCTTGCTCTCAATAAATAATATGCACATGCAGACAGGTTTGTGAATAGAATGTATTCCGAAGGATGTGTTCGGCGGTTTAATTCCGATTAATTGCAGAAAACACCGGGAAGCGAGGTTTTATTCATGCAGCGTGTGCCGACAAGACAGAGACAATTCGTTCCGAACGGGAACGCAGCAAAACGTCCGCAGGGAGGTGAAGCTTCGCCGTTCCTGCGAATCGCAAGACGAATTCGGGAGGAGCAGGGCATTGAGCAGCTTCGAGCCTTCCTTGCCGCAATGGTTCCCTTTGTTGCACCGAATGAGCTGAAAGGCGTATGTGCAGGGTTCGGATTGGACTATGATTCAATTGTTTTGCTTCGAAACGAACAGACATCAAGGCAAGCTTCAAGGATGAACCGCGGGGAAAGTGCATCGGGGAATGTGAATGCCGGCGGCATGAACGGATTTATGAACCCGTTCGGCAGCTTCGGCAGCGCAGGCGGTGCGGTGAACGGAAACATGGGAAGCATGAATTCAGGTGCGGCAATGAACGGCATGAATCCGTTCGGCGGCATGAATCCGTTTGGCGCAGCAGGAGGACAACAGATGCAGCTTATTCAAATGCTTATGGGAATGCAGAATATTATGAAGAGCGGAAAAGGCGATATTTCCCGGATAATGAATATGATGGGCGGGCGATAGACAAATGCGCCCTAATGTGCTAAATTATGCGTGTATCGGTGCGGCCGAAACCGGTAAGCTCTTTTACGGGAGTTTTTTCGGCAAAACAAAATCGGTGCAATGGTGTAAACATGAAACAAGAAAAAAGAAATGAAAACGAATGTGCGGTTCGGTGCAGTCCGCAGCAGGTGCAGGCAATTCTTGAAGGGCTTGCCGCAGCACATCCGGACGCAAAGCCCGAATTGAATTTTAGCAACCCGTTTGAGTTGTTGATTGCAACCATTCTTTCCGCGCAATGTACGGACAAGCAGGTAAATAAGTGTACTGCTCAGCTTTTTAAGGCTTATCCCGATGCGGAGTCCATGGCGGCAGCCGATGAAGAAACACTGAAAAAATACATTAAGCCTTGCGGATTTTTTAACATAAAAGCAAAACACATACTGTCGGTCAGCCGCGATTTGACCGAAAAGTATCACGGTGTTGTGCCGAATGACAGGGAGGCTTTGCAGTCGCTTGCGGGTGTTGGACGAAAAACAGCAAGTGTCGTGCTTTCAAATGCGTTTAATGGTCCGGCGATTGCTGTTGACACGCATGTGTTTCGCGTCAGCAACCGTTTGGGACTTGCCTGTGCGGCAAACGTTGAAGCGACCGAAAAACAGCTCATGCAATGCATACCTGAGGAGAAATGGTCAATTGCACACCATTGGCTGATATTTCACGGCAGACGCGTTTGCTCTGCGCAAAAACCGAAATGCGATATATGCACACTGAAGGAACTATGTAAATACCACAAGGAGAACAAATAAAATGCAATTTGTTGATAAGGCGAGGATAATTATAAAAGCTGGCAACGGCGGCGACGGATGCGCAAGCTTCCACAGAGAGAAATACGTCAGTCACGGCGGACCGGACGGCGGAGACGGCGGCAGGGGGGGCAATGTTGTTTTCCTTGCCGATGAAAACATGAACACACTGCTCGATTTCAAGTTTGCACGATTCTTCCGTGCACAGAACGGCGAAAACGGCAGAGGAAACATGCAGTACGGCAAAAGCGGTGAGAACCTTGTAATTAAGGTTCCTGTCGGAACGCGTGTGCGCGATGTCGAGTCAGGCAAGATTATTGCGGATATGAACAGCCCTGGCAGGGAACGTACTGTTCTGCGCGGCGGCAGGGGAGGCAGGGGAAATGCCAAATTTGCAACGCCGACAAAGCAGGCTCCGCGTTTTGCCCAAGGCGGACAAAAGACAAAGGAATATGAGGTTGAGTTGGAGCTGATGACGATTGCGGATGTAGGTCTTATCGGCCTTCCGAATGTCGGCAAATCCACCATTCTTTCTGTTGTCACAAGCGCAAAGCCGAAAATTGCGAATTATCACTTCACGACGCTGACACCGAATCTCGGCGTTGTAAAGCGTTATGACACATCATTTGTTGTTGCTGATATTCCCGGCCTTATCGAAGGCGCAGCGGACGGCGCGGGACTTGGGCATGATTTTCTGCGTCACATAGAGCGCACACGGATGCTCGTGCATGTGCTCGATATTTCCGGTTCGGAAGGGCGTGATCCGTTTGAGGATTATTGCCAGATTCGCAGTGAGCTGATGCGCTACAGCGACAAGCTTGCGGAACTGCCGGAGTTTATTGTTGCAAATAAAATGGATATAACCGGCTCGGAGGACAACCTTGAGATTTTCCGGGAAGAGCTTGCAATGCATATTGAGGAGGATAAAGCGCAGGGTAACGGCGGACAGGACGAGCTGCCGCGTATTTTCCCCGTTTCGGCTGCAACCGGCAAGGGGTTTGAGCCTTTGCTTGATGCAATTGTTGAAATGCTTAAGGAGCTGCCTGCAACAAGAGAGTTTGCTGAGGATGATATAATTGAAACCCCGCAGTACGAACGCGGCTTTGCAATCAGCAGGGAAGGTGAGGTCTACACCGTAACGGGTGGAACCGTTGAATATATTTTGGACACGACGGATGCCGATGACGAGGAATCTATGCGGCGTTTCCAGCGTATGTTGAAGGCTGAAGGCATAATTGATGCTCTCCGCGAGGCCGGAGCGGGCAACGAAAGTATTGTGCGCATGGGTGAATGGGAGTTTGATTTCATCGAATAAACGGATTATATTGAATATATTTAACACTGATAACAGGTTGTTTGATGCATTTCGGCATTGAACAGCCCTGTTTTTTAACAAATTATGCATAAAAACGAAAATCGAAATTCTAAATAAAACAACCAAAAATAAGAAACCAAAATTGAATATTAAAAAATATATCAAAAAAATTGAAAAAAAGTGTTGACAAACGAGGCGCATAGCTGTATAATACACACCGTTGCAAAAAGTGAGCTCAACGGGGTGTGGCGCAGTTCGGTAGCGTACGTGCTTTGGGAGCATGGGGCCAAGGGTTCAAATCCCTTCACCCCGACCAGTTTTTTGTGGCCCCTTGGTCAAGCGGTCTAAGACACCGCCCTTTCACGGCGGTAACAGGAGTTCGAGTCTCCTAGGGGTCACCACTCTTTTTGAGAGGGCCTTTAGCTCAGTTGGTTAGAGCGGTCGGCTCATAACCGATTGGTCCGGGGTTCGAGTCCCTGAAGGCCCACCAAGGCATACACCGCGGTCCGGTAGTTCAGTTGGTTAGAATGCCAGCCTGTCACGCTGGAGGTCAGGGGTTCGAGCCCCCTTCGGATCGCCATTTTTTTCAGTAAAAATGCGTTGCCGATACATCCTTATGCTGGTGTAGCTCAATTGGCAGAGCAGCTGATTTGTAATCAGCAGGTTGCGGGTTCAAGTCCCTTCACCGGCTCCATCTTCTTCAAGGATCGTCCTTGAAACATGGGTAGGTTCCCGAGTGGCCAAAGGGAGCAGACTGTAAATCTGCCGTCACAGACTTCGATGGTTCGAATCCATCCCTGCCCACCAAAGTCCTTCTCTCTGCCGGGAAGGCACATTCTGCGGGAATGGCGGAATTGGCAGACGCGCATGATTCAGGTTCATGTGTTCGTACGAACTTGCAGGTTCAAGTCCTGTTTCCCGCACCACGGAACCCTTGAGAAATCAAGGGTTCCGATTTTTGTATGTTTGGAAATACCCAAACCGTACCCAAACGATACCCAATCATGCCATTTTCTCGATGAAGGTCTGCATTCTGTTTGATGATTCCCGACGCATCGTTTCCGTCACATGCCCGTATCGATCCAAGGTGAATGCCGCGGAATAATGCCCCATGTTTTCCTGCAGAGTCTTGATGTCATCTCCCGCCATGATGCTGTTCACCGCGAAGGTATGCCTCAGATCGTGCACCCGGTGATGCTCCAGACCGGCCGCTGCCAGGATGTTCTGGAATTCCTTCCAGATCGTCGGCTGGGAATAATGGCTGCCATCCGGATGATTGAACACCAGGCCGGGGAATTTACCCTCATTCCACAGGTCGCCCATCTCGCGCTTCTGTGCCTCCTGATCCGCTTTGTGCTTCTTCAGCACTTCCATCACGAAGGGGGCGGGGGCAATCACGCGGGTTTTGCCGTTCTTCAGGGTTCCGAATACATAATCCTGACCCTTGACCCGCGTCTGTACCAGCTGCTTCTCGATGTGGATCACGCCGTGCTCAAAGTCCACACAGTCCCAGGTAAGCCCGATAATCTCTCCGACCCGCATTCCCGTGAAGACCGCCGTCAGAAACAGAGCCTCAAAGGGATTGCCTTTCAGTGCCGCGAAGAGGCGCTTCTGCTCAGGAGCGTCCAACGGCGTCACCTGCTTTTCCACCACCTTCGGCAGAATGCAGGCGCTGGTTGGATTGCGTTCGAGATACTCCACCCGGACAGCCATGTCCAGGGCCCGATGCAGGACGCCATGAATGTTCTTGATATACTTGGGGCTGCGTTGTTCTGCCCTGAGCTTGTTATAAAACTTCTGCACCATGGGGGTACGCAGCTGACTGAGGGGAATATCTCCAAGTGCCGGCTTCAGATGCAGCCGAACAACTGACTCATAATGAATGCTTGTCCCCTGCTTTACATCTGCCAGGTATTCCTTCAGCCAGGTATCCAGCCATTCGCCAACAGTCATTTCTTTTTGTTCTGGTTCGTTGGCTGCTTCCGAGGCTATTCCGGGACCAGCAGCAGGCGGATTGACCGCCTGCTGCTCTCCCTTCTGAAGTGCGTTCAGCTTTTCCCTGACTTCCTTTTGGGTTCTGCCGTACACGCTCTTGCTGATCAGCTTCCCGGTTTCTGGGTTCACCCCAACGGTGACCCTTGCTTCCCAGGTGCCATTGCTTCTTTTCCTGATTGATCCTTCGCCATTAGCACGCTTCCTCATAGGAATCTCCTTCCTTCAGCCAGTCCATCAGAGACTGCCGTGAGATCAGTATCTTTTTCCCGACTTTGACAGATCGCACCTTGCCGGCACGTACCATCTCGTACATCGTGGGCTTGCATATTCCGATCAGTTCAGCAGCTTCGGGGACTGTCAGAGTAACTTTTGCGTTCACAGGCGAAGATTTCTGCGGTATATCGTTGTCAAGGTGCTCCGGCTCCTGTATAGGAGCCTCGGTGCTATCCAAGGCGTTGAGCGCTGCCTCAACGACCTGAAGAACCTCATCTTTAGTATAAAGCCTGTTTCTTATCATTTCAATATCCTTTCACGCTTTAAAGCGATAAAAAGTTGTAAACTTTCTTCTTTTGTCTGCTCCTGCCGTTTTGTTACCGGTTAGAACCCCATTTTTGAGGGAGACGATATATTTATCGTCTGCCTTCAAAATCGCCCTTTTTCGTGCCCGGAATCCCTTGAAAAATAAGGTTTTTTTCTTTCCCAAAGCGTTTCAACAGGTAACAAGACTTGTTTGATTTCTGTGAAAACCCATAATGCACAGAAGCGCTTTTTCCACGTTTTGATGCGTCCATGCGTCCGGTGATGTTACACAGAGTTGGTTTTTCTCCCCTTGGCGTCCGGACGTATGGACGCTTTGTTTGGGGCAAAAATCGCTTTATGCATCTTTGAACGGGTTGTCGTCAGGAGCGACCTTCTGCCATCCGCCTTGCATGTAACCCGACGGGCTGATGATAGATCCAATCCCCCTGAAGCCTCTCACCTCGCGGCCTGCGCTGTTGGTGAGATGGGTGGTGTAGTGAATGCCGAGCTTCTCCTCATTGGCGCTCAGATATTCCACAAACGTCTTTCGCTTCATGGGCGGGTAGGCGTTTTCATCGCACCAGGTACAGTACACGGCGTACAGATCCTTGGAGCTGATGGAGCGTTCCGGATCGCGGACAATGTAGCCCTTCGATTCCAGGAACAGCTCGATGTTGTTGGCGTCCTTCTTCACCATCTCCCGGTTCAGCCTTGCGCGTCCGCTCTCTGTGAATTGGAAGTTGTTCTTCACCAGCCGCAGCAATCCCGCCAACGCCCAGAGAAGGATGCCTTCCATTTCTTCACAAAGCTTTTCCGAAAGGTTGGGATCATCGATTCTGTTCGGCGGCTTTCGCTTCGTCGTCAGGATCAGCTGCCGACGGAAGAAGCCATCGCTGCGGTCATAGAGGGAAACCAGATCGCCGTTGGAGAAGGCCAGGATGCGGGCGTACATGAAGCCCTGATAGCTCTGCTTTCCTTTCCGTTCCAAATCCATTTTTCCATTTGCTGTGACAATCGCTTTGATGTAATTCGTCTGCTTCAGCGCTTCCAGCCGCATGTCGTCGTCGATCATCAGGTGAATGTGTTCCAGGTCTGCACGGGCGAAAGGGTTTTCAGAAATCTTTCCGACGCTTCCGTCCTTCGCGTTGGGACCGAACATCCGGGACAGCACATGGCCGATCTGACTCTTGCCTTCGCCGCCGCTGCCCTTGATGACCATCATCTTCTGCCCGGCATTGCTGGGGATCAGGCAGTATCCGATGAACTCCTGAAGCGTGGGAATATCCTCCGGCCAGAACAGCTCTGACAGAAATTTCAGCCAGCGCTCCGGCTTTTTCACTTTCGGATTGAACCGAACAGGGAACCTGCTGCGGACAATTTCATTTTGCGCTTCGATGAAGCTGCCGTCCAGAAACACCGTGCCATTCTGCACGTGAACCCGGTCTGTCTGCGGCAGCAAACCCGTCACCTGGGCTTTGATGCGAAGATCCTTCATGATGTCATCCACCTTTTTGCTCATCCCAGTGACGATGAAAGGCTCCAGCTGCTGATAAATGGTTTGCCGCATGGCGTCCTCGTTGGTGACCCTGCCTTCCGTGGTGAAGAAGGAATTCTCGGTGTAGGCCAGCTTGTGACGCTCCAGAAATTCCCGACAGAAGATGGGCTCATTGATTGTTTTGCCTGTGAACCATTCGGGCCAGGAATCAAGCCGCTCGATCTTTTTCTGGGCCACAGTTCTTCACCTCCTGACATCCTTCGTTGAGGATCTCTTCAATTTTTGCAACAGCATCCGTGCTCCTGATGTGATCCATGATTGCTTTCCGCTCGTCCGGGTCGGATGAAAGCAGACGATCAATGGCATCGCTCAGTGGCGGCAGGTGATGAACAGCATGCACGAATCGGTCATCAATATTTTCATCCGTGGGATCAGAGGAAGCATACTCTTCCTTCCATTTCTCCAGGAGCCGCTCGTATTCGATCAGGATTTTGAGTACGCTATGTTCCTCTTTTCTTTCGATCACAGCAGCGGGTAGCTTCGGGATCGGTGCGCTTTGACTCGGCGGCAGCGACTGAATGTTGAAATCATTCGCCAGCTTTTTCGCCGCGTCATACAGCGAAAGATCGAATAGTTTTGCCGTGAAGTCGATCACATCGCCTGTGGTGTGGCAGCCGAAGCAGTAAAACCGTTCGTCGATTTTCATAGAAGGATGACGGTCATCGTGGAATGGACAGCAGGCCATGCCGCTGCGATTCACGGGAACGCCGTAGCGCTCTGCTGCCTGACGGGTGGTAACTTGGGATTTGACTTGGGTAAAAAGTAAACTCATTATTTCCTCCTGTTGCTGATGTTTCTGTTGTGCTTTCTGCTGTATGTCCGATCACACAGCAGGAGGACATCCCGCCGTCCTGCGTTCGGATCATGCTTCGCGACGGCATGACGCAGGACGGCTTTATGTCAACGCACAGGATAGCTTTTCCTGCGCGGGAAATCGTGGGGGATGAAGCCTTACGCTCGGGCTTTCATCGTCACCATATCACACGGCCTTCAAAATCGTTTTCATGTTTTGAAAACTTCGGAAAGCGTTATGGCGTAAGGCTTTGTTGGCGTTTTTGTGTCTGCCTGTTTTTCTGAATTGACGGTTTTACTGGGCTTTTCGGCCCAAAAGTTTTCACGAAATGAAATCTCTTTTTTTCGGGAACACGGTTCCATGTTCTCCCGAAACCAGCCCCGGAGCATAGTAGGAAACCAGCCCCGGAGCATAGTAGCAAGCAGGGCAAACGTAGCACTTTTTGCACTTTGCTTGTTGGATGGCATGGCCCCCAAGCCCCTTTTACCAGCGCAAGCGCTGTGGTTGTTCTGCGGATCAGCGGGATTCGTCATCGTGGTCGGCACCGTGTTCATCGTAGTGGTGATCTTTTGGTATGACATGTTGGTGACTATTTGGTGCACTGTCCCGTTCCAGAATTTCGTAGTTATACCGGATATGCTTCAGGTCTGTGAGCTTTGGTTTCAGCTTGTCTAGTGCTGCCTGATCGTTTTCTTTCCGTTCCTTCAGCCCGTCGTACTCTGCTGTCAGTTCTTTCAGCGTCGGTATCTTTCCATCGAGAGATGAGTAGACCGCCTGGGCGTTTCTGTGATCTTCGATCTCCTGCCGATGCTCCTGATAGAATTTCACGGACCAGCCGGATTCCCGATACTGGGTGTAAACCTCTTTCGTCCGGCTGTAATCCCGGATCGTTTGCCGCTGTCGGTTGATCTCCTTCATTCGGTTTTGTTTTTCCCGGAGAGCTGCTTTCAACTCTTTTTGCTGATTGGTCAGCTCCTGAATCTGCTCGTTCAACTCTTCCAGCGAATCGATCTGATGCTCTTTCAGGAAAATGACCATCTGCGCTTTCGCTTCAATGTTGTTCCGCTCAGCCCAGACTTGGTAACCTTTCCCCTTGCCGGCGCGGAGCTTCGCTTCAATATCCACCAACCGTTTGATCTGACTATCGGTGAAATCGCCCCGCGGGATTTTCGGAATGTGCACATGATCATGTGCCAGCGTCCGGCGCAAGGATGTCTCATCGTATTCCGATCCAAGGGTATCGAGCCGGATATATCGCTTTCCCTCCGGCGGCTTGATGCTGATATGCACGCCGTGCTTGATGCGACAGCCGGCATCTTCCAGCAGCTGCATCAGCGCATCAAAGCCATCAGGCTGCATCCGCAGCGCGGCGTCGATGATCATTCGCAGCTCATCCCGGTGGGTGAACCTTCGCTGATTGCCCTGCCACTTATCGTAGGAAACGGTTTTATCCTGCGGATTCTGAATGACTGACAGGGCACAGCGAATCACTGATCTGCGCAAGATCCTTTGCCGATTGCTTCACATCCCGATATTTGTGCTGCCCCTCCAGATCGGTGGAGCAGAGGATGATGTGATTATGGATGTGATGCTTGTCGATGTGCGTCGCCACAACGTAGGCGAATTGATCGTCGGTCATCCGGGACGCCAGCTCATTTCCGATCTCGTTTGCTACCTCCGGCGTGATCTCCTCCGGCTTGAAAGCCTGCCGGACATGATAGGCAATCACTTTGTTATCCTGCGTTCGTCCGGTGTTCTACTGGTACTCCTGGCGGAAAAGCATGAACTCATCCGCCGCCGTTTCGGGCGAGCAGGCATAAGTCGAAACCAGAATTCCTCCGTCCGTCTTTTTCGGATTCATGATGTAGTCCAGCCGGTCCCCAATACACTGCCGTGCCGTTTTTCCTTTATTGATGTGAATGGACATGATTCTTGTGGCTGCCATGGGTGCTCCTTTCAATGTTGAATCTGATCCAGCCTGCGAAGAATGCTGCTCAGTATTGTCCGTAGTTCTTTCTGCCGATCTGTTATGTCATCGATTTCCGTTTCAAAAACTGAACCGTGCTCATTTAACCGTCTGGCGATTTGATTGACATTGTTGCTCAGGCTGCCCATCAGGCGAACCGCATCATACAGCTCTGGCAGGTCCAGCTTCAGCACATATCCGTTCAAGGCCATGGCACGGATGAAGGCTGATTGGTTTTTGATCCCGAAGGTTTTCATCTTTTTCTGAATGATGGCGTCCTCTTCCGGCGTTGCTTTGAAGCTGTAGTGAATTGTGCGGTTTTGTTTTTCTGTCACTGTTCTTCCTCCAATCCTTGAAATTCGTTTGTCATGGTGGCTTTTGGTCAAGATTCATTTCATTGTTGTTTGGTTCGGGCTTAATTATCACTGCTGCCTCTGGCAAGAAACCTTGTTTGGCTCACTGCCGGTCCTTTCGGCGCTCCCTTCCGAAGAGGAAGATCTTCGCGGTTTGGACAGATCTGGAAACGTGACCCTGGTTGTCAAGGTGCGCTTCGCTGGCGATGCCAGCGGATGATGAGGGGAAACTCATCGCCTATAAATGGCGAAAATCAGCGATTTTGGAAACACCTGAGAAAAATTTTTTGCCGGGGCGAAACTCACGCTGCACATTTAGCCAGACACCCCTCACCCCTACATGGGAAAAATCGGGCAAATTGACACCACCTCTAGAAAAATTTTTTCAGCACGTGAGTCATCATCTAATGTCCAAAAACGAGCTTTTTGGGAACCTCTTTCGAATAGTTATTTCAAATTGCTCCGCACGAGTATCAATAGTCATCGATTACCCATGCGAATCATGCCAGCATCATCTTCTGTCAGCAGGTCCATATTGCCCGCTGCCCTCCTATGTAAAAATCGAGGCAAAGTGGAAACACTTTTTGAAAATTTTCTGATACGCAGCGTTCAACATCGTCTTCAGAGGGTACTGTCTTCATATGGGCAGCGCTCCTTTCATTTGCCCTCCATATCTACATGGCGAAAATCAGCGATTTTGGAAACACCTGAGCAAAAAAATTGCCAGCATGAAGCTCGTGCTGTAAATTGCCCTACACTCTTTAATGTAAAAATCCGAGCAATTTGACACCGGCAAAATCAAATTTTGCAGCAGATGTGACCATGCGGGATTGCATGCGGAAGTCTTCGCATCATCCTGAACGAAGGTTAGCAGGCACAAAAATAGCCCTGCGGCATTCAGACGCAGAGCTTATAGGGGAAACAGTTGGAGTTTTTTGCCAAGGGGATAAAGAAAAGCACCAGCGTTTTGCCGGTGCTCTCGATCCACTTTTACATGATACATTTTATCACTGATGCCGGGTGGCCTCAAGGTGTCTTTAGGGTGTCTTTGCAGTGTCTTTAGGCTGTCTTTAGAGTGTCTTCCTTGTTATGCGTTAACAGCAATCCCCATACATCGCAGTGCTTTGCTGGCTAAAAGCTATTCCGTCTTCCAATACTTCTTATTGGCGGCCGAAGCTGCTCAGAAATGTTGAACGTGACAAAGTGAATCAGCAGAAGCTTCAAGATATGGGGTACCGCGTGTTTGTAGTATGGGAATGTGAGCTAAAAAATGATAAAGATGTAAGGCTTGAAGACCTATACAAGAGAATCACTTGCTTGGTCCCTGATGTATCACGCTAATTGCCCACCTGATTATTAAGGAAGAAAACGATGAATTGGGAAAGATTTCAAACATATGGTCAATCCTCCGAAAAGTCATTTGAAATGTTATGCAACCAACTTTTTGACTGGTGCAAAGAAGAATGTAAAGATACCCTTGCTCCATTTGTAATTGTCAATGGAGCCGGTGGGGATGGTGGCGTTGAATCTTACGCTGTTTTAAAAGATGGCAGCATAATTGGCTTGCAGGCAAAATGGTTTAGAACAAGCATTCAAAACAGCCAAATCAATCAAATAAAGGGTTCCATAGAGACAGCAAAAAATGCTGTTGCCCTGCCCCATTCCTCACTCCTTCTTGCAGTCACCGCTTAACGTGCTATAATGAAACGAAAAAACATCAGCCGCTCCGCGGCGTTTTTAATGAAGGAGAAGCCATGTCTGCCAGAGGAATTGCGCAAGCAGCGCTTGAGTTTTGGGGCAGCGTTATCTGCCTGATTCTGTTATTCACCTCCATGTTGGATAAGGAATACAAGGAAAGCAGCAAGCGTTGCCTGCTCATGCTATATTCATCGGTTGGGCTGACGCTGCTGTTCGACGCGCTGGCGTGGGTGTTCCGCGGCTGGCCGGGCACGCTGGGCAGCGTCATGGTCCATGTTTCCAATTTTCTGGTTTTTCAGCTCAACTATCTTGTGCTGATGGCGTATACGTTCTATGTGCAAAGCAATCTGCCGGAAAATGGCCGGCGGCGGATGCAGCCGTTCCTTCGGTGCCTATTTGGCGCGTGCGCGCTGATGATGTGCCTGATCGTGGCCAATATTTGGACTCAATGGTTTTATGTTATTGACGCGCAAAACCTTTATCATCGAGGCGCTTTCCACTGGACGGCGCAGCTTGTGGGGCTGATCGGCGCAGTTGTCAACGGCACGTTTCTGCTTCAGTACCGCAGAAGCATCGAAAAGGGCATGTTTATCGCCATGTTCTCCTATATTGTGTTGCCCACCATTGCACTGATCGTGCTTTTGTTTTACTATGGGCTGTCGCTGCTGCATGTGGCAATGTGCATTTCCATGGTATGCATGTTTGTCGCGGCGTTTAAGTCGTATTATATGCGAATGACGGCGCGGGAGCGGGAGCTGGGCGATATGAAAACCCAGTTGCTGATTTCCCAGATTGAGCCCCATTTTCTCTACAACTGTCTCACAACCATCAAATATCTGTGCCGCACTTCACCGGATCAGGCGGTGGACGCGGTGGATGAGTTCAGCCTGTTTCTGCGCGGTAATCTGGACGGCATTTCCGCGCCCAAGTGTATTCCCTTCCGCGCCGAGGTGGAACAGGTGCGCAACTATCTTTCGCTGGAGCAGCGCCGCTTCGGCGCACGGCTAACCGTTCGGTGGGATATTGCGGACGAGGATTTCCTCATTCCTGCGCTAACCCTTCAGCCTATCGTGGAAAACGCGGTGCGCCACGGCGTCATGAAAAGGCCGGAGGGCGGCACAGTTTCCATTCAGTCCGGCTTTTTGCCGGAGGGCTTTGTGGTGGTGAAGGACGACGGCGTGGGCTTTGATGTGGGGCGGATGGAGCAGCAGCAAAAGGCGGCGGAAAGCACCGGGCGGCATTTGGGGCTGCGCAACGTGAAAAGCAGGCTCGAGCTGATGCGCGGCGGGCAAATGCGCGTGGAAAGCGAAGTTGGGAAGGGAACAACCATTACCCTGATTCTGCCGGAGGAATGACGGGGCCTTGTCCAGCATTTGTCCATTCCCGCATGATACAATGAACCGATGAAGGAGAGGATGGCTCATGCACATACTGGCGGTAGACGATGAACAGGCCGCGCTGTTTTTGCTGGAAGAAGCAATTCAAAAGGCTGTGCCCCACGCTCAGATTCATGCCTTTATCCTGCCCGCGCAGGCGCTGGCCTACGCCCGGCAAAACCCGGTGGACGTTGCCTTTTTGGACCTGGAAATGCCGGGAATGGACGGCATGATGCTTGGCAAAAAACTAACGGAGCTGTATCCCGATATCAACCTGATCTACACCACGGCCTACCGTCAGTACGGCGTGGAAGCCTTTTCCCTGCACGCAAGCGGCTATTTGCTCAAGCCCATTCAGCAGGCGGATATCCGTCGCGAAATGGATCATTTGCGTCATCCGCTTCAGCAGGATGATTGCCCTTTGCGCGCCGTAACGTTCGGTTCGTTTGAGTTTTTGAAAAACGGTTCGCCTGTGGCCTTCAAACAGAGCAAATCGAAGGAAATGCTGGCCTATCTGATTGAAAACAACGGCGCGGGCCTGACCAAGCGCGAATTGGCGGCAGTGCTGCTGGAAAGGCGCCCCTATGACCGGGCCTGTCAGGATTACATGAGCAAAATCATTGATTCGCTGGCGGAATCCCTGAAAGAGGCCGGCGCGGGCGACGTTCTTATCCATCAGCATAACCAATATGCGGTGGATACAAGTAAATTTATCTGCGATCTGTACGCCTATCAGCAGGGCGAGGCTTGGGCGCGCAAGGCGTTTCATGGCGCGTATATGCAGCAGTACAGCTGGGGCGAATACATGCTGGGCGAATTGAGCATAGAGGAATAGGAGGCAGCCGGAGGGAGCGTGATCCCTCCGGCTGCATTCGCATCGCCCGACTTTGCCGGCGAGCTCTTTTGACAGCCTGAGGCGGACAAGTTTGTCCATCTTTTGTCCATCATGGAATGGTATTCTACAAACTGGTACCTTATGAAAATTTTAAGAAAGAGAGTAGCAGATGATGATGAAAAAGCAACTGGCGCTTTTTCTGGCGGTATGGATGATGCTGTGCAGCGCGTTTTCGCTGGCGGAAGGTATCGTCCCCACGGCTACGGAAGCCGAAAACACCGTCACTGAAGGACAGGGTGCTGAATGGACGGTGATGATTTATCTGTGCGGCACAGATTTGGAAAGCACCCCCGGAATGGGCGGAATGGCCAGCGGCAACCTTGCCGAAATCGCCCAGACCAAACCCACAGACTCTGTAAACGTGGTCATACAGACCGGTGGCACGAAGCAATGGTACGCCCAGGGCGTTGGGCTGGACATCAACCCGAAGAAGCTGCAACGGTACAGCTATAACCAGAACGGCTATACGCTCATTGAGGAAGCGCCCCTTCAAAACATGGCCAGCGCGGACACGCTGAGCGATTTTCTCAGCTGGGGCAAGAAGACCTACCCGGCGGAAAAATACATGCTGGTGCTGTGGGATCACGGCGGCGGAAGCGTAACCGGCCTGATTGTGGACGAACTGCATGATAACGCCGTGATGTCGCTGGATGAATTGCAGCGCGGCCTGGAGCAGTCCGGCGTGCAGCTGGAAGCGCTGCTGCTGGATACCTGCCTGATGGCTACGCTGGAAACGGCGCAGGCGGCGCAAAGCACCACACACTACATGATTGCTTCCCAGGAAAGCGTTCCCGGCCAGGGCACGGATTATAAGAGCTGGCTGCAAAAGCTCTACGACGACCCGGATTGCGACGGGCAGCGTTTTGGCCGCAAGCTCTGCGACGCAGTGCAGCAGAAGTATGCCGAACTGAACGATGAGTACAGCAGCAAATTCCTGACCTACTCGGTCATCGACCTGACGAAGCTGGACGCGGTAAGCGAGGCCTTTGACCAGATGTTCACCGAGATTGGCGGATTGATAGCCAATCCGGATCAGTTTTATGACTTTGGTTATTCCGTCACGCGTGCGGAGCATTACACCTATCCCAGCATGGTGGATTTGTACAATATGGCGGAGCTGGCGCGGGGAAACGGCGTAAGCAGCGCGACGGTTAACAGACTGACGGCGGCCATTGAGAACGCGGTGGTTTACAATATCAGAGGACTGAACCGCAGCTATTCCCACGGCCTGAGTTTCTACTATGAACCAAACGTCCGTTCCTACCAGCTGGATCACTGCGCGCGGGTCTGCAAAAGCGCGCCATATCTGGCCTTTCTGGACGCGGTTAACGTAAGCTGGACCGCGCCGCAGTGGGTCTATGAAAAGACGGCGCGTCTGACGGAGGTCAGCTACGACGACTACATGGTGGAAGCGGAAACCTCTATTGCTGACGGCAACCTGCATTTGACCATTACCAACGCCAAGAACGCGGTGACGGCAGTTGACGCGGTCATATACCAGAACGACCCCGACAGCGGCGAATGGATCAAGCTGGGCAGCAGCTGGGATGTCAGCGGCAACTTTGCTGAAGGTGAATTTGCCGCCAATTTTGGCGGTTACTGGGCGGCGCTGAACGGGCGCTTCTGCCAGATGAGCGTGCAGGAGGAAGCAGATACCTACATTTTGTACAACATTCCCGCTTACATTGAAGATTACAAGGCCACCAACCTGCGGGCGGCGCTGATGCTTTACACCCCGCTAAGCCAGCAGGCGGAAGCGCTGTCCCAAAGCGATACCGCGGAAACAGAGGAATCCGCGGCGCAGGACGACCCTTCCCAGACGCTTGATAGCAGCGTGCAGCCGCAGGAGGATGACCAAGCGGACGGCGCCGGCTTCATGCTGGATGGGCCCGATGTGGACGGGGTTGACCTGAGCACCCTTGATCCCAATGGATATTACCAGCTTTTCGGCGTTTACTGCGATATGGATACGGCGCTGAACATGCCGGGCCGCGATACCTTCGCCATGCAGGAGCTGGCCGGCAGGAAGATGGCATTGCTGATGACCGCCGTGGATATTGAAACGGGCGAAGAACTGGGAACGGTCATGGGCGAGATGTTCGACATCACGGACAATATGGTGATGGACGCGCAGGCGCTTCCCAAGGGAACCTACGCATTTTCCTTTGAGGTTAAGAGTGTGCTGGGCAAAACCCTCACAACCAAGCCGGTTACGTTTACCTGGGACGGCGAAAAGGCAACGTTTGAGCAGGAAAGCGAAAAATAATTTTTATGAGATGCAGGCGTTTTTTGTCCTGCGTTTGTCCATCACGGGATGATACACTACTGATGCGTGGTAAGACGGAATAAGAACCTGTATTCCGTTTTATCGAACGCAGTACTAAGCCCTAAAACAAGAGGCGTTTGTATGAGCAAAAAAGTATGGGCGGTGTTTCTGGCTGTCATGCTGCTGATGCTGGCGGCAGCGCCCGCAGCGCTGGCAAATCCAATCGGCAACAAGTATGTGAAAACCAGCAGCGGAAAAAGCGTGCGTATGCGCGGCGGTCCCGGTACGGAATACGATGTTATCGACCGCGTGCCCAATGGCACATCTGTCGAAATCTATTCTCAAATGCAAAATCCTGCCGGCGAAGGGTGGACGGAAATCGGCTATCACGGCGCCACTGGCTGGATCATGAGCCGGTATTTGTCCAGCCAAAAGCCAGGCAGCCAGTCCGGCGGTTCCAGCAGCAAGGATTCCGGCAGCGACACGATGACCGCTACGATCTTTAACAACTTTCATGACGTTGCCCTAACGGCTGATATCAAACCGAGCACGCCCGGTAACTTTGTCAACCTGCGCTGGGCGCCCAGCAAGAGCGCCCCTGTACAGGCCCGCTACTATGAAGGCCAGCAGGTTTACGTGCTTAAGGCCAACAACAGCTGGTGCCAGGTCTATGACGAGGCGAACAATCGCTGTGGCTTTATTCTGCGCAGCCTGCTGGATTACTGAACCCGTAAAGGAGGGAATGACCTATGAGCAAAAAAGGGATTGCGCTGCTGCTGGCCGCTGTGATGGCCTTTGCCTGCACAAGCGCGCTGGCGGCAACGGATGTGGTCATCGATACCGGTCTGTCGGAGTTTGACGTGCATTTTACCGCCGATATGGATGTTGAGATCAACTCACTGGCTGGCGATGGCTATTGCCTGATAACCTTTGGCGATGTGGAAAACCAATCGCCGGATCAAATGGTTTGGCTGGCCACCATCACGGTTAGCGACGATACCGCGTTTGAGAATAAGGACCTTAGCGACGCTACCGACGAGCAGCTTTCCTAGCTTTTTAATGCGCTGGTTGTCGCTGATGAGGGTGGCGAAAACCCCTATACGTATGATATCATGGATATGGACGACGGTGTTCGCGCCCTCTCCATTGTCAACAAGGATACCCACGAGGAAGCCTGGGTGTTCACCATCGAGCAGGGCGTGCTGGTGCAGGTAATAGGCTTCTACAATGACAACCGTGCGGTTTCTGATGAGGATATCGCCAACGCCGCAAAGCTGATGGACGCGTTCAAGTTCATTCCGGCCGACGCCGCCGGGCTGAACAAGTAAGCGAATGGGAGCTGCGAAGGTGATGGCTTTTCTAAAAAAGCTCAGGCCGTCAAAAAAGCTTGTTTGACGACAATCTTTTCTGACGAAGGACTGTAGGAATGTTTTCGGCAAAGCCGAAAGCTCCCCGCCCGACCGGCAAAGCCGGTCGATACGAATCCAGTCAGAGGAACTGCGGCCCCTCTGACAACTCCCCGAAAAGGGCTTTTCGACAGACTGAAGGCTTTTCTTAAGGCAATACCGCACAATTCGTTGGCAGCGTAGGCGATGCCTTTTCCGCCATCTGCTGCTTGCAGATTTTTCGATTTACCTCCAGTAAACCTTCAAAATCTGCCATTGCATCTGACGAAAAATTCATTCGCCTCCGCACCAACTCATTTGTGCGGTAGTGCCCTATCACAAAAACGGCTCAAAGAATCGCTGGAATTTTGTGCCTCTCAGATTGATTTTTCGCCCATAACGTGAAAGAAAGGAAGCTTCTTTTGCTTTCGTTGCGTTAGAGAGAAATCTTTTGCAGGGGTTATGACGTCTTTTTGAAGTGAGGGACTTTGTCAGCGGTCTGGGCCTTGCGCAGCAAGGTTTTACTCGCTTCGGCCGCGCCCGGTGAACCGCAGACGAGTAGGCAAAGCGCGCCTCTCGGCAGAAAAGCTCGCCGTCAGGCCATCTTTTTGGACGGCCCGGGGCGTGCGCGCCTTTTTTTCCATGCAAGCGTACCTTTTGGGCGGCTGTCCATCATTTGTTCAATCCAGTGTGTGATAATCAAGGGGTGTTACTTCAAGAAAACAGGAGGGATTCGGGCATGAACGAAACGAGCAGAGCGCGCGCTTGTCGCGTCTTCACGTGGATGCTTACGGCGGCAACGCTGCTTGTGGCGGCGCTGCTGATGCTTCAATGCGCAGCCATCTATTTCACAGGCACAGCCCCGTCCAATTTGACGGAAACCGGCGTGTATATCCAGCCGGTTTACAGCCGGGAGATTGTTGCCGAACGGTTTTCTCAAATAGCATGGGCGGTGTGGCTCTGGCTGGCGCTGCTGCTGGCCGTGCTGGCAATCCGTCAGCCTGGTGCCGGAGAAGTGCTCAAGCCGCCACTGGCCAATCAGCTAGCGCTTTTGCAGCTACGCACGGAAGCTACGCCGGAGATGCTTCGGCAGCAGAAGAAACGCCGTCTGATCCATGCCGTCTGCGCGGCAGCCTGCGCCCTTTGCCTGGCGCCGGCGGCTTTGTATCTGACTGACTTGACGCATTTCGCTTCTCGCGATCTTGAGCCCGTGATGGGCGCCATGATGCTGCACATCACCCCATGGATTCTGGCCGCGTTTGTCTGCATCATGGTATGCGAACAGCTCAGCCATCAAAGCATGCTTTTGGAAATCCGGGCGGCGAAACAAGCGCCGAAGCGGCAGCCTGAGGCCGCTTCGGTGCAAAGCGCAAAGGCGCGCGGCGTCGCCCGTGCAGCGCTCTATATGGCCGCGGCGGCAATGCTGATTGCAGGCGTGCTCAACGGCGGCATGCGCGACGTGCTGGTGAAAGCCGTGAATATTTGTACGGAGTGTATTGGCCTTGGCTAAGAAGATAAGCGCCTGGTGGGCGGCGCATAAGCCCTGCAAGCGGCGGTTGATTCAGGTTTATGCCGCCCTGCTCTACAACGCCCATCTCAAGGGCTATATCAAAGGGGATATCTACACCGGTCCTCTCAAAAATTTCTGTGTGCCCGGCTTCAACTGCTATTCCTGTCCGGGCGCCATCAGCGCATGCCCGCTGGGCGCGCTGCAAAACGCGCTGGCCTCCTCGGATAAGCGCGCGTCCTGGTATGTGCTTGGTACGCTGATGCTTTATGGCCTTCTGTTGGGGCGTACCATCTGCGGCTGGATTTGCCCGCTTGGACTCCTCCAGGAGCTTTTCCATAAAATTCCGACCGTAAAAATCAAAAAGAGCCGCTTTACGCATGGGCTTTCCTACCTGAAATACGTGATTCTTGCCGTTTTCGTCATCGCTATTCCCCTGGCGTACAGCGTGCAGCGTTTTCCTGTGCCGGGCTTTTGCAAATACATCTGCCCGGCCGGCACCTTTGAAGGCGTTATGGGCCTGCTGGCCAACCCGGTAAACGCGGAAAAGTTTTCCATTCTCAATATTCTGTTCACGCGCAAATTCATCATTATGGTGGCCATCTTCACGGCGTGCATCTTCTGCTATCGTGCGTTTTGCCGTTTTCTTTGCCCCCTGGGCGCGATTTATGGCCTGCTGGCACGGCTTTCCGTGCTGGGCGTAAAGGTGGAGGCAGACAAATGTACCGGCTGCGGGCGCTGCGTAGCCCACTGCCGGATGGACATCAGGCAGGTCGGCGATCATGAATGTATCAGCTGTGGCAGCTGCATCAACGTTTGCCCGGCGAAAGCCATCAGCCTGAAGGCTGGCAAGCTTGTCCTGACGGCCAACGAAACCGGCAAACCCGGTGAAACGCCCGACCCGAAAAAGGTGCAGAAGCGCCGCATGCGCTCGCTGATCGCCTGGGCGGCTGCATTGGTTGTGCTGGCAGGCGTGATGATTTTCGTGAACCGCGATGCGCAGACAGCGCAGGTTGAACCAGCCTCAACGGTCACGGAAACGGCGGTTGCGACGGTGGACCCCCTCAAGGACGACACGCCCGTCGGCAAGGAAGTTGGCATGCGGTGCCCGGACTTCACCGTACCGCTGTACGGCAAAGGCGGAACGTATACGCTTTCCCAGCATGAAGGCAAGGTGCGCGTGCTGAACTTCTGGGCGACATGGTGCACGCCCTGTGTCGGCGAGCTGCCGTATTTTGCGCAGATTCATCAGGAATACGGCGATACCATCGATGTAATCGCCATGCACTCGGATATGGTGACGGACGATGTTCAGGCTTTTATCGATGCGGAAGGGCTGAACCTGACGTTCGCGCTGGATGAAACCGGCGGCGTAATCCAGTCGCTGGGCGGATCTACCCAGTTGCCAATGACGGTGGTGGTGGACCAGAGCGGCACAATCGTTTATAACCAGGTAGGCTCGGTTACCTATGAAAAGCTCAAGAGCTTGATTGACCCGCTGCTGTAAATGAAAAAATCAGGGGGCTTCCCAAAGGCAGGAAGCCCCCTCAGTCTGTCGAAAAACCCCGGAGGGCATCGGAGGGCCGCGGCCCTCCGATTTTCATTGCGAACCCGTCGGCATGTACGTCTGGCTCGGCAGCCTTGCGCTGCAAGGCTCAGCCTGTCGACTCTCCTATAAAGTGCGTGCCCGCGAACATCGCTGTACTGGTTTTCGAAAAAAGCGTTTCGGCACAAGGCTTAGGGGCTCCGCCTCTAAAACCCCGGCAGGTGGCAGTGCCTCCTGCACCTCCACTTTTTGGACAATCAAAACGCGCCTCTCGGCTGAAAAGATCGCCGTCAGGACAGCTTTTGGGATGGTCCTCGGGGGCTTCCCAAAGGCAGGAAGCCCACTTTTTTACAAACCAAAAAACGAGGACAGATGATATGGATGAGATTATGCAAGCGTTCTTAAAACCAGTCAAGAAAGGCCGGGCGCATCGGCTACACCTGCCTGACGGCGGCACTTGCGCTGATGGTCGTTCTGCTTTGCAGCGTTTTGAAAGAGCTTTGGCACCATGAACTCCTTTGTGAAGCAAAGCGGCGTACTGTCTAACAATGGGAGTAATCCATTTCCACAAGACGGTCTTTTTTGATGCTTTTTACAAAAAGCGCCTTGCTCCCATTGGCTATAATGGAGAAAAAGGCCTGCCGTTTTATAAGGAGGATTTCCCATGCTGCGAAAAGCTGTCTCTGTTCTTTTGACGCTGCTGTTGTCCATCGTCTGCGCACCCGCTCAGGCGCTCACCGAAGCGGACCTGCGAACCGTTGTCCTCGAAAATCATGCCTATGTGCTGGGGGAAAGCACCTTGGCCCATTTTGTGCAAGACGGCAGGAGTTCCTACACCATAGAGGCAGACGGAACCGTCAGGCTGCCCTATCAAAACGGCTGCCTGTATTTGCAACTGCTGGATTCATCCGCAAACCCGCTGAGCCAACCCGTGGTGGCGATGGATCTGCAATGGGCGGACGGCCTTTCCTACGCCTATTGCGGCATTAGCCAGGAGGATACCTGGCAAGCGGTGCAAAGCCTGTTTACCGCCTATGAAACCGAGGAGGGCGACCTGATTGCGGAAGCAAAAATCGATGCCAACCGCGCTGTTTATGTGGAAACCCGCGGTACGCGCCTGTCGCTGTTCTACTACGACGCGGCGCTTCTTGGCGCAAGCCAAACGGAAAGCCTTGCCGACGACGCCATCGGCCTCCGCCCTACCGAAGCGCAAAGCGTGCAGTTTTCCCTCTATACCCAGCCTGAAGGCCTGTTCACCATGCAAATTCCCAATGGCTGGCAGGTGAGCCCCGGCGGCGATTATATCAGCTATATCATCGACCTGTACGACCCGGTCCATCCTCAGCGGGAATTGTTCATTCAGCTGTGCGGCGTTGGCTTTCAGTCTGCCGAAAGCGCGGCTCTGGCCCAAAACTACAATTTGATGGGCAGCCAGCTGTATGTTATGCCCACTCCTACCACTCAGGGGTATTTTGAAGGGTGGTACGGCAGCTTGGGCGGCTCCTTCACCCTGATTGAAAACCTGGGCAGTGTGGGCGGCGGCGATTTGCTGCACGCCACTGCCACGCTTCAGGGCGTGGAAACTGAAGGCGTATATACCGCGAAGGTTTACGCTCTGAATTATCACATCGGCATCGACCTGTCCATGACCCTGGGAGAGGGCGTAATGGCGCTGACCGCCGCTCCGGGCGAACTGCCGGAATGGCTGCCGGTGCTGGAAAGCTGCGCGGACTCGCTGCGGTTTTCCGATGCTTTTTGGCAGGCCCGGCAGGCAAATTGGCAACAGGTTTTTCAAGACAGCGCCATGATTTCTTCCACCTGGAACCAGATTTCCGGCATGGTTCTGTCCAGCTGGAGCGCCCGTTCCGCCAGCTATGACCGCATCATGCAGGCTCAAAGCGACGCCACCCTGGGCTATGACCGCTTTGTGGACACTCAAACCGGCAAAACCTACCGGGCCGAGCAGGGCCTGATGGATGGCTATGACGGGCAGCGTTTTGAAAAGCTGGAGACCACATCGGACCTGTATGGACAATCCCTTTCAGGATACCTGTATCGGAAATAATACAGGCAGCCCGGCGCTTTTTCCGGCCCTGCCCTGTATGGCTCTGTGGGAAAGCGGCCCGACTCTTTCAACATTTTGACGGCGATCTTTTCTGCTGAGAGACGCGCTTTGCCTACTCGTCTGCGGTTCGCCGGGCGCGACCGAGGCGCGTAAGAAAAGCCTTGCCCAGCAAGGCCCAGACTGTCGAAAAACCCTCTACGAGAGCGCGCGTCCGTGTACACGGCTACGTTTGTTCGCAGGGAAAATGCCGCTGCATCAGGCTTTTCCCGCGAAACAATGCAGCGTGTTTGCGGGCGCGCACTCTCCTATAGAGATTTTTGCCGGTCTGACGCCCCGGTTGATGGGCCTGTTTGATAATCTTTCGTCAAAGGCCAACATTCTCTGCCGCATTGGGGTGGAAGAGAAAAATCTCGCTCCGCTGCGCGTTTTGCCCATGTGTTCATTGAAGCAGATGGCACAACGGATTATGACGCATGAGCGGATTTCCGGCGGGCCGTGCGGCGCAGCACCACAACCACCATCATCACCACCGTAACCACATAGGGGGCCATGGCCGTGATATCGCTGGGCATGTACTTTTGCAGCCGCAGCCCCAGCGCGTCAATGAACCCAAACAGCAGCGCCGCCAGGAATACCCGGGGCGGATTACCCTGGCCGAAAATGACGCAGGCAAAGGCTACATAGCCGCGGGAGGCGCTCATGTTTTCCGTAAACATGGTCAGATAGCCAAGGGACAGATGCGCGCCCGCCAGGCAGCTGAGCATGCCGCACAGCACGCTGGCCAGACACTTCATGCGCTCCGGGCTTTTGCCACAGGCGGTCAGCGCATCCGGATATTCGCCGCTGGCCCGCAAATGAAAGCCCAGCGGCGTTTTGTAGATGAACGCCCAGCAAATTGGCACCAGCAGCCAGCTCACGTACACCAGCAGCGTATTCCCGCTGAGCAGCGGCCCCAGCACGGGAATGGACGAAACGCCGGGAATATGCACCGTGGGCAGGGGCACAATGCCCGGGCCGGTGAAGGAGCCCTTCACCTTGAAAATGGTGCGCAGCAGGAATACCGTCAGTCCCCCGGCAAAAATGTTCAGCGCCACGCCAATAATGAACTCGTCAGAATGAAACTTGATCACAAACAGATAGTAGAAAAGCCCCAGAACCATACCCACAGCCAGCGCCAGCAATACGCCCGCCAGCCAGCTTTGGCAAAAGTAGCTGCCCAGCACGGCAAAGAACGCGCCGATCAGCATCATGCCGTCGATACCAATATTGGTAATGTTCACATGCTGGGTCATCAGGCAACCCAGGGCCGCCAGCACCACGGGCGTAGCCGTGCGCAGGGTGTTTTGCAAAAGCAGCACGTTAAAAATCTCTCCCACGTCAGGCCGCCTCCTTCCGGCGGGCGCGCCACAGGGCCGCCCGGTCGCTAAAGCTTTTGCGAATACCGCCCTCGGCGGCCATGAAGAAAATGATGATGGATTGCACAATCAAAATCAGCTCGCTGGAAACCCCCGCCGACAGCTCCATGCTTTTGCCGCCGATGCTGAGAATGGCAAACAGAAAGCTCATCACAATGACGCCGAAGGGATTATAGCGCATAATCATGGCCACCAGCATGCCGTCGTAGTAAAACTCGTTGGATACGGTGGTCAGGAATCGTTTGTGCAGGCGGGCGTGTTAGCTATTGCAACAAGCGAAGGATAAAACGTTGGCCTTTTGGCTCTAATTCCCGATTGCCAGATCTGAATCAGGCAGTCATGCATATTCGTTACATCCGTGCCACAGTTCCATTCAAATTTTTTATATAGCTTTATTCTACTGGTCATATCATATTTAGTGACCCATCCATCAATAAACGATCTGTAATCAAGATAGAATTGCCTATTCTGTCTTAAAAACTTCTGCTTCCAGGAAGGCATATCATTATATCCTTGAGCATCAAAGACAGATTTATCATCGTCTTGACCGAGTCCAAAGCTATCTATCCATATGGGAAATCCGAGTATTTGAATCCCGTTTTCCACCCTAAACTCATCCCATGCAGAAATCATTAGTTCCTGCTCAGCAGAAATGACATAGGAATCATCTACTTCATTCTCAAGAATACTCCAAGCATCACCCATTTTGCAAGCTTTATAATACTTGTCCAAGTTCAAATCTTTCTTATGTATGAATCCGTTCGTAAGTATTTCTTCATTTCTGATGTCTTTTCTAATGCCTAGGATATATACCCGTTCGCGAATTTGCGGTATTCCAAAGTCTGAGGGGGAGAGAATAATAGGATCATCAGTAATATAGAAATTTCGCTTCATTAGTTCTGATGTAATGACTTCCCAATTCTCTGTCTTGTCTGCCAGATTCCTTACATTTTCAAGAATAATAAACTTGACTTCCGGATGAGCATCAAGGATTTCCATGATTTTATAGAATAAATTCCCACAGGTTTTGTCCTTAAACCCCTTTTGAGGGCCTGCCTTGCTAAAAGGTTGACAAGGAAATCCCGCGCAAAGGATATCGAACGGAGAAATAGAAGTGGGGTCGATTTGATTTATATCGCCACGAATTGTTTTTTCAATGGTTTGAAAATTTAGAGAATACGTTTTCACACATTCTTGATTTATTTCAGCCGCCATAAGGCACTCGCCGCCTAGATACCGCATTGCTTGATGGAAGCCACCAATCCCAGCAAACAAATCAATAAAACGAAATTTAGCATGGTTCTTCCTTTTTCTTAATGAACGTTTGTCGACAGGCTTAACTGCTTCTTCTGGAATTCTCCATGTATGCCCATTCTTCACTGCACCCGAGACTCGTCCCTGTTTTCAGAGTATACTAACCCATGTCTCAGAGACGCCCCATCGTTTTGCTATCTCTTTTATTGATACAAGCATATCTTTTCTACCGTCTTTCTAATTATCATGCTTTTCTGACCTTATACCGTGCCGCACTGGTATTGCCTTCTCTCACCAGTTTATTATCATCCACTAACTTCTGAAGTAGCCTATATGCTTGGGGGCCGCTAATGTGTAGTAGATCAATCACGTCCTTACGTGATATTGCCCCCCGCGTCTGTGCAAGTTTCAGTACTAACTCACGGTAGCGCAACTGGTCGATATCTGTCTGTCTAACATATTCCGCAGGATCCTTGTACAGCTTTGAACTCAGGACATAGGCCCTTCCACGTCCATTGCCAATTGCTTCCAACAGACCGGCTTCAGCAAGTCGTTCCGCTGTAGCACGAACCTTTCCCTCTGGTAAATTAAGTTCTTTGTTGATAGCTTCAGTTGTCATGCGACGTCCCTGCTTGAGCAAGTTTAGCAGTAACAAGCTATTTAGAGGCAGCAACTCACCTGTCTTTTGTTGGTGTTCTGCGATCATAGTCACGATTCTTCTGTCGGGCATCCCTCGAGGAATAAATAAGCGGACATTTGCAGATGTGGATCCGGAATAATCCGGGCATTCCCGACCATATCGAAGGGAGCCCTCATAGATACGATCAACCCCTCGGCCAGTTCTTTCAGCAAGCCCTATCCGTTTCAGTGCGTCCGCAAGGAGAGGATTTCGGCCATGAGGTTCAACCGTTAAAATATTGCTATAGGTCACGCCTTCTACGAAGCCACCTGGGTTGCTGATTGTTAAGCCGTCCGAATCAATCTGCACCAGTACTCTGCCCAGACGGGTATAATCCCTGTGAGCAAAGGCATTTACAATCGCTTCTCTGACAGCTCGCTTGTCAAAATCAGGAATGGATATCCTGAACATGCCTACCTCAAGTTCTTGTTCCGAGTTACGCACGTTCACAAACTCGATCATCTGCTCAATTGTGTAGAGGAGCGGCTGATAGAACGATTCATTTGCCGTAACTTCTGTCCCACGCAGCATCTGATAAGCAGATTCCGCTGTTGGCATAAGTTCCTGCAACTTGTTTGGTTTTCCGATCAGCAAGATCCCTGTATAGGTTGGTACCAACTGATCTCCTACTGTCACGACAAGTTGAAGGGCTTTGTCCAATTCGTCATCCGGCAGTTCCAAGAGGCTTTTTTCACCATTATAAGCGAGTATAATCCTTCTGAGTCTCTCTCTCTCCAGAGGATCGAGATCCGCGTAGCTTGCTCCGGGAACGGGCTGTGCTGAGAAATCCAACAGTGAGAGTTCGCTGAGGCGTGTACTGATCTCATACGGATACATGGGAATATTTTCTGGCTCGCCATCTGCCCGGATGCGACGCCGCTGAATTTTCCCGGAAGCAGATGCCACAATACTACGGCTGCGTGGAACCTGAATCATCAGTACAGGCTTTTCTTCCTCGATGATTTCAGCGCGTACTGAAATTGGCGGAATCGTATTGTTTGCAATAAATGCCGCTAACCGCGTGATGTCCCTATGGTCTTTGTGTAAACCGGTTATGCTGCCGTCGTTTTCCACACCAAGATATATCCCACCGCCATTCGTATTTGCAAAGGCAACAACAGCATCAATAATGTCACCGTCGTCCAGTTTCCTCTTATCGCTTTTAAACTCAACTTCAAGGCTTTCGCGCATTGGAATCGTTCTGTTCATCTTATTAATCACCTCTTGCACAGAATATCAAACGCGTGCAAGTTTGTCAATGATCATCTTGCACGCATGCAAGTTTGAACGAAATAAATCCGGAAGAATTATTGTCGTTTTAGTGTTATCAGCAAAGAAGTCGAGATTATTTTGCGGTTATACAAGCGCGGCAAGATGGTTCGCAGGTTCCTCTGGAGCAGAGGATAACTAACGTTTGCAGGCCAACTTGCAACTAAGTTGCAATTGGTTGCAACAATACTTACACAAACAAAAGCCGCCTCCGAAGAGGCGGCGATACGAACTCAGTCAAAAACTAATTCAGCAAGTAATATTTCTTCAACCCGGTGCCGGATGCTGTTCATCCGGGAAATCCACCCCAACTGATCCGATACTTTCAGCTGTTCATTGATCCCTTCAGCTTCGGCCAGCTGGGCGATCATTCGTTTCATGCGATCCCGGCAGACCTGATCTGTTTCCGCCAAATGATCATATAACTTGCCGGACAGAATCAGACGAGTGTATAGGCCGGGACGATGTTCCTCCAAATAGGCCTTGCGCATCCGGCCATAATGGCCGATGTCTGTATGAGAATCAGAGGCTGAAA
>OHHU01000158.1_pt1 | contig 44434 bp, 38 predicted proteins | sample 1568151 | NCBI WGS metagenome assembly OHHU01 (sample SAMEA3879572, study PRJEB24766) | human gut metagenome | biome: human-associated habitat; feature: feces | place: USA | collected 1985/1987 | reverse complement strand
ACGCCGAAAGGTACTTGTCACTTGTAGCTTGTAGCTCGTTACTTATCGCGCTTTGTGCGATAAATTATCATTTAAGCAATCAATCTCAAGGAACAACCTTCTTACTGCTCCTTAGAATCACTGTCTTGTCTCCGCCACCGGTCACGGTATTGGCGAATACAAGGGTGATGTCATCCGTCTTGCCGGCATCGCTCAGTTTGAGGGTATAGGCTGACGGGGTTCCGGCGGCAATAGCATCACTTCCCGCATTAGTGTCATCCGGTGCCAGGAACTGGTTTGCGATGGCTGTCGTAAAATCAGCACCCGCTCCGCCCGGTGCGGTTACAGTGAAGGTGAAAGGTGTAGTGGTTATAGCGTCTGTATCTACCGTATAAACAATGCTTTCACCATCTGTGGATTTCGTTACCGCCCCCGATGCATCATCCGTTAATTCCACCGTGATAGCCGGGCTTTTCCAAGTGATGGTCAGTGTGGCGGTGCGGTCGGTGGCAGCACTATTCTTGGCGGTCACTACGGTAGTTGCACCGGCAGCCAGTGAAGCGGCAGCGGACACCTTGACGGTATATTCGTCAGTGCTTCCTATCTTCTCGATAGTCAATCCGCTAACCGTTTCAAACTCGGCGGCTTCGGCACAAGTCATATTCACGGTGATCTGGCTGTTATCAACCTTATACATCGTGATGGCGGAAGCCGCAGAATTAGAGAAGTCGTTATCCAGTCCCTTATTGAATGTACTCCAGCTTGCTACAGTGGTGCCCGCACTCAGACCGGGCCTGCCGGCTTCCTTGTGCAGTATCACAGCCAATCCCGGAGCGGCGATATTCTTATCCGCCTGCGTCAGTCCGTTCACGAAATTCAGTGTTACATCCCCCGTGCCGGTGACGGAGCTTGCTTTGGAGACGGTATATGTGGCAGACTTGTCAGTGTTGTTCCACGCTTTTGTTTCCGTGATTTTCAGCCACGGGCAAGCCAGACTGGCAATCGTTACTCCGGCGGGAGCATTGATCTTGAAGTCACAAGTACCGTCAGCCAGGGCGCCCAGGTCGATTTTAAGGGTCTTACTTCCCTCTTCCCACGTAGCTGCATTCTTGGCATCCGTAGATTTCTCAAACGTCATCTTCGGGTCGGCGGCTGTCAGTGTCAGCGTCGTTGTCTTGGCGGCGTCGCCTGCATTCTGGAAGACGACCGTACCGCCGGCGGCACTGTTTGCGTCGCTTACCGATACCTTATAGGTATGAACGAACCCGTTCACGGCAATCTCTTCCGCATTGTAACCGGTGGCCGTGGTACCGACGGTGATACCTTCTACGCAAGTCACGTCAAACAGCACATAGCCGTTGAGCAAAGTATAGATTTCCGCTGTGGGAGCTTTAGGGTCAGTCACATTGGTTGTATTCCCTGTAGAACCGGTACCTGCTGCGGCGGCCGCAAAAGTAGGCACGCTCTTCTGTCCGTAGAAGTTCACCGTTGTCCACAAGGCGGGGTCGTAGGAAGCCGCGTCGTTGATGAAGTGCACGGCTACGGGAGATACGCCTACGGCATCACTATAGGAGATGTCGAATTTGGTATACCACACGCCGTCGCGTTCGGTGCAGGTGGGTTCACTGATCACCAGCCAGCTTTGCGGGGTAATGACTTCACCACCGTCTCCTTCCGCACGGGTAAGGGTCTGCACGGCATCCTTTTCAGCGCGTACCTTGCCGGTGGCGCCTATCTCGATGGTGAAGGAACCTGTACCCGCAGCGCCGGTCACTTCGTAGTTGTAGGGGGAAGCTTCCGTATTCAGGGCGGTCAGCTCGGTGGGTGCATTGGCACCCGTGAAAGCGTCCGCAGCTACAAAGACAGGGGCGTCATTGCTGGGCTTTATCGTGATGCCACCACCGCTGACCCAGTCCACCACTTCGAAGGTACCCATGATGTTGGAGCTGGTCACGTCGCTGATTCGCAGCTTGTAGCGGTTGTTGGCAAGGAGCTTGATGAATTCGGCTTTTGTGGCTCCGTCGGGGGTGCGTGCTATGTCCACATGATATTCCACGGGTTCCTGCTTGCCGGTGGCGGGGCTCTTGTAGGTGCCCTTTATCACGAGGTAGGATTCATCCGTGTCCAGGTTGGGGTAGACGTAGAAAGCACTGGCGGTTTCGCCGGTGTTGGCACCGGGGATAGCCTTGAAATCCACAGTGGCGTACCGGGTGAGATAGTCCGCGTCCGTTGCCAGGTTCGCCTTTTCTACTTTGGTGACTGTGGCTCCCCAGAGCGGTGCGCTTTGGCGGCCCTGCACCATGTAGATGTCCTGGATGGTGAGGTTCGTCTTGGCCTTGTCGTTCACGATGTCGAAGCGGGACACTACGCGTTTGAGGTTGATGTCCACTTTGGAGACGCCGCTGATCTTGGTGATACCTTCACCCGTCATCAGAAGCGGGGTTTCGATCAGGGTGGCCCCGGCGTTATTTTCCGTAAAGGAGGCCTTGAAATCGGTTTCGGTGGTGCCGGGCGTGGTGACGGTGCCGGCGGCATCGGTGACTACTTTCGTCATAGGATTCAGAATTTCCGTGCCTGTTTCGCCATAGAACTTCGGGGCGGTGCCGTTGTTCGCCACGCAGAGCAGCTTTATCCAGGGCAGTCCTTTGAGTTCGTTCGGATAGAGGATGCCTTTCTTGGAGGTGCCGGCATCCTGGATCTTGAAGTTAGTGGCTGTGGGGGTCGTGGGGTTATAGTCCGTACCCTCGGTCCATGTTTCAAGGTAATAGAAGGGGCCCGTCTGGGCTGCGGCGGCAAAGAGATAGATGCGCAACTGATCTATCTTGTTCTCACTCTCGGAGGCGATGGCACGGGTGTATTCCTGGCTCTCTCCGGTTCCGCTAAAGGCGATCTGGATCTCGGCACGACCATCCGTAGGACGATCACCGGGTTCACCCAATTCGCTGTTGGAACAACTGGCTGCAAGGCCCGAAAAGGCGAGCAGCGTAAGTAAACTTTTTACGTTCATTGTTTTTGATGTTTTAATTGAACAATATGTTTCGTTTCAAGATTTTTTTAATTCAGGTTTCTTTGTTTGGTGCTTCATTCAAGCGGATTTGCAATCCGCTTGTCTTTGTATCAGGATTTATAATCCGACTAAAGATGAGCCACTTACATGGATATAAGGCGGATTGAAAATCCTGATACTCAAGATTGGCGGATTATAAATCCACCGGAGTGGGCTTTATTTCTTTGCTACACAACGTACTGCATACGTACGAGATTTTGGAATGTATCCTACAAACATAAAACCGTTTTCAATATCCAAGAATCTGGCCTCAGTGCTATTCAGAGATTCCGATGTCCAAGTGCATCCGCTGAATATTCCATTGCTCGTGATATACTCATAAACCCAGTAAGAGGCATAATCAAAACCTGATACCCCTCCCAATATGGCACGCATATCCGCTTCTGTAGGTGTACGCCAATTAGCACCATTTTTATATCTGCAATAATAATCACTTGAAACATTACTATCCCATACTGTAGTAGTAGCATCTACAGGAGCAATGTAATATCCGTTATAATCCCATACAGCCATTCCTTCATAATTAACAGAATTATTGATTGTGACATAGAGTGTGGCTGTCTTTGTATCATCCATTTTATTACAGAATACAATAGAGGCAGAACCTAGTCGCACTGCATTTATCGTATAGCTATTGCCGGAATTAGAATAGTTTACATAATAGCTATCGTAACTTTTAACTTTATATCCATAGCCATCAGTCGGTGGAGTTACCGTAACGGTAGTGGAACCGCCATTATTCTTTATGGAAGTTATGTCTTTTGAAGTTGAATTTAGTGTCGGTGCTTTAAACTCCGTCACATTTACTGTATATGTCTGTGTTTTACTCGGGTCTACACGGCTAGCAAGCGTCAGCGTTACACCATTCTTCACACTATTAGCAGTGAGTTGATAAATAATAACATCATCACTTGTTGATGCTGTTGATATCGATACTGCACCGTTATTGCTCGTCAGCGTGCTGCCTCCCCAATAGGTAGTTTTCAATTGCATATAAGATGTGCCGCTACCCAGTTTATATAAAGTTATATTCGTACCGCTAAAACTATCAGCACTGGATGTACTACTATTCTTAGCTACCGAAAAAGATCCGATATTCGGACTAATCGTAAACTTCCGGTCTGCTCCGCCAATCTTATTTTTCAAAGTCACAGTCACATCTTTAGCATTCGGGAGATTAGCATTCACTAATTTAAAGATAACGTTTTGCTGGTTCGAACCGGCAGAAGTACCAGTGGTCTTTACTTCTGATGTCAGCCACTCCGGATTGCTACCGAAATCAAACTCTACTGTTACCCCATCCATCGAAGTGACAGGTACAGTACAAGTGTTACCACTCGCCACGCTCATAGTGATTTTACCCAAGTTACTCTCTGTAGGTCCAGCATAGCTGTTATTACTTCCTCCAAGTGCTGTGAATAAAGGTGTCATGGGAGCATCTTTCAAGACTATAGCAATAGGTATCCGCAATTTCTCCTTGTTTTTAGAATTAGCAAAGATTACGGCGTTATCCGTTGTTTCCACCGTACGAGTATTGCTGGTAGTGCTCGGCAGAACAACATCACGATCATTCAAAGTCAAAGTATAGGTGTTTTTCGTTCCGTTTTTTACTACGTCCGATACATCAATCCAACCCGGTTTACCAACAACCTCCATGTTATCCGGACACAAAAACGATACTTGCGCTTGACTGTTTGTGATACGATAAAGCGTAGCGGTCGCAGTTGTCACATCAAATGAGTTGGGATTATCACTCGTGCCATTCGGAGCTTTCTCAGGTTGTGTGGTTGTCAAGGGCTGGGGAACAGCAACGGCATCCACATAAAGTATATTTTCCATACCGGAAAGGACATCATACACACGTACGGTGGCACGGGGGAAAAGACCCGTATAATCCTCTTTTATAGAGAATGTATAATCACTGCCGGAAGAAATGCGGGTAGTTGTCTTTGGATTACAAACCAGCCAGTTATTTTTTTGGGCAGAGGGACCACCGGCATAAACAATCTTTATACCCGGAGAAGAAGAACCCACCGTCATATCGAAAGAACTTCCCGTATCGAGTGACATGCTCACAGTATATACATTACGGTCCGGGTCTAAAATAGCCGTTGATCGGTCCTGAAAAGCGGTAGGAATAGAAACTGTAATCTCTCCCGGATTGTTGTCGGGTTCATAATCGTCAATGTTGCCATCGTCTGCCCAGTCCGCCACGTTCAGGGTAAATTCAAGTCTCAGTTCATCGGCTTTGGTGATGCCGATGGTGTAGCGGTGGTTGTTGTTAATATCCAGATAAGTTTCTTGTCCATCAACACCCTTCTGGCGGAAGGGAATCCGGTAGGACACTTCTTTAGTTTCTGTTTCATTCACTTTGTAATGCCCTTTCAGCATAAGAAAACCTTCGTCTTCCTGCATGCTGGGATAACAGTAGAAAGCTCCTTGCCGCGTGCCGGTGTTGGCATTGTCTCCCATGAAAGGTTTGTCGGTAGTAGTTGTCAGGTCACCATCTGCGGCGGGATGTGCTCCACAAGTAACTATCGGAAAATACCCTGCTCCACGACGAGTATTTCCCATTGAGATGGACTCAATGGTGAAGCGGGATTCATCCGCCTTGTTCACTACGTCGAAGCGTGCGGCAAGGCGGGTGAGTTTGAAGTTAACCTGCAAGCGAGTGCCAACAGAAGCATCTGTTAAATCCAGTGGTAGGGTCTGGGCACCGGACATTGTCAGAGGGGTATTCAATATATCACCAATCAACAAACGAGTGTGATATTTCAGGAAATCGGCTTCTGTGGGACTACCTTCCCTCTCCATGATGCTGCCACCGGTAGTGAAGGTAATAGGTATGAAGTCATCCGCTTCCACCTCGATGTCATCGGCATTCATCGGCTTCGTGTCATTGGCAATACAATAGAGTTTCACGAACAGTCCGCGATGCAAACTGAGTAGTCCGGTGCTGACATTGTCCGTCGCTCCGGCATTAAGAATCAGTTCTTTTGCATCCGCAGGGAGATCGTCAGTGTTTTCGCGATAGGCGAAACGCTCCTGAAAGGTGTAGGTGCCGTCTTCGGTAGGGGAACCGGAAACGTAGACATCCAGCGTGGAGATGGCATTCTCTTCGGCGGTGGCAATGTCCCGTGTAGCCGTCTTGTGCAATACTAACTTGTTGTTGATGTTCAACAAGACTTCCTGTCTTAAGGGATCTTTCCCTTCGGGAATCCCGTTCTCACCGTCCAGTTGTGTCTCACCGGAACAGGAATGCAATAGTAGGCTGCCCATCAGTAGGAAACCGTGCATGCAGTGAATCATTCTTTTTCTTCGTGTCATAAGCTCACTTTATATTTATTGATAACTATATTGTCGTATATCTTACTTTTTTAACTCGCTATTTTTCAAATCCATCATTCATTCAACTTGTCGTTTACCCGATTCCTCCTCCTTCTTCCCAGTCGGCAGCCGAAGCCTGTGTCACCACCACGCGGTTGTCATCGTACACCGTCACTTCCAGGTCGAAATCCTGCTCCATGTTGGTGTCCATATCCATGGGCAGCTTACGGAAGAACAGGTAGAGGTCGAGGTCCCTTACCAATTGCTCACCATTACACCACAGGCTCCACAGCTCGTGCGTGTTTGCCGTATAACGGAACGTGACCAGCTCGCCGACCACTTCGTTCTCGTAGTTCAGCGAAGCGCGTGCTTCGTGGTACGTCACCGTGCGATCCGTGCGGGGCAGTGTGCAATTGCCGTCACCCGAAGGAACCGTCACCTCCCGTCCGCCGGAGAAGCCGTAGACCGAAGGGATACCTTTCAGGCGCATCCGGTAAACACCGTCCGCCGGAAGCCGGACCCGTTCCGTGGTCTGCCAGCGCACCGTGACCGAGAGTGAGGCGTAAGCCTGGCAGAGGTAAATCCGCCGGCGTTCCGTCATGCCGTCCTTCAGGGTGAAGGTGCCTGTACCGTAGTACAGCCGGGAGGTGTTACCCCGGTAACCCGGTGGAGCCCCTTCGGTGACGGCACTCAGGGTCATCGCGTCAAGAAAATCCCCGGCATTATCATCTACGCCACCCGTTCCATCTGTTGTTCCGCCGCCGCTTTCCACCTTTTCCAGTGGCGGGTCGGCATCACTCAGATTGCCCCAAAGCACCACCGTATAAGTACCGTCCGGCAATGTACCTTTCCAGCCGCTTACCTCGTCGCCCGTCAGGACGGAGGTGGAAAACAACTTCCCGTCCGCATCGAAGATGAACTGCGTCAGCCGGGAAACGTAGCGGGGAAGCATGTTCTCCACTCCACTGCCCGAGTACCAGTATTCCAGACGCACATCGTAGGGACAGGGTGAAGGTTCGTCACCGAAGCTACAGGAGCTAAAAAGCAACGGCAGCACTCCCCACAAAAGCAGGCAACAACGGATACAGTGGAAAACTCGCTGCATCTACCGCTCTCCTCCATCATCTTGTACAGACAGGCTTTTATCTTCCACGGACAAGCGTTTGTCCTGTATGACCTGTTTTTCACCTTGCAGCCTCCGGCCGTCCGTTACCGTAATGCGCTGTAACCGTTGCAGGTTACGCCTCGCTTTCTGCGGTTCAACGCCTACCGCCTTACGGAACCATTCTTCCGCTTCACCTGTATTGCCCTCCATCAGTGCCAGTACACCCAGATTATTCCAGGAGCGGGGATCGGATTCAACCCGTTGCAGGTAAGTACGGGCGGACTTCACATCACCCGTCAGCATCACCGCCGAAGAGGCGTTTATATTGGCTACCACATCCTCGGGGAAACGGTAGGCGGCTATCTCGTAGACCTCACGGTATTGCTCCGTACCGGGGCGGTAGTATCGCGCGGCGCCGTACATCTCCGAAAGGCTCAGCCATTCGGGATGCGTGTATATCAGCCGGTAGGCCTCGCCCGCACTCACGGCGCGGATGTTCCACCGCACGCTCACCTCAAGGCGACGCAGGCGGGGGAAGAAACGGTGCAGCATATCCCGGTAAGGCTCTCCGCCACGGAGATCCATCAGTTGCTTTTCGCGGCCGTTGAAGATGCCGGCATGCTGAATAATGGAAAGGACGGTGGCGGCATAAGGGGGCTGTTCGGATTGCAGGAGAACGGAAAGTCCTTCCCAGTCCTCCGCCACACTGGTGGTTTCAAGGCGGAAGCGGGGAATGCCGTAAGTGCTGCATATATAGGAGGCGAAGAAGCCGGCTCGGGAGGTGGCGAGACGCTCGTTGTCAATGTAAGTGCCGTCCGGAGAGGCGTAACCGCAGACACGGATATGCTCCATGCTGGAATAATCGCCTGCGGAAAGGGGCGAAAGCAGGCTGTCGAGCTTCTGCAATTCGGTACGGTTGTTCCTGTAATCGGGCAGGATGTTGTCGCTGCCCAAAGGGTAGTCAATATAGAACACGGCCTTTTCGTCCAGCTTCTTGTCATGTTCCACCGTGGGTTCAAGGAAGGAAAGCATGGAGGCATAGAGCTCGATGTCGCGGACGGAATAAGTGACGGAAGGAGCTGTTATAAGAGGTTCAACGTATTGTCGTACGGGGGCAGTTTGTCGCCCAATCATTTGTCCGGTGAATAACCGCACACTGATGGTGTCCACGCCCAGCAGTTGAAGGTCGCAGCAGTCTTTCACCTCCTGGCGGAGAAGCAGGGCGGCGTCACCCATCCACACCGAATAAGGCACGCCTATATGGTAAGAAACAGGACGCGGGGCAGAGTGACGTTTGTAGAGCTGGATAAGATAAGGTTCGGCACGGTGTTTCCCGCCGTTAACGTTCAGCGCCCATTCGCGACGGTCGAAGCGGTAACGCCGACGGCCGCTCAACAAGACCGGAGGAAGTTCCAGACGACCGCCACGGGCGTTCGCCAATATGGGGGTGAAGTGCAGGCAGGTGCGGCTGTTCAGACGGATGGAAGAGAAATCCAGCTTCAGGCCAAGATAGAGGCTGTCACCTGCCACTTCCGCGTCCGTAAGGATGAAGCGGGCTTCCTGCCCCCGGGCATGCAGGGCGCTGAAGAGAAGCATAAGTGCGAGGTAAAGATACCTCAGGTGAAAGGCATATATTGTATTCATCATGGATGTGAGTTTGTTTTGTTAACGTAAGAAATAGACAAGTGAAACACCGGCACGGGTAGGTCCGAAGTAGGTACGCCTGAAACGGCCTACCCGTTCGCCGCAATCGCGGCAGAGGTATTTATCGTAGGAGAGCCGTGCATAACCGCCTCCTACGGTCACTTCCATGCCCCAACGCTCGCCCAGGGCCCAGTGATAGCCATAACTGATGCCGCCACCGTAAAGGTTGCCCCGGTAAACATACTCTTTCATGCAGGGGATGAAATCTATCTGTCCGATATTGAAATGGGCATAGTGTCCGTGAAGGCCGACAAAATGGCCCTCGAAACGGCGGCAGAACCAGTAACGGAATTCGGGTTGTGCGAAGGCGAGGTTGAGTTTCATGTCATTGGGGAACTTCCAGGCGTTATAACCGCCGTCCAGCGCAAGAGTGAAATTACGCCCTAAAGAAAATTCAACGCCGGCATTGGGAGTGGTGGTACTCCAGAACAGCAGGTTCGTGCGCAGTGCTGTGCGCTGGGCCTGCAATCCCGTATAGGAGGACGCCAATAACCAAAGAACGAGAAGAATGCGTTTCATAAGCGTAAATAGTAGGATTATCATGAATACGACTCATTGGGAGTCGTTACTTACCAAGTAACGGCAAGCATACCGTCGCTTCACGGGAAAAAAGAGTTTTTCCAGGGAGTTTTTTATGAAGAAAGTACATTTGATGGGAAATAGACATCAATAAAAGGGTGCTCCATGTTTGAAAAGGCAAATATGGACAGGGAATTTGCGTGTTCCCGACAGAGAGGAACAAAGGCAATATTGCATTTTGTGTGTATTTGATGTATTTTCTGTTGCTTATTAAAGATTTATTTGTGTTTTTTAAAAAAACATCATGTTTTATTTGGATTAATAAAAGAAAAAGATAAACTTTGCAAGCAGAAACTTGCCGTTACTTGGTAAGTAATCCTATCGCAACACTATGTCCTATAAGGGATAAGGAATATTCCGTTTCCCCCTTCGTGTTTCCCAATAGTAGAAATTAGCTTACGGTTTGCCTTGTCTACCTTCTCATTCTCGAAAGGTTTCAGGTAGGTTTCCGTCACGCGTACCGAGGAATGTCCCAGTGCCTGGCAAATGATGCCGACGGGCATTCCCAAATGATAAGCCAATGTGGCCCATGTATGGCGTGCCGTATAGGAACTGATTTTGATGCCGGGCAAAAGACGTTTTGCCAGTGCTTCCAGCATCTTATTGAAATTCCGCAAGGCTTTCTGGTAATACCCGTATAAAGCATCCTCCCCTTCCGGGGCATCATTCAATATGGGGAAAAGGTAGAGGGAGGTATCGTCTTTATCCTTAAACTCTTTCAGCAAAGGCAACGCTTCCCGGGGGATACGCAATGAAATTTGTTTTCCCGTCTTGTGGCGGCGATACACAATCCTGCCGTCACGCATATCCCTCTTGCGAAGGTGGGCAAGGTCGATGAACGGCATGCCACGCAGCAGGAACATCAGCAGGAAATAGGCTTGTGCGCGTTGCAGTTCTTTGCAGGGCACGGCAAGATTCGTGTGCATCAGCCTGCCCATCTGTTCCTCAGTCAACGCACGTTTGGTCTGCGACTTCACCTTGGTATACACGTCATCGAAGAGTTTAGCGTTGTGCTCCGGCGTGCCGGGTGGGGACAGCCGGTTATATACCGCCTGCAAGGTGCGCATATAGGTGGAAATGGTGTTCCAGCTCAGCCGCCTTTGCAGCAGCCAGTCCTCATACGCTTTCAGCCGCCCGGGAGTGAACACGTCATTCACGGGCATTGCACCACAGGAAAACTTTGCAAAAGAGTGCAGGGTGCTGGTGTAGGTATGCACCGCAGGATACCTCCTGTCTTCTTTCAATTCTTCAATGACTTCCGCCATATACTGCGAAAGGTCCAGCCTTCCGTCATCTTTCTCAATCCTTTCTGTATTCATCACTTTTATCATTTAAAGTTGCACACTACGAAGTGAGTCCTGAGAACAGGAATCACAAGTGTAATGTTTGTGAATACAAAGTAAAGAAAGTGAGGGGAAGTGAGGGAAGGAGAAAGAAAAAGCGTGCAAACCTTATTATAGGTTTGCACGCTCAATATATATGGTTTTATGAGATAGCAGGTTACAGTGCGGCTATTTCATCCTCCGACAAGCCTGTGATTTTAGAAATAAATGTATAATCAGCTCCCTCAACTTTCATTCTACGAGCATTAGCAAGACGCACTTCTTGACGTCCTTCCTCAAATCCTTCTTGTTTTGCTGCCTCCAGTACACACAAATTAGTGCGATAAACATTCACACTATTCTCATAGCGTCTCCGCTCCTCTTTACTAAGAGAATCAACATCATAGCTATCAAGAACAGCTTTCATTTCAGCAAGTCCTTCCTTTGAATAAGGAAATGGTTCAAGTAATGTTGCCATATAAATTCTAAGATTAAGATATTCTACACCTAAATATAGAATTTTACACCCTATAGATTCCTGATTTCATCCTCTGACAGACCTGTGATTTTAGAAATAAATGCATAATCAGCTCCCTCAGCTTTCATGCTACGAGCATTAGCAAGACGTTCTTCTTGACGTCCTTTTTCAAGACCTTCCTCAAGACCTTCTTGACGTCCTTCTTCACGTCCTTCTTGACGTCCTTCTTCACGCCCTTCTTCTTTCGCTGCATCCATCACACACAAATTAGTGCGGTATACATTTACACTATTCTCATAACGTTCACGCTCCTCTTTACTAAGAGAAGCCACATCGGCAATTTCTTCTAACTTTTCGAAGACTGCCTTGCGGGCCTTAAAAGGCATTCGTTTCAGTGTCTCCATATTCTTTAATGTATATATCCAACGTTCAAAATCATTCTCACATTCTTCTTCCTCCTTCTGAAAAAGAGGAAGAGCTATAAATATCTGGCGCATTCTGTCAGTGAATAACTCACCCGTATCACGGTCGGCAAGGATGACGTCAGTCCTCAATTTAACACTGCTGTCAAATAAAAAGTTCATAAAGAAAACTCCATATACAGCTTTAATACCGAACCGCCATTCATTCCCTTTCTCAGCCTGTTGCACTATCGCATTAGAAAGGATAATAAAGCGCACGTTCCTTAAAATGCAACTGAGACTTATTCTGCATCTCTACGATTATCTTTTCACCGGTATCAGTGCAGCAATAAATATCATAGATAAGACCTCGCCCTTCGTTATACTTAGGCAACTGTTCATTGTTCAAGAATGTGAGATCTGTTATCACCCGTTCACCCTTCAGCAAATCATTTAAGAAGTCTATTAACAAATCCTTAGAAATCTCTTGGCCGAATATTTTCTTAAAACCGTAATCGGTGAACGGATTGATAAATTTTCCCATTGTTGTGTGTTATGTGACAACAAAGATACAGAGAATTATCATATCTGGTACTACAAATAGCCTTTTTCTCACAGATTAATCTTCACAATGCTTATTCTGCTATAAAATAGTAAAAGTCTGACTTGTCCTTCTTTTACTTTCCTCATCTAATATTTCTTTCATAACACAATACCTTCATTTACTACATTTACATAAAAAGGGGTCTTAAATGGACGATTTTCCCAAAGCTCCTTCAACATTACTATCGGACTAATCGCAACGCCGGTTTTCAATTCCAATTCATAAAGGGGCAAGGTTATTGCTTCTTCCTGAGCCAATGTCAGTTTCTCTCCTTCAAGCAGAATCAGCAAATCAATATCACTGTCGGAGCGAGCTTCCCCTCGTGCTTCCGAGCCAAACAGAATGGTTTTTGCCGTAGGCGCTATACCACATACTGTCTTTCTTATCTGTTCTATAATCTCTGACCGTCTCATTTTTAGGAATTTGAGTTTATGTACAAATATAAGCATTTCTCCTCTATACAGATACTAAAACCATCGTATTTCTTTAAGGAGAATAGCCATTCGCCTGCAATAATACTCTTAATCCTTTATCAAATGGAGAATACCGTCAATCTGCAAAAGGTTATTCCTGTTATACCAATTCGTCCGATGTATACCCCTTCGGCAACTCACGGCAGTTATAGCTTGAAGCCATAATCTCACCATAGGCACCGGCAGAACGCAACGCTATCAAATCTCCGCGCTTCACCTTATTCAAGTCTATCGCCTTGCCGAAGACGTCGGAAGACTCACAGATAGGCCCTACCACATCATACGCCTCCACAGCTTCCTCGGAAGTGATATTCTCTATCTTATGATAAGCCTGATACAATGCCGGACGAATCAAATCCGTCATACCGGCATCGAGAATGGCAAATTTCTTATTAGCTCCCTGTTTTACATAAAGCACACGGGAAATCAGCGAACCGCACTGCCCCGTTATGGCACGCCCCAGTTCAAAATGGAGCGTTTGATAGGAACGCAATTTCAGGTGCTCGGCATAGGTATCAAAATAATCTTTGAAGTCAGGTATCGCCTGGCGGTTAGGATGCTTATAATCAATCCCCAGTCCGCCACCTACATTGACGTGCTCGATGCGGATGCGATGAGATTCCAGTTTATCCTGCAATTCGTTCACACGGTTGCAAAGAGCCACGAAATCGCCCATATCCAATATCTGCGAACCAATGTGGAAGTGCAATCCGATGAACTTTACGTTCTTCATCTCCAGCGCCACATCTATCACATTGTCCATGTCCTGCATACTGATGCCGAACTTGTTCTCCGCCAGTCCGGTAGTGATATTGGCATGGGTATGTGCCCCCACATTGGGGTTGATGCGGAAAGCTACATTCGCAACCTTACCCTTTGCCGCAGCCAGTTCATTGATGATTTCCAGTTCGGGGATGGACTCTACATTGAAACAGAAAATATTATAATCCAAGCCGAGGTTGATTTCCCAATCTGCCTTGCCCACTCCGGCAAACACTATCTTATTCGTCGGGAAACCTGCCTTGATTGCTGCACGGACTTCACCGCCACTTACACAGTCGGCCCCCAATCCGTTCTCACGGATGATGGAAAGCACTTTAGGATTGGCATTTGCCTTCACGGCATAGTGCACGTCAAAGTTGCCATGCTTTGCAGCTTCGGTGCGCACACAGGAAAGGGTTTCACGCAACACCTTCGTGTCATAGTAATAAAACGGGGTGCGCAACTCACGGAATTTATCTATGGGGAATGTTCCTTTCATATTCTTTATCTAAATATAGTGTATTCTTTGTTCAGTTAAAAAGAGCGCTTTTATCAGGATTGGTAAAAGCGCTCGGGTTGTATCAGGGTTATCTCTTATTCCTCGTTGAACAGTGCATCACTAAGCGACTGCAATGCCTTATTCTTGTCGCACTCACGGATGAGGAAAGAAATATTGTAGTTACTACCACCGAATGAGATCATTCGTACCGGTATGTCGCGCATGGCATCCAGTGCCTTCGCTTCGAAACCGACATTCTCCCATTCCAAATCACCTACCACGCAGACGATACACATATCCTTATCCACCGTAACGGTTCCATACTTCTTCAGGTCGTCCAGAATCTCGTTGAGATGCTTCGTATTATCAACAGATACAGATACTCCTACCTCAGAAGTACAAATCATATCGATAGAAGTCTGATAGCTTTCAAATATTTCGAATACCTTGCGCAAGAAACCATGGGCAAGCAACATGCGGCTGGATTTAATCTTAATAGCCGTAATGTTATCTTTTGCTGCAACTGCCTTAATTTTGCCCTTCTCAGTATCATTGGAAATCATAGTACCGGGAGCGGTAGGGTCCATCGTGTTCAGCAAGCGCACCGGGATATTGGCATACTTGGCAGGCTGTATACAAGTGGGGTGAAGAATCTTCGCACCAAAATAAGCCAGCTCGGCAGCTTCTTCAAAATGAAGATGGCGCACGGGAGCAGTCTTGTCAACGATACGCGGGTCATTATTGTGCATACCGTCAATATCGGTCCATATTTGGATTTCAGAAGCATTGATAGCTGCACCGATCAGAGAAGCGGTATAGTCGCTTCCACCACGTTGCAGATTGTCTATTTCTCCGTAAGCGTTACGGCAAATGTATCCTTGCGTAATGTAAATCTCAGCACCGGGATGCAATTCCAACTGCATCTGAAGTTTCTCCTTAATATATACAGGATCGGGCTCCGCATTCTTATCGGTGCGCATATATTCCAAAGCCGGAAGCAAAATGGACTTCACACCACACTCTTGCAGGTAATAGTTCATCATGGCAGTAGAGATCAGTTCTCCCTGTGCCAGAACCACTTTCTCCTCAAACAGCGTGAAAAGGTCTTTGGTATAAGAACGGATGTAGTCAAAATGAGATTTAATCAGTTCCTGGCCTTTCTGTTTATACTCGGGAGTGGAATACAACTCATTCACATGCTGTTTATATTTAGCCTCCAACTTGTTAATGATTTCGTTGGCACCCTCCGGATTTTTCTTGTACAGATAGTCCGAAATTTCCACCAATGTATTAGTTGTGCCCGACATAGCCGAGAGTACAACTATCTTTTGTTCACCATCAGTGATCAATTTGGCTACTTCCTTTATCCGCGGTGCAGAACCTACGGAAGTACCTCCAAACTTTAAAACTTTCATTTTCGTTCCTGTATTAAATGATTATATATTATTATTTGTTTCTTCTACAGTCGGCATCATCCCCGAATACTCGGACGTTACATCTGTTATCTGATGACCTGCACAGCGATATACCTGTCCCGGAAACTCGTGAAGCAGATGGAGGTTGTGCGTAGTCATCAATACCAGTGAGCCACCCGTGCGGCTGATGTTATGTAATAGTCCTACAATAGCACGTCCCGTTTCCGCATCCAGATTACCGGTCGGTTCATCCGCCAGGATAATCTCCGGAGAGTTGAGCATAGCACGGGCAATAACGATGCGTTGCTGTTCGCCTCCCGAAAGTTCGTTAGGGAACTTATATCCTTTATTACCCATTCCTACCTGCATCAGCACTTCAGCAATACGATCTTTTATTTCCGATTTGTTTTTCCAGCCCGTAGCCTTCAATACAAAAGCAAGATTATCGTTCACCGTGCGGTCAGTCAACAATTGGAAATCCTGGAACACGATGCCCAACTTACGACGCAACTGCGGAATATGCTTGCGCTTAATACGACTCATATCATACCCTAGTACCATTGCTTCGCCAGCAGTAATATCCAGTTCTCCGTAGAGTGTTTTTAGCAAACTGGTCTTACCCGAACCTACCTTACCGATAAGGTACACGAACTCTCCCTTCTGCAGCTCAAGGTTTACCTCATTCAGCACGCACAAGTCCTGTTGGTGTACTTCCACATCTTTATATCGTATCAGCGGTTCAGCCATCTTTCTATAATTACAAATTACGAATTACAATTTACGAATTAGTGTTTCTTCCACGAAGCGCTATGACGTTCCTGCAATTCGCGTGCCAAATCTTCCAAACTGTATCCTTTGGATGTTAACAACACGATGAGGTGGTATATCAAATCGGCTCCTTCATAGATCAACCGTTCATCAGTTCCGTTACAAGCTTCGATCACTGTTTCCACAGCTTCTTCACCCACTTTCTGTGCCATTTTATTCACACCTGACTCAAACAGACTGGTTGTGTAAGAACCTTCCGGCATCTCTTCATGGCGCTTAGTAATAAAATCCTGAAGATGCTTCAGGAACATTATAGGCTGTTCATTCTTCTCACCCCAGCATGTATCCGTGCCTGTATGGCAAACTGGTCCCACAGGGTGTACCTGAATCAGTAATGTATCCTGATCACAGTCTTCCTTGATAGAAACGACATTCAGGAAATTACCACTCTCCTCACCTTTCGTCCAAAGACGGTTCTTGGTGCGGCTGAAAAAAGTCACTTTACCGGTTTCTACCGTTTTGTCGTAAGCTTCTTTATTCATGAAGCCCAACATCAGCACCTTAGCGGTATCTGCGTCTTGTATGATTGCCGGAATAAGTCCGTTCATTTTATCAAAATCCATTTTTATATAATTACGAATTACAATTTACGAATTATAATGCGGTATAAGCATCCTATCATCTTACCATTTTATCATCCCCTTACACCGTTCGCATCGAGATTCCCTGGGCGCAAAGATACGATTTTAAATCGGGAATTTTAATTTCTCCGAAATGAAAAACGCTGGCTGCCAACGCCGCATCTGCTTTTCCTTGCAAAAACACATCACGAAAATGCTCTTTTGCTCCTGCTCCGCCCGATGCAATCACCGGAATAGAGAGGTTATCAGACATTTCAGCAAGTGCTTCATTAGCGTATCCGGTCTTTACGCCATCATGATTCATGCTGGTGAAAAGTATTTCTCCGGCACCACGCTCCTGAGCTTCTTTGGTCCAGGTAAACAGTTCTTTATCTGTTTCTACGCGGCCTCCATTCAGATAGCACCACCAGCCTTTTTCAGTTTGTTTGGCATCTACCGCCAACACACATACCTGCGAACCGAAGTTCTTAGCTATTTCATCAATCAGTTCGGGACGGCGAATTGCAGAAGAATTGATAGAAATCTTATCTGCACCGGCATTCAGCAGACGGTCTACATCACTCAATTCGTTGATACCGCCACCTACCGTAAACGGAATGCTAATATTGGCAGCAATGCGCTTCACCAACTCTGCAAATGTCTTGCGACCTTCGAAACTGGCTGTTATATCCAGAAAAACCAATTCATCAGCACCTTGCTCACTATACGCACGTGCCAGTTCCACTGGATCGCCCGCTTGACGCAAATTGACGAAATTGGTTCCTTTCACTGTTTGTCCGTCTTTGATATCGAGACAGGGGATAATTCTTTTCGCTAACACCTTTAATGATTTATGATTTATAATTTATGATCTATGACTTATGACTTATGAATGAAGACTTAGAAACCGCATATATCCGCCTCCATAAATCATAAATCAGAAATCATAAATCTTTCAATTTCCTTCAAAGTAATACGCCCTTCATACAGAGCCTTACCAAAAATAACAGCCGGTACCCCAGCCGTCTCCAATGCACGTATATCTTCCATACTGCTGACACCGCCACTTGCTATCAGGTAAAGGTCGGGATGTTCTTCCAGCATTTCCTTATACAGTTTAATAGAAGGCCCCTGCAACATACCGTCACAACTAATATCCGTGCAAATTACTTTCTGAATACCTTTCTCTACATATTCTTTCAGGAAAGGGAACAATTCACAAGCACTTTCATCCTTCCAGCCATTCACAGCTATCTTCCGGTCTTTCACATCCGCACCAAGAATTATCTTCTCACTGCCGTAAACTTCCAGCCAATGGCAGAACAACTCAGGATTTTTCACCGCAATACTGCCGCCTGTAACCATCTGCGCCCCATTCTCAAAAGCTATCTTCAAGTCTTCATCACTTTTCACACCACCACCGAAATCAACTATCAGGGAAGTCTGTGAGGTGATTCTATTCAAAACATTATAATTGACTACATGATGAGAAGCCGCTCCGTCCAAGTCTACCACATGAAGCCGGCGAATACCGTGCGCCTCCATCTCTTTGGCCACTTCTACCGGATTTTCGTTATACACCTTCTTACTAGCATAGTCGCCTTGCGAAAGGCGTACACACTTTCCGTCGATAATATCTATTGCAGGAATAAGCTCTATCATATATTCATCTACTTAATTATAATTCTAAAAAATTGCGCAGGATACGTTCTCCCACACCCCCACTCTTCTCCGGATGGAATTGGGTAGCGTAATAATTATCCTTATGCAAGGCAGCGCTAAACGGTTGTATATAATCCGTCACAGCAGCTGTATATTCATTGACCGGAATGTAGAAGCTATGCACAAAATAGACAAACTCTTCTTTTGTAAAACCTTTGAATAAGCCACTGTTCGTCTCAGTAAGCGTATTCCAACCCATGTGAGGCACTTTATCCTCATGCTTCTGTGGAACGAAACGCTTCACTTCCGTATCAAAAATCCCCAGACAATCCACATCTCCTCCTTCTTCAGAATGGCGACACATCACTTGCATACCCAGACATATCCCTAAAAGAGGTTGTCTAAGTTCCTTAATCAATGCATCCATACCACTAGCACGCAGAAACTTCATGGTTGTTTCCGCCTCGCCCACACCTGGAAAGATCACTTTGTCCGCCGCACGCAATTCATTTTTATCCGCCGTTACCACAGCCTCCACGCCCAAACGCTTCAGTGCATAATCCACCGAATAAATATTACCCGCATTATATTTGATAATCGCTACTTTCATGAATATACCTTAACTAAATATCACTGTTTTATTCTTATATGCCAGTACCTTGCGCTCAATATGCTTCTGCACGGCGCGTGAGAGAACAATCTTTTCCAGGTCTTTCCCCTTATTTACAAGATCTTCTACAGTATCTTTATGAGTGATACGAACCACATCTTGTTCAATGATCGGTCCTGCATCCAATTCTGTTGTTACATAATGACTGGTAGCACCAATGATCTTCACACCACGTTCAAATGCTGCATGATAGGGTTTTGCTCCCACAAATGCAGGAAGGAAAGAGTGATGAATATTGATAATCCGATTGGGATAGGCATCAATCATCCGCTCTGAAATCACCTGCATATAACGCGCCAGTACAATAAAGTTCACCTTATGTTTTGCCAGCAATTCCATTTCTTTTTTCTCCTGTTCTTCTTTTGTCTCCTTTGTAATAGGGAACAGATAGAAAGGTATTCCGAAGCGTTCGGCTACATGTTGCAGGTCGGGATGGTTGCTTATAATAAGAGGAATCTCGACGTTCCACTCTCCTGCCGTATAGCGTGCCAGTAAATCAAACAGGCAATGCGACATCTTAGACACAAATATTGCCATGCGTGGTTTCGTATCCGAGAAATAGAGACGGAAAAACATTTCATATTTCTGTGCGTACAGCGTAGCAAAATAATCTTCAATTTTCTCTTGCGGTATCAGGAAGTTCTTCAATTCCCACTCGATACGCATGAAAAAGATATTCTCCACATGATCGACATATTGGTCCAGATAGATAATATTTCCCTTGTTTACCGTTATAAAGTCTGTCACTTCTGCCAGAATTCCCGGTTTGTCGGGACAGTGAAGTAACAGTTTGGCCGTTTTCATCATCCTAAATTATCGTTTTTATCGTTTTCAAATTACAATTTTCTCGATTTGAGTTTGCAAAAATAACGATTTATTGTAAAATAACGAAGTTTTCGAGCAAGAAGTTTAAATCAAGCAACAGAAAGCTTCGTTTTCATTACAAAACTATCCCAATCCCCTTTCACAAAAAGCTCTGCAAGAACTTATTTTTTTTCATATTCCAATGTTCTCAAAATGAGGATATAAAAGGAAAAGTGATAAAATCAAACAAAAAAAATTCATCGTAGCTATTGCAGGTTTCAAAGAAATGCCTACCTTTGCAACCGCAATCGAGAGAGAAAGCAATTAAAGAAATGAAATTATGGTGCGTTAGTTCAGTTGGTTAGAATACATGCCTGTCACGCATGGGGTCACGGGTTCGAGTCCCGTACGCACCGCTTAAAACTCTGAAATCGGATGATTTCAGAGTTTTTTGTTCAATACCGGATGATTCCGTCTAATAGCAATTACATTCCAAACCTTGATGTATCCACCTCTTTCAGATTCTTTTTCTTTGTATTTCAAATATTATTTTAGAGTTTATTCAGCAAATGTGCCTGTAGACATAAAGACTACCGAATACATAAAATAATCCTCACCCTCTGTTTGCGGTTGTTCAAATAGTTGCTTATAAATAGGCTCAGGCTCAGGTCCGAAAAGTAAATCTGCATCCGGAGTGTAAATACCACAATACCATACAGGAGCCGCTTTCATATTAAAGCGCGGAATACCTTCTATTACAAATTTATAAAACCCAACCTTATCGCTATCTTTTACGACTCTTGTCAGTCCTCCGTAATTGGTACCCATATTATATCTCAACCCTTTTAAAGAAATATACCTATCTTCAACCAGGCTACCCTCTGCAAATTTCTTTGCTTTACAGGTAAAAGGTATTTCATATTCACCACCTTCGGGAGACAGAATAAAAGGATTAGGGCCATCTACTTTTATAGTGTATTCATACTCTACTTTTGCCTTCGATATTACATCTATCAATTTGTAGACAATGCTACTCCCATCCGCAGGAGGATCAACCAAGGTTCTTTTCTCAACCCATAAAGCATACTCATAGCCTTTTTCGTAAACGAAACCAGTAATTCCTTGAAAATCCAGCGTTTTGTAGTCGCTTTCACTTTCTTCTTTCACCAGCATACAATCGATGGGAGAATCACTTCCCCAAGGCTGATAAGTACCTGTTTTGTCAGAAATAAGCATTTTTACAGTTTTTACTTTGTCTTGTGGTTCATCATCACTACAAGCAACAAAGCCAGTGATTGACTGGATTAATAGCAATAATCCTAATAAGCGTTTTGTCTTCATAATGTTTTCTTTAAGTCTAGTTTTTTAATTATGCAAAGATATACAAAATCTCTTTAAGCTTATTATAAACAAAGCCTTTTATTTCTTTTCTCAGAAGAAGCTTGAATAGAATTTTAAAGGGGATAGGCTATATGAAGATATAAAAGCGTACCTTCGTCAACAGAATGAGATATCGAAGAATAACAACCACCGGACAAATCCGGGAAAAAAAGAAAGAGCGCAGGCAATCTATATATGTCTGGCTGATAGTAATTGTGATCCTGGCAATACTTGTCGGAGTGGGTTATCTGGCCACTCCCAGTACTGTATTGCTCCAGCAAACAGCATTTCGGGGTATCAGTTATCGCCCACTCATGGCATTCGTGATGCTTTTCACCGCCATTTTTGTCATTGTTATTGGCATACTACTGGCAGATAAATACACAAAAGTCGGATATTACCTGAAGACCATCGCCTGTGGCATTGTCATAGGGATGCTTTTTCACGGTATGGGTATCAATCTGTTACTGAATATGAATCGTTGGTTGGCAAGCAGGACTCCCGTACGCAAAGAATACAGGGTAACAGAAATCCGTTTTCTAAAGCCCAATAAATTGGCTCGTTATCGGACCATATTGCCTGAATGCAGAATTCTGAAAGCTGTCGACCAGGATAATCCTGACGACTGCCTTTACTTCCATGTCCCCATAAATGCACAAATAACCATGGGATGTATATTGCATGTTACAATGAAAAACGGTATCTTTGGATGGAAAGCAGTGGATGAATTAGAATTTTACAACCCATAAAAGAGGCCGTATCAACAAAGGATTATCATCCATTCTGATACGGCCTTTTCTTCATTTAGATTTTCTTTCCGATATAGAATACATAACCATAAAAGTCTTTATACTTATAGTATAATTGTTGCTCATGGCGCTGATTGGCAATCAGTTCTTCAGCCGCCTGATTACCCGCATATTTTCGTAGAAAGTTTTCTTGGGCTTCAACCTGCGGCATATAGAAATGTTCGATCCAGCAATTTTCCGGTATACAGAAACAGGCTACAGGGATATATCCGGCCTTCTGCATCTGTGCCAGCTTATTGGGAATCGTATTTATTTCAGGATAAGCATCCATCCAGAAATCATTGATCTCAGCCGGACGTTCGTCAGTGAACCATGATACCTCTGATACGGCAATATAACCGCCTTTCTTCAAAAACGGACGCCATAGATTCAGCCCGTATTCAAAACCAATATTATAGATGGCTCCTTCCGACCAGATAAGATCTAATTCTTCATTCCGGAACGGGAGTTCATCCATTGATCCAATAATACCTTTCACTCTGTCCTGAAGGTTAAAGTGCTCGGCATTACTATTGAATTGGTTGATAAAATCAGGAAACAAATCAATGCCTGTGATTTGCCCCGGAGTATGTTGCGCCAGCGTAATCGTTTGGCCACCTGTGCCACAACCCAGATCAGCAATCAGAGATTTATCCGTAAGCCCCTCAACAAAGCTAAGAGCCTTGATTGTTGTTTCAGCACTTCCCGGTCCCTGACGTTCTACACTTGAAAAGTATTCGCAGATTAAACTAAAATCGAATTCGTGAATAGATTTATTTTCGTTACTCATGATGTTTAAATTTTATTGTTAATATATAGGTATAAAAATAACTCCTGCAAGAATATGCACGAGTTGAACCAAAGGATAACCGAGAGCATAATGCCCACAGTTATTTACTTACCGAATCCTTCTTAACTTTAAACATCCAACATTTTTTTATATCGCCACAAAGATAGGCAGACTTTTTATTCCCGCAAATTATCAGGAGAAAAAAAGAAAGCCGCTTTTCTCTAAGCAGCTGTAGACCAAGCACAAAACCTACTTTAATGGCATCACCACCCTTGTGACATGTTCCTTTTCAGACACCTCCGGTCCGGTATAATAATGCTCCACACTCGTCCCTGTCGGTTCATATCCTTTTATCTTTATCCACGCCGCCATTTCATTATAGAGGTTTGCCAATTCATCATACGAACCCTTATGCAAACAAACTACTACTTTTCTTGACGGAATAATAATGCTTCGCATATCGCCTTTATCCGGAAGCGGATTTGCCGTATAAAATCCGATAACCATTTGGATCTTATCAGTTGTCATCTCTTCATAAGCCGGATACTCCACAAATGGTATATCCGAAGGCAGTTCATTCATTTCTTTCAGATAAGTTCCTATTCGCATGAAACCTTCTCCAATATACTGCCCCAAAGAATTCATGTCGGCACATTTTTCCACAATAATGGCCGTCTGCTCCGGCTGTTGCAGGAGCATAATGTCTGTTACTTTCGCCATAGCTATAATTTAAGTTGTTATTATATTCCCCTTAATTTCTGACACTCAGGACAATAGTAAACCGACCCTCCAAGATAGGCTTCTTTCACAATCACACTGCCACAGCGCGGACAGGGATTCTTCCACGTTTTGGAAGAAAGAATCGTTTTATACCCTCCCTCATTTCCATAAAGATCCTCCTGGGTATCACGACCTCTTCCGGAAGTCATAGCCATTAAGGTATCCTTCAGAGATTTAAAAAGTACCCCTTTCTGTCCATCCGACAAATCAAGCACTTTCTGTTTCGGGTGAATCCCGGCATTGAATAGAATATCCTGCGTTACCCCATTGCCTACACCCGGAATACGTTGTTCAGTAGCCAGCAGAGCTTTAGCCGTCAATGTCTTTTTGGCTGAAGCAAATAATTTCTCAAATTCCGCTTCCGTATAAGCATCACTCAACGGAGAAATACTTTCACGACTTATCGTATAATATTTATTATCGATAACGCCATCGGGATAGACACTGATAAAACCATACATAGCAACCGTGAATACAAGAAACGATTCATCTTCAAAAGTCAGCAGCAATTGGTAATTGGCAGGAACTTTATCACCCGGATTATAGTAACGTGCGCTCACCCCATCACCGATATTCATTATCACATTGCCCGACAGGTAAAAATCAACAAACATTCCATATCCCTTAGACGACAGAATCGTTTTTCCGACGAGTAACTTCCCATACTCCAGTGGATCGCCACTATAGAACGTGAACTTATGAGGCTTGGTAGCATTGAACACTTGCGTAATCGTTTTACCACTTAAAACATCATTGGCTTGCTTACTCAGTGTAAGTACTTCTGGCAATTCTAACATACTCTTATATCATTTAGTTATTTATCAATAGGAATATAAATCTCCGTCAGCAATCCCTCAACCGGTGTTTCATCCGGTGCATTAAGATACACCTCAAACGTCAACGGACGTTTCTGATGATACATACTGTAAGGAAACCATTGATTATAGATCGTCTTATAAAATTCAGGTAAATCAGAATAACTGCCTTTATACCTGAAAACAGCGTACATCCCTCCGGGAATTTCCCGAAGTAATAATTTCCCTTCGGACTTGACACTCCCTTCAACCAGAACCCCGATATAAAACCGCCGTTGTTCCATCGGTGTAACCCAAGGATTATCCTGACTTATACTCACAAAACGATTACCGGGACCATTCTGCAAATGAACTGCTTTATAATGCAGTAATTGCTTCCAGATTGTAGTGTAAGCATATTTATCACGAAAAGTATCACCTACTTCTATGCAAACGGCTTTCAAAGTATTGATACGTTTAATTTTAGCCTCGGGCATACTATCCGGTTCTTGTTTCGCATTGACAGATTTATACTTTTCGCGATAAGCTGACATTGAAATGCCGAAATGCTTCTTAAAAGCCTTTGCCAGACTAAACTTTGTCTGATAATTAGTCTGCATACCTATCTCTTCAATACTCTGTCCGGTAGCGATAAGCAGATGGGCAATATATTCCAGCCGTAAACGTTGGATATATGTACCGATATTCTCACCGGTAACATTCCTGAAAACCTTTCGGAAATGGAAGAATGAAAGGTGAACCATTTCAGCCAACTGTTCAGGATCGAGTTCATGAAAGAGATTTTGATCAATATAAGTCCGAACCCCATTGACAGCTTCATAGTGAACATGTTGCGTCATCTCTTTCTGTCGCCAGCGTTTCAGGGTGGGAAGGCGCTTATTCAATAAGGTTCTTAATTCTTGTGGAGTATAGTCGGTTCCCGAATACCAATTGTACTTATCTGTGTATTTCACCCAGATATCCACCATTTCATTCATAGAGATATCCACTGTATAGTTCCCATCTTTCAGACAATAGTAACAATACTCGTCACTGCAGGAGTGATCGGCATTGGTACCTAAATACTCTTCCACATCGAAACGGAGGGGCATCCCGCAACTTTGGCAGTACTGTTTGTCCACTATTTGATTCATGGCACAAATATACGATGCCTATTCCGGATATGATTATCCAAAATAGGCATCTTTTATGATTTGCTCCTGTTTTTCAGAGTAATTGTCTTGATTTCATCTCCAGATACTTGTTTATCACATCAATCGAGAGATTTTCAGGTGTAGTCAATAAAGAATAGATACCATTCTGTTTCAGTGTAGATACAATCAGACGCTTCTCAAAAGCAAACTTCTCTGCAATGACATGGCGATAATATCCCTCCGTATCCTTCGCAGGAGCGGCAATATACGTTTTCATATCAGCATCTTCAAAGAAAACAACAAGCAAGCGATGCTGACGATTCAGTTGCTGCAAATAAGCCAATTGGCGATTCATACTTCCCATACTGGAGAAGTTGGTATATAAAACCAGGAAACTGCGTTTGCTGACATGTTTATTGAAATGCACGCAGAGAGAGGAAAAGTCCGTTTCACCGAAGGTAGTCTGCTGGCTATAGAGATTCTCAAGCAGAGTTTGCATCTGACCGGAAGCCTTTGAGGCCGGAACAAACGAATCGAAATGTTCATTGAAAGTCACAATCCCTGCCTTGTCCTCTTTCCGCATGGCAACATACGAAAGAACTAAGGAAGCATTGATTGCATAATCCAGTAAGGTCATTCCGCGAAATGCCTGCTGCATAACCCTTCCCTTGTCTATCACACTGTAAATCTGCTGTGAACGTTCATCCTGATATACATTCACCATAAGTTCATGCCGGCGGGCACTGGCTTTCCAGTTGATTGTACGGTAGTCATCCCCCTTGACGTACTCTTTTATCTGTTCGAACTCTGTATGATGCCCTACACGACGAATACGCTTGATTCCCAGCTCCGTCAGATTATCACTCATCGCCAGCAATTCATAACGATGCAGCATCAGATAAGAAGGATACACTTTAATATCCTGCTCCTCACCGCATGTATAACGCCGGGAGAGCAAACCTATCCGACCGGTTACGAATACGCGAATCTGTCCGAAACCATAAATTCCCCGGCTTGTCGGACGTAAATGATAACAGATTTGTTTTCCTTCATTCGCCTGAAGCTGTACCCGGAAACTGATATTTCTCTGCTGAAAAATGAAAGGTACTTCATCGATAACCTCCGCAAAGACAGGATACGGATAGCAGCTTTCCACCCGAAGATTCACCGCATTTTCGTCCCCATTGGAAAAACGAGCGGAACATTGACGGAATGCCCGAATCCCACGAATCCGGTAAAGCATATATCCGTCTGCCAGCACCGACAGCAAGAGGACAAAAAGCAACCCCTGCCCGATGGTAAACAACGGAGCAAAAGCATACCCACTACCCATCAACAGGATAATCAGGATGAGAACCATATAAAACCGACGGGTCAGAATCATTTCGGAACTTCTACCTTATCAATCAGGCGTTGCGTTACTTTCACTGGTGAATAGCCCTCCATTTCAGCTTCCGCCGTCAGGATGAGACGATGCTGAAGTACGTATGGAGCCACAAACTTGATATCTTCCGGTGTCACAAAATCACGTCCCTGCAAAAGCGCATAAGCCTTCGAAGTCTGCAACATGGCCACGGATGCACGCGGAGAAGCCCCCAGATATACAGCTTTACTTGTACGCGTCTGCTGTACAATCAAGGCGATGTACTGAAGCAATGTACGGTCTATAAACACCTGCTTCATCAGATTACGAAGCGACAAAAGCTCCTCTTTGGTAATAGCCGGGGTAATGTCCTCCAGCTTCACAAATGCAGCATTCGTATGGTGACGCTCCAGAATATTCACTTCTTCATCCAATGAGGGATAATCCATCGTCAGCTTCATTAGAAAACGGTCAAGTTGTGCTTCGGGCAATTTATAAGTCCCCTCCTGCTCCACCGGATTCTGTGTAGCCAGAATCGTATAAAGTTCTCCCATCGGATAGGTCGCTCCGTCAATGCTGACCTGACGCTCTTCCATAACCTCGAACAAGGCAGCCTGTGTTTTGGCAGGAGCACGATTTATTTCATCTACCAGTACAATATCAGCAAAGATCGGACCGCGATGGAAATCAAAATCATTGGTTTTCATGTTGAATACCGTTGTACCCAGCACATCACTCGGCATTAAATCCGGAGTAAACTGGATGCGGCTGAAATCTGCGTCGACCAGACGGGCAACCAGGCGTGCCAACAATGTTTTCGCCACTCCCGGCACTCCTTCTATCAACACATGCCCATTTGCCAACACAGCGGTCAGCACCAAGTCCACCATCTGTTCCTGCCCTACAATAACGGAAGCAATCCGGTCTTTCAACTCTTGTATCTTCTCGGAAAAGAGAGTTAGATCCACCCGTTTTTCTGTATTCTCTTCCATAAACTTCTTCTTTATATATGATCGATTATTTCATTCATTTTATCAATAAACTGCTTCATTTGCTCCGCAGTTATCGTTTGCCCTCCATAAATCACCGGTCTGACCGTACGGATAAACTTACCGATTTCTTCCGCACTCATACCGGTCTTCTGAGCAATCCTATCGAAAGAGCGTTCATCATCCGCCACGTCTTCCACATCCACCTGGATTTCTCTTCTCAACTCTTCGGCAAAATAAATATACTTTTTATGAACCAGGTCGGCATGGTCTTTCTTCTGAAAATAAAGCGTACCGATCAGTTCTGCAAACTCCATGGATTTATTTTCCGGTTCATGAATCACAGGTATCACACGTTGTCTTCTTCGCGCAGTAAATGCCATAAAGAGCAGAATGGCAATCATTGTCAGATACAAAGCCCAGCGAAGCGGTCGTTGCGAAATAAAATAGCGGAAAGGAGACATCTGTACCTGTGCAGCTTCCTCCAGATACCCCTCTGTGCGTATTATCGGAAACTCTCCCATCTGAGACAACAGACGGAAAATATAAGCAGCATTCTTTCCGTCCAGTACACCATAATTGGTAAAAAGCAGCGGAGTAGAAACCAAAATAATTTCCCCTTTTCCCCACGAACAAGACATGGCAACCGGAACATTGCAAAGGGTATCCACTTGCAATGAATCAAACTTCACCCCAAAGTTATATCTGAATTCATCTGATGAAATAGATTTCTCCGCCAACACTTTCACAGAGAGCGAGTCCTGCCAGAAATAAGAGGAACACAATTGCGGATAAAAACGAAAGATCCGCCGGGGATAGACAGTAGAATCTCCTACCCAATGCAAACTATCCTTCGCCAACAACGAAGCGGCATACTTTCTCAACACAATCGGATTAAAATAAGAGTAGCTACTCTCAAACCCCAGTGTATCCCGTAAGTTTCCTGTAAATGAATTACTCACCAACATTATTTTATTTCCCCGCTCCGCCCCTTTCAACAAGGCATTCACATCTACATCTGTCAAAGCCAGATGATTGTTAACAACCAATATCGCCCGGCGGGAAACCGTATCTTCCTGCTCCAACTGATAAAAGGTTTTCCCGGATACCGAATATCTCATCGGCAATGAAGCAGAGAGCAAACTATCAAAAACAGCACATCCGAAAGGCTGTTTATCATAGTGACTAAAAGTAGGAGTCCATACGAATTTCTTCGGCAACCGACATTCTATTGCAAACATCAGGACCAGAAAGGATACGATACAGATGATAAACCAATGGCTTCCTCTCATACAGTGCCTCCTTTCTTCACCTCTTCCTGCAAAGACTGCATGACATGAAACAATGCTTCCGTAGCTTCAAAATTTCCATAACGCACTCGCAGGAAATGATTGGTCAATTGTCGGAAAGCGGGCATCCGCACTTCATAAACATATTGTGTAGGCGTTTTGTAGAGCTGCCAGTCTATACGTTTTTCATCACTGAGTTGTTTCAACGTCTGCAAATACAGCAATCGTACCGCTTCCCGGTAATCACTACGCGAAAGCGCGTCAGCAATACCTCGCGCAAAGTCAACTCCATAAATAGTGTCTTCTTCCACCGCATAAGGCAAAGCATTTTTACGGGAAATCATGAATAACTCCGGTCGCTTCTTGTAAACGAACCAGATTATCAAAATTAAAAGAAGGATAGCAATGCCTATCAGAATAAGCTCCGAGTATTCCTCCGCAAAATGGCTGCCGAATATTTTTTGCAGAATCTTTCCAAACCACCTGTTGAACCATTCAAACACATTAATATCAGGAGCCATCAACTCACGGCCATAGTCATACGCCGGATCAGATTGCCACACGGCAAGCTGGGTAGTATCACATACCAATGTATCAGCCGGAGAAGTTATCATTTATACAAATCTGTTTTTAGAGCTTATCAAAATTATCGATATCACTTTCCACCATGATATTGTCCACCTTTTCCGAAGCATGTCCGTACTGATACGCCAGACCTACAAGTGAAAAGATCATAGCAAGATAGGCACCGAATGCCTGGACAATGGCCAACAGATAAAGCATAAAATTATATCCTACCGATACCGTAGCCTCACTGCCTCCACTACTCATTGCAAATATGGATTTCACGATAGTGCCTATATACCAGGGCATCATCGTCACTCCCTGTAAGATACCGGCAATCAACCCCATAATAAGGGAAATCAAGAAAATACCTCCCCACGTAGCAAAACCCAGACGAAAAGTCTTCTTCAAAGACTCCATAACGGAGATATCCTCAAAGAGATAAATCGGTGCCCAGAGAGCAAGTGGTACGGCCAAAATAATCACAAACGGAATCACCAGGAACAGGGCGGGCCAAATCAGTGCCGCCATAAGTCCCATAATCACCCCTAAAAGTACCATTAAGACCAATCCGAAAAGAGTCATCACAACCAATCTTTTCACATTACGGAGCAACATCGGCCTCAACATCCCCAAAGTTACACCTTGCAGACGTTCGTCACGTTCGTTGTAGGTTCGGATCAATGCATAAATCAAAGAAGTCAGCGCAATCGTTCCTATCAAAAAAACAAACATGTACAGACTATAATAAGAAAAGAATGACATCATTAGAGATGCATCAGAAGACACGCCACCACCTGATAAATCAGTCAGCACCGCTATATATCCCATCAGTCCGTTCAAACTCAGCGCTTGAATAAGACAAATCGGTAAAAGCAGATACGTAGTAAATTTCAGCATCAGCTTCCAGTTTTCTTTTATAAAATCAAAAGACGCACTCAGTTTCTCACCGAAATTACGTTTTACATACATTGCGATTTTAGGCTTTTGTGATTCCATGTCGTTTTCTATTAGGTAGATAAATATAGTAGAATAAAATAAATGTCAGGGATGTAAGGATCAGGCCGAGTCTCAACATATCCGGCAGTTGGGTATGGCGTGTGAGAAAACCTTCAATAAAACCTGCCATAATAAACACAGGGACTGTCCCCACTACAATTTTCAATCCTCTTTTCGCTCCTCTTTTAAAAGACTCCAGTCTTGAATAAGTTCCGGGAAAAAGCCATCCGTTACCTAAAGCCAAACCGGCAGCACCGGCTACAATGATAGCCCAGATTTCGAGCGTTCCATGCAACCAGATGGCAAGCATAGAATCCCAAAGCAAACCGTGCTGATAAAAGAATGTTTGGAAAGCTCCCAACATGACTCCATTACTGAAAAGCATATAACCTGTACCAAAACTGGTCAGTATCCCCATTGCGAAGCAGTTGAAAGAAACCATAATATTATTCAACGTGATTCCCAAAAACATCGGGACCTCAGATGAACTATTGTACACCGCCATGGGTTCGCCATTCGCAATATTGTCCAACGTCATGTCTACATAAGAATTTCCCATAATCAGGCGGACAAAATCCGGATCAGCGGCAGCGGATATGACACCGACCAAGGCACTCACTATAAAAATCAGGAATGAAAACAGCAATTCCCGGCGTGCATCGTGCATAACCTGAGGAATTTCCTTCGTCCAGAAAGTGATGACTCTCGACCATTTCTCACGCTTGTTCCGATAAATTTTATTGTGTAAAGCGGAAGCGAGATTATTCAGATAGATAGTAATACGGGAAGTCGGGAAATGCGTCTGCGCAAATGCCAGATCGGCAGTAAGATCCGTATACACATCGGCAAGCCGGTCAGGAGACGAGTTTGTGGCTTGCTCCACCACGCCTTCGGCTTCTTTCCATTTTTCTATATTCCGACGAATAAACGTTACTTCTTTCATATTTTTACTGACTTCGAATGAGTTTTGTCTGAAATCAATAACAAAAGTAAGAGAATAATGATATATTTGCAACGAAATACTTAGAAATATTCAATCAGCAATGGCAGAATCTACTATTCTTACGGGGCAATTTGTCCGCATCAGCCAGACGCCCGCCAGTATTGGCGAGCGAATCATTGCTTTGATTATTGATTACGTTCTGATTGGATTCTATATATTTTCAACTGTAACGGTATTATCCAAGCTCCGCCTGCCTTCGGATTTCACAATGATTTTCTTCCTGGCTGTAATCTATTTACCGGTGCTGTTCTATTCTTTTCTATGTGAGATGTTCAATTACGGACAAAGCCTTGGGAAACGACTGATGAACATCCGTGTTGTAAAAGCTGACGGTTCCGTTCCGAGCATAAGCTCCTACTTACTCCGGTGGCTCCTCTTCCCTATCGATGGCCCGATTACCGGAGGTCTCGGACTATTAGTCGCCCTATTAACCAAAAACAGTCAACGGATGGGAGACCTTGCCGCCGGCACCATGGTTATCAAGGAAAAAAATTATCGCAAGATACATGTCAGCCTTGACGAATTTGATTATCTGACCCAGAACTACCAGCCTACTTATCCGCAAGCCGCTGACTTATCGCTGGAACAGATAAACGTAATTACCCGAACCTTACAATCCGGGAAAAAAGACCGCATACGGTACATTGCACAACTGACAACGAAAGTTCAGGAACTTCTTTCCGTGACACCCCGCGAGAACAATCAGGAGAAATTTCTCCAGACCGTTCTCCGCGACTACCAGTATTATGCATTGGAAGAAATCTGATTCCTCCGCTATAAAAGCATCGATCCAAGTCCTCCCTTTATCTAAATCAATCCCCATTTGCATGTCTCAATGTATTCTGGTCTTCTGATGCATATTGACTCGGAGAAACTTTATATTCGGCTACAAAACATTTCGAGAAATAAGACGGATTTGAATAGCCGACCATATACATCACTTCCGAAACAGAAAACCTGTTTTGCGACAATAAAGCAGCTGCCTTCTTCATTCTTATCCGGCGAATAAGGTCTACGGGAGTGACTCCTACCAACTGCTTTACTTTCCGGTACAATTGTTTATTATCCATCTCCACTAATTGGCAAAGCATAGAAACATTGAATTCTGTATTTTCCATGTTTTCTTCCATGATGGCAACAAGCTTGGTTATAAATGCTTCCCCTGTATCTATTTCTTTCTCCTGTATCTGTACAGGTTGCCCGATTGTTTCAATACTCAGTCGTTTCTCTAACCTGCGCCGGGTTTTAAGTAGCTGTTCCAGCCGCAGTTCCAATTTATCAATATCAAACGGCTTAGCTATAAACGCATCTACTCCTGCTTTCATACTTTTGAGTTCTGTATCTTTATCATCCTTCGCTGTCAACATCGCAATAGGTACTAAAGCTATCTGCATTTTTTTGCGTATCACCTTACAGAATTCAATTCCATCCATTTCCGGCATTATCTGATCTACAAGAATTATGTCCGGATGGTGTTCTGAGGCAATGGTTATCCCATCTTTTCCATTTAAAGCATACAGGCAACAGTATTCTTTAGAAAAAGCTTCCACCAGATAGGTTACCATTTCAACGTTATCATCAACAATCAATAATATGGGTTTTCCCGAAAGCAGGCTCAATTGTTGATCCGTCTGAAAACTGTTCTGCACGGAAGATATACAGTTTGCACCGGATAAAGGTAAGGTTACGGTAACTAAAGTTCCACATTTATCGCCGGCACTATTAATGCTGACATGGCCATCATGCAGTTCTATAAACTTCTTAACTATATACAGCCCAATGCCACTTCCATCTTTACGTCTCTCTTTGTTTTTACTCTGAAAATAGCGGATAAAGACATAAGGAAGATCTTCATGCCTTATGCCACTGCCGGTATCCGAAATCTGTATAGTCACCGTTTCAGCTTCCTGAATTATACTAACTTCGATTTTTCCCCCTTCAGCAGGAATGAATTTAATCGCATTAGTGATTATATTCGATATTACAGATTCCATTTTTATCATATCCAGATTCATCCATATTTGTTCTCTATCGGATATGAGGACCGGCCTGATATTTTTCGATGCAAAAGCCATGGAGAAAGTATCCAGGATATTCCTTGTAAAAGAACATAATTCGATATTAGAGCGAATCAAAGTGTTCTCGCTTACGCAATCAATCTGCTTGAAATCAAGCACTTCATGAATCAATGAATTTAATTTCAATGCATGTCCGTATACAGACTCCAGCCGCTTTTTATGTTCCGGCTTCTTAATTTCTGTAATCAGAGTACTTAAAGGAGCTATGATCAGGCTTAAAGGAGTCTTGAGTTCATGTGAAATATGAATGAAGAAGTCTAATTTCAGATTTGACAATTCTAATGTTTTCTCTTTCTCTATACGCTCATATTTCAGCTTGATATTCCTTCGGATGTATTTTATGATAATAAAAGCGATACCTGCCAATATAAGTGTATATATAATATACGCTATCACCGACGCATACCATGGCGGAAGAATGGTAAAGCCAAACTCCGTAACCGGAGATATCCGGGGATTATCAGAGTTCCCACTCCGCATAAACAACTTGTACCTGCCGGGATGTAAATTGGCAAAAGAAATATAATTCCGTCCCGGCTCCAATTTATTCCATTGCTTCGTATTTCCTAAACGATAATAGAACTCTGTTTCCGACGAATAAGCTAATGTAGAAAACTCAAATGTCAGATTCTTCTCCGTATGCGGCAATTCTATCCTATTCTGGTATCGGATACTACTCCCGATATAATCCACCATAGGTAGCAATCGCCTGTCATTGCTTCTGACAGCTGTTATAATAACCGGACTTGCTTTCTTTTCTTTCTTTATAGCATGGGTGGGCATATAAGATATCCCATCATATCCTCCCCACAATATAACCTCATGTTGCTTGTCATAAAATCCTGCCTGATAATACCTTCCTGGAAATGCGACACCCGTTCTCTGCAAAGAAGTTACATCCCATGCCATGACTCCTTCTGTACACGAAACCCAGATATTCTTATTTTCCAGTACGAAAGAATGCACCAGACTTCCTTTGGCTAATTCACCTATTTTCTCAATGGCACAAGTCAGGACATTGATTCTATAAAGTTCATTGTCCGACGAATACCAAATAGACTGTATTCCATCATAAATCATCTGATTCAGACCAATGTCCAGTATGCGTGTTTTTCGGGACTTACAGTCTATCCGGGCTAATCCTTTTTGAGTATTAACCCACATAAAACCATAATTATCAGCCTCTATCTGATAGGCAATCTCACTAAACTTTGTTGAAACAAGTGAGTCGGATAAATTCCATTCCGCCCGAAATAAAGCCTCATGATCATGTGCAAGCAATTCTTGCTTGTCAACGATGAATATTCCACCCAGATAGGTTGTAATCCATAAATAACCATATTTATTCTCATAAACATCATATGCCCAATTAGCTTTCTTCTGATTCAGCCTGTCTACTATATTGTAATGTATAAACTTCTTTTTCTTTCTATCATATCTTGCCACCCCGGCATCCGTAGCAATCCACATGATATGATCACGATCTTCATATATACATCTGATTCGGTTGTGCAGAAGTAAACCGTCCGGGGTCTCTGTATTAAAGCATTTCACGTCACCATTTTCTCCAAATAGCAAAAGCCCGTTTGTTCCTCCTAGCCAATACCCTCCTTTGCTATCCTTATATATATGGGTAAAATGATTTCCATTCCTTTCATTTGTCAATTCGGAAATATGAATAAACTGAAAAGCAGAGTCATCAATAATCAACGATATGCCATAATCAGTACCTAGCCAAACATTATTATTTTTATCAACATAAATACATGAGATAACATTATTACACAAAGATTGCTCATTTCGCAAATCACGAAGTACATGGTTGACTTTCCTCAGGCTCCGACTATAAATATACAAGCCATTATCCGTACCGATCACAATATTATTTTTATTATCAAAAGCCAACGTTTTAGCAGTATTCGACGGCAATGCAAGAGATGTTTCTACATGAGAATCTTTAAAAGAATATTGGAGTAAACATCCTTCCGCCCCAATCCATAAGCAATTTTGCTGTTCATCCCACAGTAATGAATTTACCATCAGTTTCCGGAATTGTTCAGGCAATGAGACTGTTTTTCTCACTTGTTTTGTGGGGTCATAGCAACTCAAGCCATCATAAGAGCCTATATAAAGCTTGCCATTGGCAGGTGCAAATGCATAGACTATTGATTTACTTTTTCCGGACTCTAATGGCAGGTGCAAAATAGATCCATTCTGGAAATCATAATACAGTAATCCTTCATCATTAGTTCCAATCCAAAGTTTATCGTGCCAAACAGCCAAGGAACGGACGGATTTAACCACCTGAGTAGCCGGATACAGGTTCTCAAATTGCTCAGTAAGCAAATTAAAAAAACGTAATCCCCTATTAGTCCCGATACACAGATATTCTTTACTTATCTGTACTATTGCAGTGATATTGGCATATTCTATATCGGTTTCCTTTGCTAATTTATAGATTTGATATCCATCATAAGAGAACAGGCCACTTTTAGTACCAATCCATGTCAATCCCGTGTCATCTTGAAAAATTGCATTTACAATATTCGATTCTAGTGGGAAATATATATTCTTAAAACTTTTATATCGATAATTATGTGGGAAAATAGAAGAGAGATTAGCGGAGCCATACGCCTGCATACCCCAAACTAAAATATAAACAAGAAGAAGTGTTTGCTTACTAAGAATATTATTCTTTATAATCAGAAATCCTTTCATATATAAGGCCCATTCAGGCATTGGTTAAAGCGAAAGTAGTAATTAAATTCGATAAAGAGCATACTGAAACCATAAAAACAAAAAAAAATGGAGCAAACCATTCAGCCAAAGGCTGTCCGCTTGCTCCATCCCCCACAATTAGATTATTTCCGGGGACCGGTATAATTTTCATACCAGTCTGTATATTTGGCCCCCTTTGAGTCTGCCCATTTCGTGAAATCAGGATATTCACTGTCAATGCGCTGCCTTTCCGTTACCGGCTTGAAGCCCAATACAGGAATATCAATGGCAAACGGATATGCTCCTTCACGGTCAATGTAATAAGCATCCTTATTAGTGCCAATAAGCGACTGATTAGCTAAAGATGTGGCTTTATGCTTAGGTAAATGAACCTCTGTCCTATCCTTTTGTCCATCAGCATACTTTACAATGATATATGGATTATAACCTTTCAAATCATCTTTCTTAAAAGAAGCGTTGAATTCTCTGGTTATTGTATACGTCTTGCCAATACTTTCCTTAACATTAGGTGTCACTATAATGGACGATGTTTCATTTTCTACTTTTACATCCGTTGAAGTCACTTTACCAAGTTGTCCGGGATCTATCTGATAAGCGAACGCATTTAAGAATGTAGCGCCATCATGTACCGGAGTAAATATATCGACTATCTTTGTTACCATATTCTTGGTATTAAAAGAAACTTCACGCCTGTATTCCACTATTACATCATTCATGTCATAATCACCACCCGAAGGCCAGATGTCTTCAAACGCCAGCGTACCTTTAAGAGGTTCTACCGGATCCGGTTCCGGATCGTCTTTACCATCGTCAGGTTTAATAACAGGTCTATCAGGGTCGTCAATACTTCCTTCCGGAGTGGCATCTACATAGAACAAAAGGTCACAGTAACTTTGGTTCGCTCCATCTTCAACACCTATAATGGTCTTTCCACTCTTTTCATCTTTCACAGAGACAAATCCATTCTTAGTTAAATCGAATTCATTAGAAGTACGAAGATTTTTCGTCCTGATCTCATCCACTTTAACATCAGAATCTTTGTAGTACCCATTGTATCCATCAGCATAGAGAAACCAACCTACCGTATATCCTTCCGGAAATTCTTCTGTGGCATTACCACTCTCATCAAAATAGAGCAAACGTACTTTATTTCCACAGCTTAATATAGATAATAAACCTCCAAATTTTGAAAAAGCGACATCTGGAAATACAATATATTTTTTCACACTATTCACATCTACCCTCTCACCAGACTTATAAAAATAATACCCAAACGTATTATCAAAAGAAGCATCCCGATCAAGGAACACAACATCCAATTTGGTTTTCTCTTTTATCTTTATATTAGTAACCTCGGGTGCAACAAACAATCCTGAATTATCCACATTCGTATTATATGGATTGAAAAATTTCTTCAGTCGCTTCGTTACATCTGAAATATTCTCATCACCAATCTGATTCACAGACGTGATATAATCCTTATTAATGTAATCTTTACTAAGAGTACTGTTATTAAAAATATAAGTAAGATTTCCTCCCTCTCCCCATTTACACAGTGAATAAAGATTCTTAGACCTATCAATAGTATACGGTGGGTTTGTGTCATCAAACGAATATGCTCGTGTAGAAGGTCTTAACTGATTCACACTCATATCAAAGCTAACAGCATTGTCTTTAATTTCCATTTCTACACATCTTGGCAGTCCACAAGTTTCCGTACATAAATAAACTTTCCCCACCGAGGTCGGTATATTCATTTTCCCCTCATACTTTCCGTTATTATCTGTATAAGTTTTGAATATAGCCTCCACTCCTTCTTTTTTCACCGACGTACCTTCCACCATAGGATCTTCGTCATATACCTCTACAAGAGCAGTAAAACTCGGAACATCATAGTTCACCAGAAGCTTCACATCACCACGCGTTTCAAAACCAAAATATCCATCCGGATCAGGTAAAGGTTGTTTGCCTGCATCCGGATTATATACGTCTTTTTCCACGCATCCTGTCATCAAACCATTGAATACAATTGCGGCAATCACAATCATAGCGATTTTTAAGTACTTTTGTCTCATAAATACAATATTAAAATTACATAGTCAGTAGTAAACTACGTGCAAAATTAGGCTATATCAACCGAGAGAAAAGACACAAAATGGACAAAGGCTAACACAAAAAAGACAAGTTTAGCATTAAAAAGATAAAGATATCTGATAATTAGTCAACTACAAAACTTTCCGATTTAAAATTACTATAATACCTCCCGGAAATTGCCGTAAACTTCAGCACACAATAATCCGGGTCCGTCACACCTTTCGGATAATACATGGTATCGCCTTCCTGCCATATCATCTCCTTACTGGCGTCGTCCGTCAGCACTTCCATTGTGCCGCGCAACATCACTCCCCTGAAGAACCGCGTATCACAAAAGTAAATACTTGCACGGTCATTTTTCCGGTATTGTGCAACACGCATTGACGAAGTGTTCGTGGTCAGGTAGATAACTTTTATCCCTTCCCTTTTCCGAGGCTGCAACATAGCTTTGATATTCGGAAACCCCTCTGCATCTATCGAACCGATGAAAGCGGTTTTCAACTTATCAATCATACCTCCTACTGTTTTCTCTGCATCTCTCATCATCTCATTATTTTATTGGTTATTGTTGCGGCAAAGATAAACACGGCACAGAAAATCAACGCAATAAAAACCAAGGGAGAAATAGCACTTTTTACGGTTTATACAGTTTCCGGTAAGCTAATGGCGTCTCTCCTGTACACTGCCGGAAACAACGCACGAAATAGGCAACGGTAGAGAAATGAAGTTCAAATGACAAGTCTGATATGGAAATATCGGTATAGATGAGCTGCTTTTTAGCCTCGTCCATAATCTTATTCAGGATATATTGTTTGGCACTGATGTTCATTGCCGAATTTACAACTTCATTCAGATAGTTGGGAGTAATACAGAGCTTATCCGCATAAAACCGGACGGAATGTTGTTCTTTCAAGTTCCCTCCCACTAATTCTATAAATTTACTGACGTGAATGCTGCCGGCTTCCTTATCCTTCTCTCTCAGAGATAACATATTCAGATAAGCCCGGTTGAGCAGCATAAGGGCTTCGTAAAGCAATGCCCTCAGCACATGCACGTCATTCTGCCTGTACAAATCTATCTCTGATTTTATATCATGCAAAAGCAGAATCATACGCTTATAAAGTTCATCAGACAAATGAAGCTTGGAAGCCGTCTTTTCCATATTGAAGAACGGAAGGTGTTGTACGAACAAAGGGTCTTTGAAGAAGGAAGACAAGAATTCATCCTCGAAAATCAATGCATAGCCATTTGCGATATGAGCCGTATCCCAATTCCGTATTTCTCCGGGTTTAGAGAAGAACACATCGCCGGGTATCGCCTCACACATCTGATTATCAATAGAAAAACCGCCCTCGCCTTCTGTTATGAAAGTAATATCATAATAAGTCAACGTATGCACAGCCCCTTCAGCCAGAAAACGCTTCACGTATTTCAGCTCCACGACATCCACTAAAAGTTCACTCCCATACTTATGCTTATAAAACGTATACCGGGGGATTGATTTCTTCATTTAATAAACTCTTATTATGAATAAACTTTTACTATGAAATTACGATCCGCAAATATATTCATTCCTGCCATAAATCCACTTGCACACCTGATTTAAAATTATGTTTTTCACATCTGCCGGTGATATTTAGAATGAATATTTATTTCCTTGTCATTTCTTTTACTAAACTTTGACAATCAATACATATAAAAACTACTCTGATGAAGAAACAGTTTACCTTATTACTAATGGGAATACTTGTTCCTGTTTGCATCTATTCCCAGGATATTTCAGGTACGTGGAACGGGAAATTATCACTCCCTACCGGTTCACTCACCATTTGCTTCAATCTGCAAAAGACCGAACAAGGTTATACATCCACCTGCGACAGTCCGGATCAGGGAGTTAAGGGTATCCCTACAGAATCAACCCTTTTCAAAGATTCGGTACTAACGATTCAGATTCCCAATATACATGCCTCTTATAAGGGAAAACTCGGAGCGGACAACAAGATATATGGAAACTTCACACAAGGTATTCAGTTAAAATTAGATTTGGAAAAAGGAGAATCCGCCAAGATTAACCGTCCGCAAGAGCCTCAACCACCTTTCCTTTATAAAGTGGAAGACATAACCATTGAAAATCCGCAAGCCGGCATCACACTTGCCGGAACATTAACTTTGCCAGAACAAGGGAGTAAATTTCCGGCAGTAGTATTAGTGACCGGTAGTGGCCCGCAAAACAGGGATGAAGAAATCATGGGACACAAACCTTTCTTAGTTATTGCCGATTACTTAACCCGCAATGGAATAGCCGTTTTGCGCTGTGACGACAGAGGCGTTGGTGAGTCGAAAGGAGTATATGCATCTGCCACGAATGAAGACTTTACCAGTGATGCGGAAGCTGCTTTCCAGTATCTGAAAAGCAGGAAAGAGATAAATTCCAAACAGATAGGAGTTATCGGACATAGCTGTGGGGGAACTGTTGCTTTTATGCTGGCTGCCCGGAATAAAGAGGTGGCTTTTATCGTTTCATTGGCAGGTGCTACCATTCAGGGAAACAGCCTGATGCTAAAGCAAAGTGAGATGATTTTCAAATCCAACGGTATGCCGGATGCTGCATGGGAATTGACTAAACCCATGCTGCGCACCCGCTACGCTTTATTAACCCAGAATAAGAGTGCAGAAGAAATCCGGAAGGAATTGTATGCCAATGTTGTGCAGACACTTTCTCCCGGACAACTACAAGATATCAACGTCATGAAAAAGGCAGAAGCTCAAATAAACTCAATGACCTCTCCTTGGTATTTGCATTTCATGAGATATGACCCAACTTCCGACTTAAAGAAGACCCAATGTCCCATTCTGGCTCTCAACGGAGAAAAAGACTTGCAAGTAGATGCCGACATGAACCTCGGGGCAGTGGAACAGTGGGTGAAATCCAACGGAAACAAACAAGTCACCACTAAAGAATATCCCGGTCTGAACCATCTGTTTCAAGTGTGCAAGACTTGTACTATCAACGAATACGGACAACTGGAAGAGACAATAAGTCCGGAAGTTTTAAAAGATATGTCAGACTGGATTCTCAAGTTGAAGAAGAAATAAATATCCGGAGGTTGCCCCCGATGCTTATTTACCTACAAACTTGAATTCACGCTCATTGTATCTGTCACCGACATTGGGGTACTTATTCAACAAATGTTCTATGTCCGCAATATCTTCGGCAGACAAATCCACATCGGCAGCTTTTGCATTCTCTTCCAGATACCGGGAGCGTTTGGTTCCCGGTATAGGAATGAGATTTTCACTTTGTGCCAGCACCCAGGACAAGGCAAGCTGTGCAGGAGTAATCCCTTTCCCCGCTGCGATTTCCGCAAATCCGGCAGATAACCTTTGATTGTTTTTCCAATGTTCGCCGTTGTAGCGGGGCAGATGCTTTCGGTAATCATCCGCTCCCAGAGTTTCCACATGAATTGTATTAGTCACCAGTCCCCTACCTAACGGTGAAAAAGGCACCAGGATAATTCCTAATTCTTTCGTCAATGGTACTATTTCCTTTTCTGCATCACGAGTCAGCAAAGAATACTCACTCTCAACGGCGGCAATGGGATGCACGGCATTAGCTTTCCTCAAAGTTTCGGGAGAACATTCACTCAGTCCCAGATAACGAACCTTGCCCTCTTTCACCAGTTCAGCCATCGCCCCTACCGTTTCCTCAACAGGAACAGACGGATCTATCCGGTGAGCATAGTACAAATCTATCGTCTCAATCTTCAACCGCCTGAGGCTTTTCTCCACCGCCTGCCTGACATATGCGGGAGAGCCATCCACGTAGCTCCCGCCTCCGCCAAACACGCTGCCTTTTTCATTACGCAACCTGAAACCGAACTTCGTCGCAATAAAAATTTGATTTCTTTTTTCACAAAGCACTTTAGAGAGCAGTCTTTCATTGGCTCCATTGCCATAGACATCCGCCGTATCCCAAAAGTTCACGCCAAGTTCCAGGGCACGATGCAACGTTGCCATACTCTCTTTCTCATCCGCCATTCCATACGCTGCACTCATCCCCATGCAACCCAATCCTATTGCGGACAGTTGCACATCCGTTTTACCTAATTTTCTATACTTCATAATTCTAATATTTAAGTCGACGCAAAATTAGGCGATAGCACACGGATGGATTAGCACTATTCAAAGCATCATTTGTACAAATCAAATAGTTGCCTGTTCCCGCACTTTGGTCGGTGGCTGATCGGTATGTTTACGATAGAATTTACTGAAATAGGAAATAGATTCAAAGCCCAGACTGAATGCAATTTCAGATATGGAGCGATTGGTATGCTGCAAATATTGGGTAGCTTCTTTGACGACTCTTCCGGCAATCAGTTCGGATGTCGTTTTCCCGGTGGTCTCTTTAATAGCCTTATTCAGATGGTTTACGTGCACGGACAACCGATCGGCATAATCGGCAGGAGTATGCAAAATCAGTGCGGCACGGGGGTAATCTACCGGGAATTGCCTTTCTAATAGTTCAAGAAACAATTCGGTAATGCGTTGCGAAGCATTCGGATGTGATTCATACTGATTGGTATCCTGCATCTTCACAGCCGTATGTATCAATAAATGCAGATAACACCGCAATACATCGGACTTGCCTGTATAGTCAGATTGCAGTTCCTCCTGCATCCTGGCATATATGTTTTGCACATTCGCCAATTGCGCTTCATCCAAAAAGAAAACCTTATCACCCGTCAGCCTGAACAAAGGCGTATTTGCTAAAGAGCTCTTCTTCTCTTCCGTTCGTACAAACTGCTCATTAAAGATGCAAAACATTCCTTTCTGTTCTTCACTGACAGACTCCCACGCATAAGGCACTAAGGGATTGGAGAACAACAAGGCAGGACGGTCCACCAGTATCCATTTATCGGCATAATACAATTTTCCCGTACCCATAATCAGAGTCACTTTATAGAAATCCCGATAACTGAATTGCACCGTCCCGAAGTTACATTTCCGAAAGAAGAGATTGAAGTATTCTTTCTCTTTGGAATAAACGGCATCCGGCTTCGGGTCGCAATGTTGTATTCTCTTGTAGAATTGAGGTATTGTTTCAGGCATTATATGTTGTATATTATTTTAAGGAACAAAGTTAAGAATTCTACTTCAATTCTATCAAAACAAACTAATTAACTCCATCATTCCCCATAGCAAATCCTTCCGTATCTACCGAATCTACCAAGATAGCCTCTTGCTCATCAATCATATCTTCCACTGTTTTCTCGACGTCTTTCATGACTACATTGTATTGATTGGTTATTATTGGTAGCAAAAACAGGAAGACATGCGAGGATCATTACAATACAAACAAAGAATAAAATGATACTTTTCACGGCTTAAACT
>OHHU01000147.1_pt1 | contig 46991 bp, 36 predicted proteins | sample 1568151 | NCBI WGS metagenome assembly OHHU01 (sample SAMEA3879572, study PRJEB24766) | human gut metagenome | biome: human-associated habitat; feature: feces | place: USA | collected 1985/1987 | reverse complement strand
GTTTCTATACCAAGTAAAAAATAATCACTATCCATACTCTTAGCCTTCTCTTTTACAATTTTCAACTTGTCTGAAGTCTGATCAAGAACATAGGCAAAAATTTTATCAGATGTCAAATTTACTGTTGTCCCACTATTAACCAACATAAGATAGTTATCAACTGATAACAATAAAGTAGGATCAAGCGTCACCTCTGCTTTCACAGTATTCCAACCATAAATATTTAATTGTTTTAGAGCAGAGACTTCTCTAACAGATACTGCATCAAATTTCGCATAAAGTTTTGATAAACATCTAATGTCACTATTATTGAATTCACAACAAGATGTATCCATAGACACTGCATAAGCGATACGTTTAGCTCCATTATCATCAAGAAACTTAAAGAAATAGTTTTTAATCCCTAGCGCAGTGGTCATACTCTTTCTCCATACCTGATCAGAGCCAACAATGTATGCATCAAAACCATTTTTACAGATTTGCTTAATCTCTTTTATCGATCTCACTGGAGTAGTATGTGGTATATAGTGATCATAAAAGGGAAGTACCATTTCACAACTTTTATCTATCTCTGCATTTTGATATTTTTCATATAAAATGCAAATGTCCTGCCGAAAAACATATTTCTTTACAATGCGCTTAATGTATGAATATGGTCTAATATACCATGGCAAAAAACATACGGTTTTAAGATAAATATGAACAACATCATGTCCCATATATTGCAGAACTTTCACTAAAGCATAACGTTGCAAATTTCCTCCGTAATTATTATCAAATGGAAGGTTCAATAATGCTATTTTCATATGACTTAAAAATTAAATAATTTCATAATGCTTTCAGTTATATCCATTCCCAACTTATTCAAAAATCATGAGTATTTGCAAAATCATCCGTTAGCATCCAAATTTGACGTATAGCCCAAGGAAAGCCGCCAGAAGGCGGTTTTCTTATAAAGAATGTCAAAAAGGATATTGATTTTTATTGTTTGTTATTAGTTCAGACCGATTGTCAAGGGCAATAAATGTTCATAATCCCTACACCCTTTAACAATTTTACTGAAGAATTTCTTGAAATAACCCAATACAGATACACCCTGCATCCTGCAAGTAGAGATGATGGTGTGATATACCATTGAAACGCAAGCCATCTTATCGCTTCCGAAAAACAAGGAGTTCTTGCGCTCACCGGCCAACGGACGGATGAACCTTTCTGCTACGGAATTGTCTATCGAATAAGAGCCGTCATGCAGGTAAGCAAAAAGCTGGGTCCAAAAAGTATCCATATATCTTATGGCCTTTTCCATTAGTTCCCCACGAGGAGGATGATCCGCATCCAACAGGGCATCCATCTTGCTGCGAAGGTTTATGATGATCCCTTTGCTCTTCTGATTGTTCCGGCATAACCTGATTTGTTCTGCGGATAACTTGCTTCTTCATATTCTCTTTCCAGTTTGTAAAGTTCACCAATCTGTTCCAGGATGAATGCAGCATCCGCATCACCTCCCTGATCCAAGGAAATCTTTAGACATCACGATAAAGACATCACCATCCGCTGGTTCACGGTTCAATTGCTGATGGATGATCGATAAAACACGGTCATACTTACAACGCATATCATGGAAATCACGGACAAAGAAAAAAACGATTTAGACCGGTGATGCTTAACATAAAACCTCCAGTTTCTCTACAAGCTCTTTCAAGCCACAGTAGCTTAAGTTCTTCTGACTGATATGCACACCGCTGCACATGCGAATATCCACCAAGATACGAAGAGAATCTGTGGATGCTAGGGAAACGCACTTGAGATGAGCAGGAGCCCGTTCTTGCTCCTGATCTTTTGATTCCGGAGTATCCAAGACTTGAACTGGAACGATTTTCCTGAGCGTATCCTTGTACCAGCGGTTAAAAAGGTTGTAAGGGACTTTATTCGAATGGCAGAATTTCTCTATCGAGATTCCCGCCGGAACGGCTTCAGCCTTGTAACGGAAAAACAGACGTTCTAAATCATTGTAACTGTACATCGCTTCTATGGTTTATTGTTATACAGACACAAAGATAGGACATAACCAAGGCTTGGACAATACATCTTTTTGGGATGCTAACGTGCTTTTCAGCCCCTCCTGAATATTTGTCTCAAATAAAACAAAATGAAATTCAAAAAATTACGCCACAGGGATCCTTCAACATCCGATTGCCGCCCAATGACAGCAGAGAAGCAGCTACTCGAAAACCACCTACAATCCCTGATTCCGATACCGTATGAAAGAGCCTTTTCCCTTGGGATGCACGCTACTGTTCACATTCCACCCGCCATTGTAGTACACCATGCTGCAAAGGAAGCACTTGCCTTTCAGCTGTTCCAGCAGAAAGTGAAATAATGTCAGGTTGCTCACATTGAATATGTCGCCTTGCAGATTTTCGTAAACATAATGCTCCGGCTCCTTTCTGACAAAAAGATAATAGTTGAATTTCTGCAAAACAATCTCGTCAAACATTTGTAAAGCATGTGCATCTCCCAGAAATTCAATCATCGGACGGAGCGCATTGCGCCAACGAAAAGCCTCATGATAGCAAGCATCCGTGGCACTAAGCCAACGCATCACTTTATTGTGCTTGGCAAGCATCTCACTATTGTCGTAATAATCGTAATCTATTAAAGGCGGAAAAATATAACTTTCGCCCAACAACCACAAAAGAACACCCTTGAAATCATAAAAGTTACCTTCCGTAAGGCCGCCCCTTATCCAGTCTTTCAGTTCCTGATTCACAGGCAACACCGCCCGCTTTTCAGCTATGAAACCACGAAGCGACTCTCCGAGCTTAACACGTGACTTTTCCGAGGTTTTCATGCAATCCATTACGAAGTCTACCCCATCGCCTTGGTAAGCAAAGTAGGATTTGAAACAATCAAAGATATGAAGCTCCGACACCAAGTCTTCCAGATATGCCGCTATAAAAAGAGCATATATAGTGCGTTGATCAGCATCACGTTTGTACTTCTCCAGAAGTTTCGCCACCTCGTCTATTAGAGACTTGTAAGCCGCATCTGTAGAAAAGGTTTCCCCTTGGGGATTCTTATCTTCCCACTTCCGTAAATCTATTACTTGCTTCATACGCTCATTTCTGTAGTGGTTTACACCATCTCTATCTTCCACTCCCCCAGCGTCCTCCGCTCGCTATCGAAATTAATCCCCACCTTCACCATCGGAAGTCCGCACAGTGCGAAGCGTTCGGGATAATTCTTCAGATCAATCTGTTCCATGGCGTCGTCGGCCGTTTTGTCCAACTTCAGTTCAATCACATAGAGAGCGGACAAACTACGCATCACCACATCCACACGACCGCGCGGGGTGCGCACTTCCACATCCACATACATACCCAACAGGCTGAAAATGGTATAGAACAACGACTGGTAATGGCCTTCATAATCGGTATTGTCGCAATAAGGAATTGTAGACAGGAAAGCCTGCAACAAACGCAGTCCATCGTCCAGCCTCTCTTCATAGATAGCCTCGTACAGCAGAGCCACCGTGGTAAGCCCATCCATCGTGTGTTGATGCAGATAACCGGGAAGCAGACTCTTCATCAAGCCCAAACGGACTTCTTTATTGGGAATATCCAACAAATAAAGATTCGTGATGGGAGAATAACCCTTTATCGTGATATAACCGCTTTGATAAAGCAACGGAGTGATATTCGTTATCCGCTCGGTAGGCGCATCAAAAGATTCAGCCAGCGCTTTCCGGTCTCCAATCTGTTGAGGAATTACATGATATTTATTCAACATCTCTATCAGATAGGTAGGTGTGCCACTGCCGAACCAGTAAGAATTCATCTTACCGTCGGCAAAAGCGTTCAGCAGGCTGAAGGGATTGTAAATATCGGGGGACGGCCAGGTGAAATGATAGCCGTCATAGTTATCTTTCAATTTCGCAAGCACTTCTTCGCGAGACACTTCCATACGCATGGCCAGTATATCCACGTCATTATCCATCTGAGTCAGCATTTCTTCCTCGCTGATACCACAAACAGCAGCATACGGTCCATCCATACTGATGTTCTTGATATTATTCAGTTCGCTGAAGATGCTCAGTTGGGAAAACTTTGTGATACCGGTGAGGAACACAAAACGCAGATAAGGATCGCAAGCTTTCAACGGACTATAGAAATTGCGCATCACATCCCGAAGCACAGGCAAATTCTTTTCTTCATGGACAACGTCGAGAAGAGGAGCGTCGTATTCATCAATGAGGACAACGACCTGCCGGCCGGTTTGATGGCAAACACGGCGGATCAGTCCGGAGAAACGATCATTCAAAGTCACTTCCTCACTCACTTTGCCATACACCTCTTCATATCTATACAACTGAACACTCAGCATTTGCTCCAGACGTTCCTTATCCACATGCTTCGCCATGCTCATGTCAAAATGAAGCACCGGATACCGAGTCCATTCCGCCTCCAGCTTATCAATGGCAAGTCCCTCAAACAGTTCCTTACAACCTTCAAAATAAGAATGCAGTGTGCTGGTGAGCAGGCTCTTGCCAAAACGGCGAGGACGACTCAGAAACACATACTTAGAATCGAAATGCGTCATTCGATAAACGTATTCCGTCTTATCTATATACAAATAGTTCTTTCTGCGGATTTCCGAGAAAGTCTGTATTCCTATCGGATAAAGTTGTCTCTGCTGTTCCATATCTTTCAGTTTACTTCGAAACTATCTTCAATTTCCTTTGCTCAGATTACAAAGTTACGATAAAATTTCATCTGAACCATACATCCAGCATGTATTTTTCCATAGCATAGCGGCATTCACTATACCGCTTTTCATCCGCATTTTCACGCAAATAATGAAAGATCCGGATGTAATAGCTTATGCTAACGTCTCCCCAATTATCACCTGATAATACGTGCGATTACTGATTCCACACCCCTCACACAATTCTTTCACCGGAATTCCGGAAACTTCGCGGAGAAGCGCCATGCTATCCCCCAAAGCCTTGTAAGTATAAACCACTTTTTTCATATTGTTCTTTAAATTAATGTTAATATTTAACACGGATTACCAACATGGTGGTAACGCCGCTATTTTCTTTCTCTATAACTTCACCGCAAATTTTAAAACAACAAGCGATGAAGGCTCTAAAAACAACCATCTCCGTCACGGAACTCCAAAAGACCCTCGGTCTGTGGAAGAGCCGCAAGATTACGGACTCCGTCATTCCCAAACTCCTGCACCTCTACCTCGGAATGACTGCATACATGAATCAGGAAAAAGTATATCCCGTGGAGAATTTTTACGAGATCAGCATAGCGCTGGCCTTTAAAAATGCAAAGTTCCTCACAGAAGCGGTCAAGCGTTGCGGTTCATTCGGCATTGTACCCGAAAGAAACACATACGGAATAAAATATTTCTACTCGCCTCTCTGGATAGAGAAAATTTCATCGGAAGAATTACCGGAAAAGTTTCCGGAAACTTTTCCGCAGGATAATATTTATAATATATATACTAAAGGGAATTCTTCTGACGAAGAACTCTCGCCGGAAAGCGATAAACCTTTAGAAGATAATTCTGATAAGAAAAATATCGTTACACCGGAATCTTTGGCTACCGCCAAAGAGTTTTTCCATCTCATCAACGAAGATTCCGCGCAGAAGGCGCAGATACTGACGCCGCTCATCAACTGGTTCCAACTGCACGAAAGGCTCACACGGAAACACGCGTGTGAAAATCTCGTGTATATGGTAAACGAATTGTTGATTCCTTACTTCGCGTCGCAGGCACGGTTTATGAAGTCCAACCACGCCGGAAGACTTTGCTGGCTGACCAATCTGCTGAAATCAGCTCACGGACAACATCTGCTGAATGATGCCGCAAAAGGCAGCAGACTGAAACGGGAACAGACGGCTCAGGAAACAAAAGCCAACCAACGAAGCAATCATCCCGTCAACGAATTCGAATGGACGGATCCGGAATCGGGGATGCGATTCTATGATGATGAGGTGGAAGGCGCAGTGAGCATACCCCAAGAGGCACCGGAAAGACCGACAATGACGGCGGTCTGGAATGTGCTGAGCCGGGAACGGGTGATGCCCTAACCATAAATTATTAATTACAGATTACTAATTATTATGAAACCATTTTATTATCTATGTGACTTTCCTGAGCGCAAGAACGCGGGAAAGAATTTCGTAACAGAGTGCCCCAAATGCGGCAAAAAACACCTTTATATCTCCAAGGCGACAGGAGTCTTTCATTGCTTCTACGGAGGATGCGACTTCAAAGGAAAGCTCAAGGACTTCTGGGAAGAACGAACCAACTATGACTCGACATCCGCAGGCACCGGAAGCAGAAACTTCGCCGGTGGCACCGATGAAAGCTACAACGCTGCCCGTAAGTCTTTCCACAGCACCCGCCGGGAAGGAGAAGCCGGAAGCGGAAAGACCACATCCGAAGTACCTATGATTCCCGAAGATTACAAAAAATTACCTCCCGAAGTATTCTCCAAAATCAAACCTCTGACAGATGATCCCGAGACTAAGGACCAGAATCAACTCGCTGCCCGACGCTATCTTGCAGATCAAGGCATCTCACTGAAAACGGCTATTGAAGCCCATATCGGCTGTCTCATGCATCGCTGCTACGGCAAGGATGAAGACAACAAGAGCACCGGAACCATGTATCATTGCATAGCCTACGTCAACTTTCTGAACGGACAGCCCATAAATGTCAAATATCGCTCGTGCGATCCCTCAACTATCAAGGCCACAGATGAAGGAGAAACAACCGGCAGGGAAAAAGCTGCCGGATATACCAAATTCTGGAGCCAGGATTCACCAACCACACCTTGCCCACCTTACCACATCGACTGCATCAATCCCCTGAAGGTAGCCGAGGAAACCATCCTCCGACTCATCATCACCGAAGGTGAAAAAGATGTGCTTACACTCAAAGAAGCAGGCTATCATTACGTTATTAGCGTACCCAACGGAGCGGCAAGCGATCTCTCTAAAAGTTTCGAAGCCTTCGAACCCTGGATAGACCAAGTGAGGGACATCGTGATCTGCGGAGACATCGACCTACCGGGAAGAACCCTGGTGAAGCATCTCACCGACTACTTCGGAGAGCGTTGCCTACTCACCACACTACCCGGCGACTGCAAGGACATTTCCGACGTACTCGCCACATACGGCATCGAAGTCGTACACGAAATCATCGAATCCGCCCGACCGCAACACACAGCGGACATCGTCACCGTAAGCGAACGTGCAAACGGGATTCTGAACGTACTGCACGGAGAATACGACCACGGATACGACGTAGGTTACGGCCCCTTGACCGACCATGTATTCCACCCCACCGACCAGGGAGGTCTGATTATCGAGACCGGAGTACCCAACAGCGGAAAGACCGATTTTCTGAACGACCTCACGTGCCGGCTCATGGCCAAGACCGGACGCTATGTATGTTACCTCTCTTTCGAAGTGCCCGACAAAGACAAGCATATCGCCCATCTCGTGCAGCTCATGCTGGGAAAAGTGAACACTGTAAATTATACCCAAGAACAGTTGAAACCTATTGTCAGTTTTCTGGATAGCCACATGGTGCACCTCGACTTGCATGAAGTATCCCCCACTCCCAACAATATCATCGCGAGAGCGGACATGGTGCGGCGCACCCTTCCACTGAAATATCTCATTATCGACCCATACCTCTTCATAGAGGTGGAAACCAACCGGTATAACACCGAAACCCAAGCCATAAAAGCCATGCTGACGCAGATGCAGGCATGGGGCAGAACCAACAATATATGGGTCATCATCGTAGCCCATCCGCGCAAACTCACCAAACTCAACGGGAAGAACGAGCTGGAAGAGATTGACATGTATACCATCGCAGGCAGTGCCAACTGGGCCAATCTGGCCGATTTCATATTTTCCATATCCCGCATCAACCGACAGGACAGCAACTATACCCGACTCGACATGCTGAAGGTGCGCGACCAGGACCTGTGCCAGACAGGAAGCGTCTTATATGTCCGACAAGCCTGCGGACGTTACGACGAACGGGAGTCCGAAGAGCAAGTAATAGCGGAAGCACAAGGCAAAGTCATGAGTAGGGATCATTCACCTTGGATCAGTCTCATCGAAAGTTGAAGGGAATAACACTTGCGGCTGCGTCGGGCTATGCTTGTGCAAGTGTATGCTTACACAGCCGCAAGCGTCAGGCTTCGCAGCCGCAAGTGTCAAACTTCACAAGTGCCACTTTCAAATCTTCCCTCTCAAGCCTTAAGGTCTCCCTATATACTCAAAAATCAGTTCTACCTGCTTGCTGGTAAAAATCTGTTGAGCAGAACGGTAGCCCGTATCCAGCAAAGCCTGATACAGAAGCACGTTTCCGCGCAACCAGCGCGAAAGGCGGTTAAGAGCCGAACGCTCCCCGATTTCAGGCGCGTATGCACGCGCTAACTCACTTTTGGAATAAGGACGGACAGGCCATTCTTCTACGGGCACATCCGTATCATGATTACATGCGATTGTCTTCATCTTACGATTACTTTTAGAGTACTGTTTATGCTATAAAGGTACAAAAAAGTCATCGGATATCACCCATTCCGTAACAAATTTATCAGGTGTCAATGTCACTCATTTTCATAGGTTCGGGAGATTGTATCTTTGTATTGTTCATCACGGAGGACGCAGCGTCTCATTGAGCCGATCCGAGCTTTTCCGTAAGAACTTAATTATTAATTCTTTAATTTATTAATCATGGGATTGAATTACAGTATCGCAATGCTCAAGAACCCGCAAAACCAGGATGAGAGCGCAAAGGCGTATGCCAAGTCACAAATCACAGGGGAACTGTCCCTGAAAGAACTGAGCCGCCGTGTAGCCGCGCAGACCACCGCCAGTCGTGCCGATGTCACCGCAGTTATCATCGCTACCGTAGAAAACATGATTGACGGCCTGCGTGCAGGCGAACAAGTAGACTTCGGAGATCTGGGAAAATTTCGTCTTCAAATTACCAGCCGGGGTGCAGAAACCGCGGAAAAATTTACGGCTACCAACATCACCGGAGTTAATATCCAGTTCATTCCGGGCGAAGATTTGAAAACCATATTCTCCGGTCTTGAGTTTTCACCCGTACCTACCCGTGCTGCCACACGTCTGCTGCTCAAAGCTCAAAAGGCGGGACAAACGACAGTGGACTTTTCAAAAACGCCCTCTTCCGGTGGAAATTCCGGCAGTAAACCGGATGACGGTGGTAACACCGGTGGCGGAGGACTGGATGAAAACCCGCTGGGATAGAATTTAAAAGCGTAGCCTTCAGAAATTAATAATGAAAAAATTAACCATGAAAGGCTGCGCAAATTCTTAAACGTCAACCAATATTTCAATTTTTATCTTTTAAATTTAATAGGTTTATGGAAAAAAAATCAAAATCAGTATGGGGCATTGTCCTCAAAGTTATCGTCACGGTGGTCACTGCCTTGGCCGGTGTATTCGGTATAACCTCCTGCATGCACTGATGAGAACCATCACGCTCATTATCATTCATTGCTCAGCCACGCCTCAGGGCGTGCGCCTGAGTTTTGACGACTGTCGGCAGGATCACATCCGCCACCGCGGCTTCAATGACATTGGCTATCACTTCTATGTGACACGCGACGGTGAGATTCACCGTGGACGACCTTACGAATGCATTGGAGCACATTGCCGGAACCACAACCGCCATTCCTTAGGTATCTGCTACGAAGGCGGACTTACCGCTTCCGGACAGCCAGCTGATACACGCACCTTACATCAGAAAGCCTCGCTAGTAGCTTTACTGCGCGAACTGAAACGGGTATTTCCACGGGCATTGATAGTAGGTCATCACGACCTCAACCCGATGAAAAACTGTCCTTGTTTTGATGCGGCAAGAGAATACAGGGAATTATAAAATAATACCGTAAAACATTTCCTTTTTATAAGGCATCTTGTCAGATGCCTTATAAAAAAACTGTTATAAAATTCGCTATCATCTCCTAAATCTTCGTTTTACATATAACCAAACTTTTTGTTTGGTCAACATGTCAATCCCAATCCAATATATTGAAAATATAATTATAATAACAGTTATAAAACCTATAAAAATGGAGTGTGGAATACTATCAACGCCTATTATATGATATAAAAAAACAGGTACAGGTAAAGCAGCCATAGTAACCAACAAACAGGGCTTAAAGACATTCCAGACATCTCTCCAATAATAATTTGCTATTTTCACTACCAATATAGGCTTTACTATCAACCCCAATACGGCATAAGTCAATAAACTAGCCCATGAAAGAGCGACAGGAGAATATCCTGCTTTAAATAAGAAATAGATTATAGGAAATCTTATTAAGCCCAAAGTTGGTGATATCAAAGCATTCTCCTTTAACCGTCCTTTAGCATACAAAGCTGTATAAAAAGAAGTATCAAAAACTTGAAACAGACTCTGAATAACTATAATCTGAAGAAATATAACTGTATAATCAGGCACAACACCCAGCCATATTTTTAATAAAGGATGTGCGAGAAGACAGACAGGAAAACAGATTATAAACATCATATAATAAGAATATTTGGTGGATGCCAATAGTAGCCTTTTAGAACCCATCAAGTCGCCCGCTGCCAGTTTCTTTACTATCTGCGGATTAGCCGCTGTACGAAAGTTATCGACAAACTGGCTGGCCGCCATATTTACTTGAATAGAAATAGATCGTGCTGCAACCACGGCAGGTTCAAAAAACATATTCAACAAAATCAAAATACCTTGGCTATTAAGAGCCGTTGAACTACTGGCAAATAAACTCCAGCCCGAAAATCCCGCTATTTCTTTAAATATAGCCTTATCAAAGACAAAACGATAAACCGTTTCCTTAAAATGCCGACTACAATACAAACGATAGATACAAATGAGTCCTACCTGAACTATGAATAATAAAGTGGCATACAATTTTAATTTATCATAACTGCCAATGGATAAAAGATAGACTATTCCTAGTTTTGCCGAAACTTCTATAATGCTCATATATGCAAAAACCGACATTTTCTCATGCGCAATAATACTTGCATTATAAGGAACTTGCGTCAATGTAAACACAGCAGTTAATATGGATATATGAAAAGTATAAACTGCAGCGTCCATCCGCTCAGCCGGTATCACCAATTTATTATAAAGAAACCATACTCCGAGCGTTTCTGCAACTATAACAACAAAGAGAGCAATTGCTATATGAATAGTCAATGTTGTAGAGAAAGTTCTCTTCAACTTTTCAAGATTGCCTGTTCCCAGTTCGTAAGTTAAAAAACGAGACGAACCTGTGCTGAGCGCACTATTAATAAAAGACAAAAAGCCTACAATTCCACCTACGGACTGATAAATACCATAATTGTCAACTCCTAACGTTTGTAGTATCACACGTGAAGTATACAATGAAACTATCATTGTAAACATCATACGGAAATACAGGAATGCGGTATTTTTGGCTATGGTTTTATTTGTAGAAGGTACAGACATCAAAATTAGTAGGAATAAGTATGATTATAGGACCATTTTCTATAATATGGAAAAATCACAATTATCGGGATCAAAACGAAGCCGTGAATTGATATTTAGATTATCAATAGCAATCATTTCATCTGCACTCAACTCAAAATCAAAAATTGAGATGTTTTCCAATTGGCGTTTCTTATTCAAAGACCGCACAACAGGAATTAAACCATTTTGAATATGCCAGCGAAGTATGATTTGAGCAATAGATTTATGATATTTCTCAGACATACGTTTAAGCAAAGGCAAACGAGTCAACCTTACGTCCATACGTGCAATAGGAGTATAAGCTTCTACTTGGATACCACAAGACTTACAATATTTTATTAATTCCTTTTGTGTAAAAAGAGGATGAACTTCTATTTGATTTATCGCAGGAACAACTTCAGAAACACTTAACAATGCTTCCAAATGATGCTTATGACAATTAGCAACCCCAAGTGTCCGACAGTAACCCTCTTTATACAATTGAACCATCTGCTTCCATGTATCCAAATATAAATCAGTAACAGGCCAATGGAACATTAATAAATCCACATAATCAGTCCCCATACCCTCCAATTGCTGAAATAAGCATTCTCGAATCTTACCACTCCTTTGCGCCTGGTTACTCACTCTTGTTGTCAAAAACAAATCTTTTCGATCAATGCGGCTTTTTCTTATAGCTTTATTTATTAAAACGCCATCCCCATATGAGGAAGAAAAATCCAATAATCTAAAGCCTGCTTGAAAAGCATGCGCCACAGAATTGACATAATTATGATATAGTACAGGACGCAAACAAAATTTATTATAAGCTCTAAACCCTAAATTGATTATAGGAATGTCTGACTTCAAATTCAAATTTCCACTACGAGCAGCAGCAGGGCCAATACCAATAGCTGGAATAGATACACCATTATTTAATTGAACTTCATTCATAATATTCTATGTACTTCAAAAGTCACTACAATTTCCAAGCAATATCTTTCATTACTACTTTAGCCGGATGGCCACTTACCAAAGTATGAGCTGGCACATTCTGAATAACATAAGAACAGGCACCCACAACCGCGCCCTCCTTTATCTTCACACCCGGACAAATAACAGTACCACTACAAAGCCAAGTATGGTTTTCAATAATGACAGGGCGTAAAACTTTATAGCCTTCTATAGCAATAATATGAGCATTTGTATCACGAATACTTACATCTCTGCCAAGAGAAACACGCCCTTTCAATTCTATCCTTTTTCCACAGATAATTGTAGTATTATAATTTGTTCCACAATTGTCAATACCAAGATAAGCATTAGCAAAGACTTCTATATTTGAACCATAACCAAGACAAAAACGTTCTGCAACCAACATATGAGCATTCTTTTCAAGAAGTAAACGTGTTTCTTCTTTCGATTTTCGAAATCTCTTTACTCCAAGCATGAATGGTCCATGTAATTCAAGCTTCGATCCAGTATGAAACTCAATTACTGAATAGGGAGTGATATATATAAATCCGTTATTAGTCCAATCTGTTTTTACATGTCTACAGAAAAAATTGAAATATAAAAAACGAGAAAAAACCCACGGGTTATATTGACTATACCTCAGAGCTAATATAAAAGGTTTAATAATAGATTTAACTTTCTTCTTGAATTGGGTTTTGAACCTTCGTTCTTTTTCATGGAAAGAAAAATATTGAGGAACGACTTCCTCAATAGCCTTCCTATCTAAATCACGAAAAAAGGCATCCCTATTCATCACCGGCATTTTCTGTTCATACAATAGTGCGGGATTTCCAGGCAATATCTTTTCGATAGTTGTTTCTAAAGATGTGATATTTTTAAGCTTCTTATAAAAAGCCAATCCCTTAGAACTATTACACATAACTGCCGATGTGCCAGCATTATCATCAATATCTTTCAAATAAGTATATTTTTCCACTCCCCAAAAATCTGCAATAGTAATATCAGACATACGAGGAAAGCCCTTAAATTGACAAGAATAACAAGACGGACGACTTACAATATTACCATGATAAGCCATTGAATAAAGATCATTATCTTGTGCCCGACTGTACATTGTCTTGCCATTCTTAAAATCAAAACGTTTTACAAGACTACGCCAACCTAATTCTTTATCTTTAAACTTAAAAGAAATAAGTTGACTTCCAACCTTCCGTTCCCAATAATCAAGATATTTAGCATAAAATTTAGGAGACGTGATACTCTTGCAAATAAAATCCACAATAATAAGATTCTCATAATCTTTATTGAGAAAACGACGAAGAGCAGCCATTTGACAAGGGGTACCACAAATTAAGACCTTCTCACCTGCCACCAACAATCGTTTTACTTCTTTATAGATTCCACAGGTCTGGCTCTGAGAGTACTTGCTCTGACGCAACAGAGTAAGATCCGACGGATTATTAGAAATAAAATGTGAGACTGAAAAATCTTTATTATAAATAGCACCACCAACATAACCTCCCTCTCTATACATTTGTTCTGCAAGAGCAGAAAAAAGTCCTCCTGTAGTACTACCAAAACGGACTTCTATATTTTTATGTATAGCAGCAAAGCAAACAGGATACTCAAAATCATTCTTTTTCAGAGTTTCAATGTGCAACTGAGGACATGTACGCTCACAAAGTCCACAATTAATGCATTTATCTATATCAACCCGAGGATACCAAAAACCTTCTATATCAGTGGAAAGCGTAATAGCATCTTTCGGACAGACATCATAACAAGCATTACATCCACAACAATTTCTCTTTTCTTTAATATCTATCATCAATTTTTACATTTAGATGCTAACATATAGCAGATTACCTCGCTGTATAACCTCCATCCACAATTAAATTCTGCCCTGTAACCCAACGAGATGCATCACTAAGTAAATAGATACAAGCATTAGAAACATCTACAACTTCACCCAATCCCAAAGGAAAACCACTTACACGTTTCTGATAATCTTCCTCCGAAAGATCTGAAAGAAAATTTTGCATTAAAGGAGTTAAAATAGTTCCGGGAGAAATACAATTGATACAAATCTTCTTCTTTGCTAATTCCAATGCCATGGAACGAACAGCACTGACCATTGCCCCTTTAGAGGCAGCATAGGCCGATACTCCACCACGCCCTATAATTGAAGTAATAGATGATATCAACACAATATGCCCACCATCCCTGAAATATTTCTTATTACTAAAATAACGGATAAACTCAAAAGCACCTAAAGTATTTACTTTAAATACATTCATATAGTCATCAGGAGTCAACAATTTTATTGGCAAAGTTTTTTCAACACCAGCAGCATAGACAAATCCATCAATCTTACCCTGTTTTTCAACTATTTCATCTACAAGAGTTTTTATCTGGTCTGTCTGAAATAAATCAAACTTATAATAACAATGTCTTTCCGGATGATCTAATAATGACAATGTTTCTTGCAAACGAATTTCATTACGAGCTATAAGTATAACTTTAGCCCCCATCCGACTACAATCTATTGCGCACTGTTGTCCAATGCCAGAAGAAGCACCAGTCACCAATACTGTTTTATCTTCAAGTGAAAAAGGATTATACATATTATTTCACCAACTCACCATTCTCTACTTCTACAATGTTGCTAATTTTACAGCCTACAAAGGGAACAATAGCTGTGGCCCAAGTCATACCGACCCCAAAAGCACTCATCAAAATATTTTTCTTGCCATCAAGTTTATCCTTTAACTCACTGACAATTGTCAAAGGTACAGAGACAGAAGATGTATTACCAAACTTGGCGATAGTAGAAGGCATCTTATCCGGATCAAGCTTCATTTTCTTTGCTATGTAAGAATTGATAAAGTTATTGGCCTGATGAAAAACAATATAATCAAAATCATCTGTGGACATTTGAGAAAATTCAAGTGTCTTCTTTATGTCACGCGGGATCTCACGAATAACAAAATTGAACACATCACCACCTTTCATATAACCCTGTTCATCACTTCGAATATTACCATATTCATCAACTACTTTTTCCCGAATAGTATCTGCACTACTCATATGACGATAACCACCACCAGGAATCATAATCAAATCTGCCCGAGAACCATCTGAATTGAGTGAAAAAATACTCTTACCATACTTTACATCTCGCTCTATGAGAGCCGCAACACCACCATCGCCAAAAATAAAAGCACTACGTCGATCTTTAGGAGAATACACTTTACTACGTGTCTCTCCATCAAGAATTAAAGCCTTACGAATATTCTCGCCTTGCATCATAGCATATACTACAGAAAGACCATAGCAGAAAGCAGAACAACCAAGAGTTATATCGAAAGCTATGCAATTATGCGAAAGTCCTAAACGCTCCTGAAGAATAAGTGAGGTAGCTGGCATACGATAATCCGGTGTCTGTGATATAAAGACAAGAAGGTCTATCTCAGATCTATCAATATTATTATCCTTCAACAGTTTTTCTGCTGCTGCAAAGCAAAGATCAGAAGAACAAGTATTTTCATCAGCAAAACGGCGCTCAAAAATGCCTATCTTATCAACAATCTCTTTTACTTGATCTGCAGGAAAGCATTCTGTGTATTCATAATTATTTATTACACGTTTAGGTACAGCAGCAGCCATAGCTGATATGCCAATATTCTGATACGTAAGAAAAGCCATTATCCCTCAATATATATTTAACCAATTGCTATCTTATAAAGGTCTTCAATCGTAGAACATTCCTTTATAGCTGAGTCGCCTATCTCTTTTTCAAATTCTTCATCAAAAAAGGCAACAAGCAGCATTACCGAAAGAGAGGACCATTCATCTAAATCACGAAAATCAGTATCGCCATTCAAAGATTCGATATCCTCTACCTCAATTACTTCTGCAAATTTCTCTATAAATTCTTTTAAGTCCATAAACATATACAATTAATAATTACAATATACTATATTTATAAGTCAACGTCTTCCCATGGATAGGGATTTTCTTCAATATTCTTCAGTTCCTCTATCGCTTCCTTCTGTTCAGCAGTCAGTCTAAAAGTACCCCAACTATCAATAATAGCATGCGCCTCTTTAGCCAACTCCTCGGCATAAACCTCACCATAGCAATAAGTCAGTAGGCGAACTTTCAATAACGAAGCAGGAATCAGTGGAAGAACGTTAATACTACGCTCCAGAACTTTCTGAATATATTCCTGTTTATGCCCATTATCATACATTGTGGCATTGAAGGCCACCAAAAGCCCTAAACACAACTCAGCTTCAGCTTCAGGAGTTGAACCATGTTTTCCATACGAGTTTAGAGCTGATTCATAAACATCACGATTCAGACGGGTGAAACTATCAACATAAATCGGACTGCCATCCTGACCTAGAGTGAGAAGACTGTGAGCCAGGGAAAATAAGGATGAAACTTGATCACTCATATATTTAATTATGATTTAGAATTTATGATTTATGACACTGAAATTAGTCAGTTATGGGTTCTACAAGCGAAGAGTGAATAAAAGTCGTTGCAACAGCCATGACACCTTCAATATTGACAACCACACGACGGTCGCGACGGATACGGACAAATTCCCCCACTGCACCCTCGAAAACTCCCCCTTTTACGCGCACTTTCTGACCTCTTACCAGTTGCAATTCAGCAGGCTCTACATAAATAACCGATTCCTCGTAGGTACCAGCAACAAGAATGAAACTACGCATCTGATCTTCCGGAACGATAACAGGAAGATGATTTTCGCGATTCATAATGTAACGTATAGGGATATTCATACCGGCTCTATCCTTCAATGTATCGATACGCTTACGAGTAGAGCGAATGAAAACAAGGTTATGCACGGCAGGAACAAACTTACAAATGCGACGGCCATCTTTCACGACATAATCGCGACGCATCGGAATAAAATTCTCTATCTTCTCTTCATCCAGAAAAGCTTTCAGAGCCAGTTCACGGCCGTATGTGACACGTACTGCAAACCAGTGGAGGCGAGGGGTGATGTTCACGTCAGAATATTCTTTGGGGACACCGGAGTAGTGAAATACTTACCGATCATTTTATGTAATGCAGTTGTTTTCAACAACTTATTTAGCATTCATCTTATTCCAAAGCGTTCCGTCATCTCGATCAAAAAGCAGTGAAACAGTTATGTAAAAAGGCTATTAACGAAGAGGTAAAAGAAGACGAAGTGTCTTTTAATCGTTCGTTTAATGTGCGCAAAGATAATGGGTATTTTTCGAATGTACAAGGTGTTTAATAAAAATATTTCTAATAAAAAACATTTCAGATGTTATGTTGCTGATAACCAATGTGTTTATGCTAAATAAAAATAGATTTAATATCTTCTCATTTTTATAAATCTTGGTATTTATTTTTTGCGCTTAAGATTGCGCACATTAAACGAACGTTTTTGGGACGCCCTTACATTCTCACCATACACCACTGTATATCAACACATTATACATATTTATCATCATTCTCAAAATTTCTTTTCAACTTTCTTTCCATAGTAAAATAATCTCCAGCCATTTATCTATCAATCAGCACTATAGTCTTTACAATAAAACGAATTCTCAAATAATCCATTCATTGCTGTAGTATATTTGATAAAAGCCGTACCTTTGCGTCAAGAGTGCATGATTGTCATTTGTTTACTTTAGAGATAGATGTCAACCATCAATTATGAATACTAAATAAAAAATGGCAGAAGTAGCAACAACAATAGATGAACAGATCAAACTCTTGAAAGACAGAGGCATGAATATAGAAGACGAAGTAAAAGCAAGAGAAAATTTAATGGACATCGGTTACTTTCGACTTGGCTTTTATTGGTTCCCATTTGAAAAGACATATCCAAGAAAAAACAAAAGAGATCACAACTTTAAAGAAGACACAAAGTTTGACTATGCAATCAGATTGTACTACTTTGACTTTGATTTGAGAAATCTTATATTAAGATATATAAGTCGCATAGAGGTGAATTTCAGAACGACTCTAATATATACAGCCTCCAACAAATATAAAGAAGATCCGTATTGGTACATCAATCATAAATATGTTAAATCTACATTTATAGATGACAATCTTTTTATAAATGCTATTGCTGATGTCAGCAAGGAAGCCGTTATTAAGCAAGATTTGAAAGAACACAAACGAAAATACGCCCCAGCATGGAAACTTATCGAGAACTTAACTTTTGGCGTGGTTATATCATTGTATGACAATCTGGTCGATGGAGGTTTAAAACATGAAATTTCTAAGGTATATGGAGTAGAATCTCCGAATCAATTTTCTAATTATATCAACACTATCAGGCGCTTAAGAAATAGTTGTGCACATGGCAAAGTCCTATTTGATATGAATTTGCCGGAAGCAATAAGTAGTGGACCTGCTGGAGATCTTTCGACCAGAAAAACAATGTTGTTTGGTGCTTATCAAGTATTTAAATATATTCTTAATAGGGTATCCTCTAATCGTGTCAATGATATGGTTATAGAACTAAAATCATCTTTCTATAAAATTGACTATCAAGCCGTTAAGGATGTCATATACAACAACTCCGGGTTCAGAGAGAATAATATTTAAAATCTAAAAATGGATTCAAGATATTGCAGTTTCAAGATTTTATTGTATCTTTGCAATAAGTAAAGTGCACTTGATTACTATATGTTTTCATACTGCACTATAAAAGGAACTGATGAAGGCCTGTCTATATGACAGGCCTTTTTTAAAATTTCATATTTCATAAACACAAACTTATTTTAAAGCATCCCTCAGCATACATTTTTATTTTAACACACATTAAGTCCTCCTCAATAGGGAGAATATCAATTCCTACTGTCTTTACTACACAGAAAACGAATTAGACATTTACTATAAACTATAAAACCACGAACAGGATGGAAAAGAATCAAAAAGATATGATCGATGAGATCATAAAGGCTTTTGAGAAGTACACAGAGCATCAGGCATTTGTTATTAACAACATCACCTATACCTATCGTCAGCTGTCTGAAACTGTATATAGAATATCCGCTTTGATTAATAGCAGGGAAGATAAAATCATCGGCATTATAGCCGAAGATAAATTGGAGACTTATGCCTCCATACTGGCAGTATTAATCAGCGGGAAAACGTATGTCATTCTACACCCGGCCTATCCCAGACACAGGAATAGAAAGATTGCGGAACTCGCCGATATTCATTTAATTCTATATACAAAGGACATCCGTGTATTGAACCTGGATACCGAACACGTAGATTTTATATGCACTTCAGAGTTACAGGAAGTAGTTCCATCTTCTTCTGGCATACATCCGGAAAAGAATGAAAATGCTTATATCATATTCACCTCCGGCAGTACGGGAGAGCCGAAAGGAGTCCCCATCTCCCGTAACAACCTAAACGCTTTCTATAACGCATACAGCCATCTGGACTGGCAGTTGGACGAGAATGACCGGATGCTGCAAATGTTCGAACTAACCTTTGACGTTTCTATCGTTTCTTTCTTATTTCCCCTGACAATAGGTGCATGCATATATACAGTCTCTCCGGAAGGCGTAAAGTATATCAACGTCATTGAAACCCTGGAAAAATATAACCTCACATTTGCTGCCGTAGCCCCCTCCCTACTCCAGTTATTATTACCCTATTTCTCTGAGATACAACTTCTTGAACTCAAATACCTGATAGTTACCGCCGAAGCATCGGATGTTGAATTACTATCTGCCTTCAGAGCCTGTGCGCCCAATGCCTCTTTTGTGAACCTGTATGGTCCCACAGAAGGAACAATTTATTGCACAGCTTACCGGATACCGACCACCTCATGCAAACATCATAACGGTATGATTGCTATAGGAAAACCATTCGAAGGAGTAGATGCTCTAATTATGGATAATAACGGTAGCCCCGTCGCCACAGGCGAAACCGGAGAACTCTGGATCAGTGGCAGACAAGTGATGAACGGCTATTGGAACGCTCCTGAAAAGACCAAAGAATGCCTCATCGAAGGGAAAGATGGAAAGACTTATTACAAAACCGGTGATCTCTGCCAGATAGATGCTGACGGTGATATCATATATTGCGGTCGCAAAGATTCGCAGATTAAACTTCAGGGATTCCGCATCGAACTAAGCGAAATAGAACACGTGGTGAAGAAGTATTTCAATAATGAATGTAAAGCTGTCGTCATCCCCAAATATGGAGAAAACAATCAGTGCGAATTACATCTGGTAGTTGAAAAAGTCCATCTCGACAAACACCAGATAGAAGAACATATGAACAGCCGGCTGCCTTTCTACATGATTCCCCAGCACATACATTGTATGGAACATTTCCCACTGAACACCAGCAGCAAAACCGATAGAAAAAGAATACTGGAACTAATATAAAACTAAACTAACATGAATACGCAAATGATTTTAAATGAACTGAGCCTGATTTTTCAGGAGATATTGAAGAGAGACAATATTGTTCTTACCAGTGAAACCACCGCCCAGGATGTGGAAGGTTGGAATTCACTGACCAATATGTTACTGATAAGCAGAATAGAGAAAGATTTCAATGTTCACTTCACCTTCAGAGACATTGTCCGATTCAAGAATGTAGGAGATATTTGCAATGCCATTCTCACCAAAACCCAATAAGACATGTCATTCATATCTTTGAATTTTGTCACACTGTTTGTATGTACCTTTCTTTTGTACTACACACTTCCACCTAAATATAGAAAAGCTATACTCTTGTTGTCAAGCTGTGTTTTCATAGGCTATTACCACATAGCTTTCCTGATCATAGCCCTTCTCATTTCACTGGCAACTTTTTTTCTCGGTAAATGGGTGGGACAATCAAAACATGAGAAGGATGCGAAAAGAATCTATATTTCGGGCTTGTGCTTTCTAATTACAGGCTGGTTGGCATTCCGATATGCCAACCTCCTGCCAGGCGTACACTGGCTATTCCCCTTAGGCATCTCCTTTTATACCTTTCAGGCCCTTTCGTACCTGACGGAAATCTATTGGAAAGAAGAAGAGCCGGAAGAGAACCTCGCTGACTTCATGATATACATGCTCTTTTTCATGAAATTCCTGTCAGGACCTATAGAGCGGGCGAGAGATATGCTTCCACAATTGAAATCGGGTAAACCGGTAGCATATCCATCCATTGTCTACGGAATGAAGCTGATTGTAGTGGGGCTGATAAAGAAGTTGATACTTGCCGATTATATTTCTCCTTATATAGATGGTATTTTCAACTCTATACATACGGCATCCGGTATACAATTACTCATGGCATGCCTTTTATATCCGGTAGAATTGTATGGTGACTTTTCCGGTTATACGGATATTGCACTTGGAGGTGCCTGTATGTTGGGATTCAAACTCAGCCCTAACTTCAACCGCCCATTCATAGCACAAACCACTGCCGAATTCTGGAGAAGATGGCACATGTCTCTTTCTTTTTGGGTTAGAGATTACTTATATCTGCCCCTATCTTCGGGTATGCGCCGTTGGGGACAGTGGGGCGTATTCCTGAGTCTGAGCCTGACATTTGCAGGATTAGGTGCCTGGCATGGTGCAGGATGGAACTATATTATCTATGGGCTCATCCAGGGGCTTATTATTTTCTATGAAATGAAGACTGCCACAATCCGTAACAAGGTAAAGAATTGGATAGGCAATCCCCTGTTTGCAACCCTGTCCATCCTCCGCACTTATCTGCTTTTCGCAGTTTCCTTGATTTTCTTCCGTTTAGAGTCGGTGAGCGATGCTCTCTATTACATCAGAAACATCTCGTTCAGTACTCATGCCAGCTGGAAAGAAGTAAGCATCGGAATTCCGGATCATAATTGTATTGTGGCCGGTAGTGCTCTTGTACTGATTTTAGTTTACGAATATTTTATGTCGAAACGAGATCTTTTAGAAGCGTTGGAAAAACAACCCATGCTTGTCAGATGGGGCATTTATTATCTGCTGGCCATTATGTTCTTTACCCTGGGACAGTTCAATTCCGACAGTTTTATTTATTTGCAATTTTAATCTAAAAACAAAGATAGCAGAATGAAGAAAAACAGTGAGCGAAGTGCAGCTATGCGCTTCACGATGAAACTATCTATACTCCTGATGCCATTTATAGTCTTGCTAGTGGTGTATTTCCTCAATGATCCTTTTATGGTTTTAAGGCATTATAACCGTTATGATAACTCTCCCGTCATGTTAAATGAAGGCTATATCGGTTGGCAAATGTATATGAACAACCGGGATTCCATTGCATTTGATTCTTTTATCATGGGAAATTCCTGCACCATGGCCTATCAATGTCATGAATGGGAAAAATACCTGGATGGTGGCAGGGCGGTACGCCTGTTCGGAAATGCAGAAAGCATAGCCGCCATCAGTAAGAAGTTGCAGGCTCTGGAAAGAAATGGTGCAGAAATAAAGAATCTGCTCCTGATTCTGGATAAAGAGTCATTGGGTAAAGACCAGCTTTCAAGCAACCATAACCATGTGTTGCCTCCGGCTATCTCAGGAATCAGCAACTTTAGTTTCCAAGAGAAATTCTGTCAGGCCTTCTTCTTCCCTAATTTCCTGTTTCCTTATCTCGATTATAAAATATTTCATCAATATCGTCCCTATATGCAAGGAGTGATAAACCCTTATGGCGCAATCAGAGATGCAGTAACAAATGATGCAATCAATCCCAGAGAGAGGATGATCCGGGATGAAGGAGAAGCATATTGGGAAAACCACAAAAAAGAGTTTGTGAAAGCCAGAGACTGTAATTATAGAAATGGTGAATACCGGGAAGGTGAGCGATTCTTATGGGAAACACAGACCGGATTATTAAAGGAAATAGATCAAATCTGCCGGAAACATAACACCTCGGTTAAAATCATCATCAGTCCCGACTATAACCAGATCAGCATAAATCCGACAGATGTGGAAATATTGAAAGACATTTTTGGCTATGAAAACGTATTCGATTTCAGTGGTATCAATGAATATACGAACGATATTCATAACTACTACGAAAGAGGACATTACAGACCGATACTCGGAGCACGCTTATTACAAAAAGTATATGCAAACCATAACTGATTTGAAATACATATTAAAAGTAACAGCTTATTATGCGAAACTATTTCTGTAGAGTAAGCGCCCGCAATTGTTCCAAAGATCCGTTGAATACATTCAAATCGACCTCTTCCCTGATACCGGGAACATTGCCCACATCAGTATGTTGCCAGAAGTGCCATGGACCTTCATATTTGACGGAGTCTACGTAATAGTGGGCAATCCAGTAGGGGTAAGTATTGAATACCGAATCACTAAGATAGCGGTTCTTGAATTTATAAGATGTATAAAGAATCGGTTTCACACCATAATGTGATTCTATACGGTCGAGCCAGGTTTTGACAGCAATCTTTAAGTCATGGGCCGTGCTTTTACCAATAGTTTCGACATCAAGCACAGGTGGCAGATCTCCGGGAATAAGCTGGACCGTACGAATAAAGAAATCGGCCTGTTTTAGCGGATCTGTTTTAGGAGAGAAGAAATGGTAAGCTCCGCGAATAAAACCGTAACGATGCGCCTGATCAAAATTGAACGGGAAAGTATCGTCAGCATGATCACCACCTTCGGTAGCTTTCATAAAGACAAAATGGATAGGAAATTTGGTTGTTTTGTTGGTTGTCAGTTGCACCCAGTCAATACTGCCTTGATAATGGGAGATATCAATGCCATGTACTTCATAGTCGCAAGGCATACATACCCCATATCCTTTCTGGCCATAACAAGGTTTCCAACGATAGGCATACGGACGAATGAAAAACCAATAAAACCCGGCAGAGAATACGGCAATGATACAAACAGCAAGTATTGTACGTAACCATGCAGGCATGATACGCGCTTCGCTTTTCTTTTTACCGCGACGTGCAGCAGATTTTCTTTTAGTTGCCATGTAATATTCAAAACAGAACGCAAATTACACAAATTACGCAAATAGATTATTCAAATTTGTGTAATTCGCATAATTTGCGTTCTTTTTATTAACTCTTCGTCAGTTTACCGATTTATTTAGCTTGCTCTAACTGCAAAGTCTTCGTCGGCTGATCACAAACTTCCGTAGGTCCGAAGTACTGGATCGGTCCCGGATATACATAATCTGTAGTGATAGCCCACTGGTCGCGCTGAGCAGCAAATGCCTTGAACGGAGCACCATCCAGTTTCACCAGAGCTTTCTGGATTACCGGTTTCATTTCACCGTGACGGCGTTCCATGTTCATCATCATCGTGATGGGCACACCACCTGCAATCCATTGGTCAGCAGGAGCCGTAGTGTTGCGTACAGAAGACATATAGCCTGTCTTGCCGTTAGCAATCAGAGAAGCAGCTGTATAACCCAGTGAATAGCAATAGTCAGCATCGTAGTTAGACGGAGCAGCGCAACGGCCTTCATAACCGAAGAAGTGGTGTTGAGAAGCGAACTTACCTACGAATTTACCTTCTTCTTTCCATGCAGCAAGCTTAGTAGCTACCATTTCCGACAACAGTTTTTCTGTTTCGATCAAAGATACCTGTACGTTTCCGTGCGGGTCGCGGTCCAGCGTCAGCTGACGTGCAACACCCTCAGGCAGGCTGGCATAGATAGCCGCATTTTCCGGAGACAGTTTGCGGATGATATAATCACGTTGGTGAGACTTCTTAATCTGAGAGAATTCTTCAGCATTTTCAGCAAGGAAGTCGTTCAACTCAGCGATCAGACGTTTCATAGCCGGAATAAACTCGATCAAACCTTCAGGGATCAAAACCGTACCGAAGTTGTTGCCTTGAGCAGCGCGGTTAGCTACTATCTGAGCAATGTAAGTTACTACATCGTCCAAAGACATATCATTAGCTTCAACTTCTTCTGATACGATACAAACGTTAGGTTGCACCTGCAAAGCACATTCCAATGCAATGTGAGAAGCAGAACGTCCCATCAACTTGATGAAGTGCCAGTATTTACGAGCTGAGTTACAGTCACGTTGAATGTTACCGATAACTTCAGAGTAAACCTTGCAAGCAGTGTCGAAACCGAAAGAGGTTTCAATCATTTCGTTCTTCAAGTCACCGTCGATAGTCTTCGGACAACCAATTACCTGTACGCCGCACTTCTTAGCTGCATAGTACTCAGCCAGTACGCAGGCATTTGTGTTAGAGTCGTCACCACCGATGATAACCAATGCTTTGATATCAAGTTGCTTCAGGATTTCCAGACCTTTTTCAAACTGATCTTCTTTCTCCAATTTAGTACGGCCTGAACCGATGATATCAAAACCACCCGTGTTACGGTATTCGTCAATGATATCTGAAGTCAGTTCCATATAGTTATGGTCAACCAAACCACCGGGGCCAAGAATGAAACCATATAACTTACTGTCTTTATTCAAACTCTTGATACCGTCGAAGATACCGGAAATCACATTGTGACCACCGGGAGCCTGACCACCGGAAAGGATAACGCCCACGTTCATAGCAGGGAAGTTAACCACTTCGTCAGTAGCCTCAAACTTGATCAAAGGCATTCCGTACGTGTTAGGGAACAATTTTTGGATAGCTTCCTGATCGGCTACAGATTGAGTAGCTGCTCCAGCTACCGCCTTAACGGCACCCTTCAGCGCTTTCGGAAGTTTGGGCTGATAAGCAGCCCTTGCAATTTGCAATGCACTTTTTGTCATTTTATCTAATTATTTAAAGGTGTTAGTAAAGTTTCGTTCAAAAGCGTCGCAAATTTCGTGTTTTTTTCTGAATTATGAAAGGAAGCGCACATCAAAAAAAATATGAAATGTTGGTTTATACCGTGGAAAGTACTTATCTTTACCGGAAATATTTCAATTTATTCACTTAAAACGTAAAGATTATGGCAAGTAGAAGAGAACTTAAGAAAAACGTCAATTATATCGCAGGTGAACTGTTCATGGAGTGTTTGGTAAACAGCTTATACGTACCCGGAACCGATAAAACTAAAGCCGACGAGCTGATGGGCAGAATCCTGAGTGTGCAAGATGAATTTATCAGCCGAATCAGCCATACCGAACCTGGAAATGTAAAAGGTTTCTACAAGAAATTCCGCGAAGACTTTAATAAAGAAGTAGACGCAATTATTGACGCTATCGGCAACCTGAAGTAAGCACCGGGAATGAAAAAAGCAATATACAGCTTTATCTACTATCGCATTTTGGGATGGAAGACAAACGTGACGGTGCCGGATTATGATAAATGCGTGATAACTGCAGCACCTCATACATCTAATTGGGATTTATTTATCGGCAAACTATTTTACGGAGCTATCGGACGGAAAACATGCTTCATGATGAAAAAAGAATGGTTCTTCTTTCCGCTGGGATTAATTTTCAAAGCCGTAGGTGGCATACCGGTAGATCGGGGACGCAAAACATCATTGGTAGACCAGATGACGGAAAGATTCGCCAAAAGCAAGAAATTCCAACTCGCCATTACACCGGAAGGAACCCGTAAAGCAAATCCTAATTGGAAGAAAGGATTTTATTTTATTGCATTAAAAGCGCAAGTGCCTATCGTATTGATAGGTATGGATTATACCACTAAAACGATTTCTGCGACAAAGGCGATTATGCCATCGGGAGACATCGAAAAGGATATGCGCGAGGTAAAGCTCTATTATAAGGATTTCAAAGGGAAGAACCCGAAGAACTTTGCTTTAGGAAACATCTAAAGTTCTTAATTCCGTATCTTCCTTGTAGTTTCTCCGTATCAATTCCGTGTCTGCTCCGTAGTATCTCCGCATCCGGTCCGTATCATCTCCGTAGTATCTTCGTACTCTTAGATACGGAGTTGATACGGAGATGATACGGACCGGATGCGAACCGGATACGCTTCTGACTGACAATTGAACGTATAAAACCGATAATCATTTTCTTAACTAAGTATTATGCGTGTAACTCTATTACAGACAGACATCGTTTGGGAAGATAAACAAGAAAATCTCCGCTTGCTCCGGGAAAAGCTGATAAAGCTTCGCGGAGAAGCGGAGATTGTTGTCTTACCCGAAACCTTCTCTACCGGTTTCAGTATGGACAGCCGAAGACTGGCTGAACCGGTATCGGGTGTAACCATCGCCACCTTGCGCCAATGGGCGGCAGAATTCCAATTCGCCATTGCAGGCAGTTATATAGCTTGTGATGAAGAAGTAGATGCAAATAAAAATGCGGTTCCCATTCCTGATAAGTCTTATTATAACCGTGCTTTTTTCCTGACTCCCGAAGGGGAAGCTTATTACTACGATAAACGACATCTCTTTCGTATGGGCCAGGAAACGGAGCATTTTACAGCGGGTAGCCAGCGGTCTGTTATCTCCTACCGGGGGTGGAATATACTGCTGTTAGTCTGCTACGACCTTCGCTTCCCGGTATGGAGCCGGAACGTAAATAATGAATATGACCTTCTGATATACGTTGCCAACTGGCCTGTCCCCCGCCGCCGGGTATGGGACATTCTGTTACAAGCCCGTACACTCGAAAATATCAGTTATGTTTGCGGTGTCAACCGTATCGGTACGGATGGAAATCAAATGCTATATAATGGCGGCAGCGTCATTTATTCACCAAAGGGCGATTTGCTTGCCGGCGTACCCGACCATGAAGAAGGAACCGCCACCGCAACTCTCGACCTCTCTGTCCTGAGAGAATTCAGACAAAAATTCCCCGCATGGAAAGATGCTGAATGTTTCCAAATTAAGAATTAATAATTAACAATTAAAGCACTATGGGACGAATGAAAGCTAAACACCGCATAGCTGACAGGTTATTCTTTCTGTTACTGACCATCTTAGTTTTTTCCTCTTGCGCAAACAGCAAAAAGGATATTGTTCCTTCTGCCGAGTATGCACCTTTTGTGAATGCATATACGGGAGGAGTTATCTCGCAAACTTCGAACATACGTATAGAACTGACGCAAGATCAGCCTATGGTAGATTTGAACAATGAACTGAAAGAAAATCCGTTTAGCTTCTCCCCGTCCCTGAAAGGTAAAACGTATTGGATCAGCAACAATACAATTGAATTCGTTCCTGAACCAGGAACTTTAAAGCCGGGAGAATTCTATGAAGGTACGTTCCAATTAGGCAGGTTTGTAGAAGTGGACAGTCGCCTGAAAGAATTCAAATTCTCTTTCAGAGTACAGGAACCCAATTTCACACTGTATATTGAACCGCTGACAACCATCGACATAGATAGCCATGGCGACTTGGTGACATTGAAAGGTGAAGTACGTTTCAGTGATGCCACTCCCAAAGAAGCAGTTGAGAAAATGCTCTCTGCCAAAGGCGGAAACGGGCAAAGCTATCCGGTCAGTATCACTCCGACAGATCATCCGACGCGTTATCAGTTTGAAATAGCCGGTGTCATTCGCGCAGCGGAAGACTACCAGCTGGAAATCACCGCCAACGGCAGTCCTGCAGGAATCGACCGCAAACTGACAGAAAACGTACTGATCCCTGCCAAGAATGATTTCCGTTTCCTCTCTGCCAAACGCATTGACGAACCGGAGAATGGAATTGAAATAGTATTCTCCGATCCTGTTTCTACTACACAAGACCTGAACGGATTGATTGAAATCCCCGAAGTAGCATCTTCCATATTTCAAGTGGAGAATAATAAAGTATACGTCTACTTTGAAGCCAACCAACTGAGCAAACTGACTTTGAAGATACACGAAGGAGTGAAAAACAGCCGGGATAAATCACTCGGAACATCACACTCCATCGCATTCAGCGAACTGAATCTGAAACCACAAGTGAGCATGTCTACATCAGCCGCTATCCTGCCCGACTCCAAAAGTTTGATCATCCCTTTCCGGGCAGTCAATCTCTATGCGGTAGATTTAAGTGTAATCCGTATTTTTGAAAACAATGTACTGATGTTCATGCAGACCAATACGCTCTCATCCGCCAGTGAACTGCGTCGTTCCGGACGATTGGTTTATCAGAACACATTGTGGCTGAGCAAGGACAGTACAAAAGACGTGCACCGATGGGAAGATTATTCGATAGACCTTGCCGGACTGATTCGGCAAGAACCGGGTGCCATCTACCGTGTCATACTTTCTTTCCGGCAAGAATACTCAGCCTATCCTTGCAGCGGAACAGAAAAACAAGAGATGAGCTTTGCAGACAATACTGCTTCAGAGGGATTGACGAAAGTCAGCGGAAGTAGTACTTTCGAAGAAAATGAAGCGGAATGGGATACCCCGGAAACTTATTTCTACTACAATGGTAACGTAAAGATGGACTGGAGCCAGTATAACTGGCGGGAACGCAATAATCCTTGTCATGCCTCCTACTATATGGACTCTGACCGGGCAGCATCGTGCAACGTATTTGCCTCCAATGTAGGAATGATTGTAAAACGGAATTCACTGAACAAGCTGTGGATTGCCGTAAGCAACATCTTGGATACCAAACCAATGGAGAAAGCGAAAGTGACCGTTTATAACTTCCAGTTGCAAGCCATCGGAACCGGTGAAACCAATAGTGAAGGATTTACGGAAATCACTCCGAAAGGTGTTCCTTTCATTGTGGTGGCCGAAGTAGAGAAACAGAAAGCTTATGTTCGTGTGGCAGATGGTGAAGAACAATCTGTCAGCCGGTTCGATGTAGGCGGAAAAGATATTCAGAAAGGATTGAAGGGGTTCGTCTATGGCGAAAGAGGGGTATGGCGACCGGGAGATACGCTGCATGTAAGCTTTATTATGGAAGACCGTGAAAAAAGAATTCCGGATAAACACCCTGTAGCATTGGAATTGTATAATCCGAGAGGACAATTCTATACCAAAATGATTTCCACGCAAGGTGTAAATGGTTTCTACACATTTGACCTGCCGACACGTCCGGAAGACCCAACGGGATTATGGAACGCTTACGTCAAAGTAGGCGGAACCGCTTTCCACAAAAGCCTTCGCATAGAAACTGTGAAACCAAACCGCCTGAAAATTAATCTGAAACTACCGGAGAAAGTAATCCAGGCTTCTACCAAAGAAATGCCGGTTATGCTTACTTCCACATGGCTGACAGGCGCCACCGCTTCACGGTTGAAAACCAAAGTGGAAATGTCCCTGTCAAAAGTAAATACGCAATTCAAGAACTACGGGCAATACATATTCAATAATCCGGCTACCGAATTTACAACTGTAAAAAACGATGTATTCGACGGAACACTGGATGCGGAAGGAAAAACTAACTTTAGGTTGAAACTTCCGGCTGCCACCAATGCTCCGGGAATGCTGAATGCAACCTTAACCAGCCGTGTATTCGAACCGGGAGGAGACGCCAGTATTTACACGCAAAGCATTCCATTCTCTCCATTCTCATCTTATGTAGGTATTAATCTGAACCAGCCGAAAGGAAAATACATCGAGACCGACCAGGATCATGTATTCGATATTGTCACCGTAAATGCGGAAGGACAATTAGTGAACCGCTCCAATCTGGAATATAAGATTTACCGTATCTCCTGGAGCTGGTGGTGGGAGAACCGGGACGAATCATTCGGAACTTATGTCAACAGTAGTTCCATCACTCCCGTAGCCAGTGGCAATATACAGACTACAGGCGGAAAGGCAACCTTTAAATTCCGGGTAAACTATCCGGACTGGGGACGTTACCTAGTTTATGTGAAAGATAAGGAAAGTGGGCATGCCACCGGCGGAACTATTTATATAGACTGGCCGGATTGGCGCGGACGTTCAAGCAAGACGGACCCCAGCGGCATTAAAATGCTCGCTTTCTCTCTGGATAAAGACTCGTATGAAATAGGTGAAACAGCGACAGCCATCATTCCTGCCGCTGCGGGAGGACGTGCACTGGTAGCCCTGGAAAACGGTTCAACCGTTCTGCAACGTGAATGGATTGAAGTTTCCAACAATGGAGATACAAAGTATTCTTTCAAAGTGACTCCGGAAATGGCGCCGAATGTTTACCTGCACATCAGCCTGTTGCAACCTCATGCACAAACGGTGAACGATTTGCCGATACGTATGTACGGTGTGGTTCCGGTATTGGTGACTAATAAACAAACTATATTGCAACCGCAAATTAAAATGCCGGAAGTGTTGCGGCCGGAAACGGACTTCACCGTTACCGTCAGCGAAAAGAACGGCAAGCAGATGACATACACATTGGCCATTGTAGATGACGGATTACTCGACCTGACTAATTTCAAGACTCCCGATCCGTGGAATGAATTCTATGCCCGCGAAGCATTGGGCATCCGCACCTGGGATATGTATGACGATGTACTCGGAGCATCTGCCGGACGCTACAGTTCATTGTTCAGTACGGGTGGCGACGAGACATTGAAACCGGCCGATGCAAAAGCGAACCGCTTCAAGCCGGTAGTGAAATTTATCGGTCCGTTCTATCTGGATAAAGGAAAACAGAAGACGCACACGCTGAAACTACCGATGTACGTAGGTTCTGTACGTACGATGGTGGTAGCGGGGCAAGACGGAGCTTATGGAAAAGCGGAAAAGACTTCTTTCGTGCGGACACCATTGATGTTGTTGTCAACACTGCCCCGTGTGCTGAGCACACAAGAAGAGATTACTGTCCCGGTAAATGTCTTTGCCATGGAGAAGGAAGTGAAGAATGTATCGGTATCCATCCAGGCTTCAGGTGGAGGTGTACAAGTGATCGATCCCAATAAACAATCCATTACTTTCAGTCAACCGGGTGACCAACTCGTTTACTTTAAAATAAAGACCGGAAGTAAGACAGGAAAAGCAACGATACATATCACTGCCAGCGGTGGCAGTCAGCAGGCGAAAGAGACCATTGAAATCGAAGTCCGGAATCCGAATCCGGCAGTGACCTTCCGTAACAGCCAATGGGTGGAAAAAGGAGAAAGTGTAACACTTCCTTATTCATTGAATGGTGCTACTCCGGCAAATAGCCGTATGCTGCTGGAAGTCTCACGTATTCCTTCGGTAGATATCAGCCGCAGATTCGACTACCTGTATAATTATCAGCATCATTGCACGGAACAGCTGACTTCCAAAGCTCTGCCGCTATTGTTCGTCAGCCAGTTTAAAGCTGTGGATGAGGAAGAAGCTCAAAAGATTAAGGCCAACGTACAGGAAGCGATACGGCAACTCTATGCACGCCAGCTTCCGAATGGCGGTTTTGTTTACTGGCCGGGAAATGCCAGTGCCGATGAGTGGATTACTTCTTATGCGGGCATGTTCCTTGTATTGGCGCAGGAGAAAGGCTACGCTGTCAACTCGAATGTACTGAATAAGTGGAAACGCTTCCAACGTGCTGCTGCCCAGAACTGGCGGATGCCGGATCAGGATGACAGTTGGGGTTACTGGCAAACGGGAGTGCAACAAGCATACAGATTGTACACACTGGCATTAGCCGGTGCACCTGAGCAGGGTGCCATGAACCGGATGAAAGAACAAGCTAACCTGCCTCTGCAAGCCAAATGGAGACTGGCAGCCGCTTATGCCCTGACAGGTAAGATGAAACCGGCTGAGGAACTGGTATTTAAGACAGAAACCACCGTTGCCCCTTATTCCTCACAGAACTACATCTATGGTTCGTATGATCGTGACGAAGCTATGATATTGGAAACTTTACTCCTGATGAACCGCGACCAGGCGGCATTGCAACAGGCGAAAAAGGTATCCAAGAATCTGGCCGAAGAGAATTGGTTCAGTACACAGTCCACAGCTTTCTCATTGATGGCGATGGGACGCCTGGCTGAGAAGCTTTCAGGTACTTTGGATTTCACCTGGACCTGGAACGGAAAGCAGCAACCCGTAGTGAAATCAGCCAAGGCTGTATTTGCAAAGGAGCTGTCCATTTCACCGGTTTCGGGTAATATTATAGTAAAGAATGAAGGTAAAGGTGCATTAAGTGTGGATCTCATTACACGCACGCAATTACTTAATGATACGTTACCCGCAATATCCAATAACCTCCGCCTGGACGTAAAATATACGGATATGAACGGAGCGACAATATCCATAGATGATATCAAGCAAGGAACAGACTTTATGGCAGTCATCACTGTAGGTAATATCAGTGGAACCACTGCTTACAGCAATTTAGCATTGACACATATCCTGCCGTCAGGTTGGGAAATTTACAATGACCGGTTGATGACTCCGGAAGCGACGCCTACCCGTGAGTATACTTACCAGGATATTCGTGACGACCGCGTACTGACTTACTTCGACTTGCGTCGCAGCGAACTGAAAAAGTTCACCATAAGACTGCAAGCTACATATGCAGGTAATTTCATTCTGCCGGCTATCCAGTGCGAAGCCATGTATGACGGTTCGGCACAGGCACGAACCAAGGCGGGAAGAACGACTGTCAGCCGTTAAGTTCATTTCATGGGGACTAAGATTATAAAGTACTTCAAACAACTGTCTATCACCAGAAAAGTAATACTCATACTTATTACAATTCTGGTGATAGCCTATATCTTTTGCCTCCCCCGGCAACTTTTCCATGTGCCCTACTCCACCGTCGTCACTGACCGGAACGGTGAATTACTGGGCGCACGCATTGCATCCGACGGCCAATGGCGCTTTCCACCCCGGACCACTACTCCGGAGAAAATAAAGCAATGCCTCATCACTTTCGAAGACAGGCATTTCTATCACCATTGGGGAGTCAATCCTGTCTCCATTGGCAGAGCCGCCTACCAAAACCTAAAGAATAAGCGCATTGTAAGTGGAGGAAGTACCCTCACCATGCAAACGATCCGTCTGGCAAGAAACGAATCGCGTACTTTTGGAGAAAAGTTCATAGAAATGATCCTGGCCACCCGACTTGAGTTTCGCGCTTCAAAAGAGAAAATCCTGTCCATGTACATTTCACACGCTCCTTTCGGAGGAAACGTAGTAGGGCTCGATGCCGCTGCCTGGCGATATTTCGGACATTCCGCCGAAGAACTGTCCTGGGCAGAAGCAGCCATGCTGGCAGTACTTCCAAACGCGCCCGCTATGATTCATCTCTCCAAATCACGGCAATTATTACTCAATAAAAGAAACCGTCTGCTAAAACAACTATATACACGAGAGATTATAGACAGCTCCACTTACGAACTGGCTATCAGCGAACCACTCCCCGACGAGCCTCATCCACTCCCCCAAACCGCTCCCCATCTAGTCAGTTGCTTCTATCAGGAACGAAACGGGAAATATTCCGTATCAACCATCGACAGGGGTATTCAAACCCAAATAGAGAACGCAGCCGAACGTTGGAGCAATGAATTTAACCGGAGTGATATACGCAACCTGGCAATTCTGGTGATTGATATCCGAACCAATCAGGTTGTGGCTTATTGCGGCAATGTCAATTTCGAACGGAAGCAAGCCGGCAACCAAGTAGATGTTATTCAGGCACCCAGAAGCACGGGAAGTATTCTGAAACCATTTTTATATTACGCCATGTTGCAGGAAGGCAGTCTGCTACCTCATACTCTACTGCCCGATATACCGGTTAATATTAATGGCTTTACACCTCAAAATTTCAGTTTGCAATTCGAAGGTGCCGTTCCTGCTTCGGAAGCGCTTGCACGTTCATTGAATATTCCGGCAGTGACGATGCTACAAAGATATGGTGTTCCCAAGTTTCATACTTTCCTGAGGCAAATAGGCTTAAAAACAATCAACCGCCCGGCTTCCCATTATGGTTTATCACTCATTCTGGGCGGAGCGGAAGCTACCCTGTGGGATGTGACAAACGCGTATGCTTACATGGGGCGGAGTTTATTGCAGCTTCCACAAACAGAATGTAGTTTGCTGCTTGCGGACGCTGAAGGATCAGGAGAATCAGAAGTCTTCGCTTCGGAAAAATCGACGGATACTTTCCAACCGGGAGCCGTATGGCAAACCTTCAATGCGCTAACCGAGGTGAATCGTCCCGAAGAAATAGACTGGAAATCAATCCCCTCCATGCACCCCATTGCCTGGAAGACCGGAACAAGCCACGGATTCCGCGATGCCTGGGCCGTAGGAGTCACTCCTCACTATGCCGTAGGTGTATGGGTAGGAAATGCTACAGGAGAAGGTAAACCTGGTCTTGTAGGAGCACGGACAGCCGGTCCGGTTTTGTTTGATGTATTTAGTCTGCTACCTCCGACACGGTGGTTCAGGCGTCCGGGAGATGTCTTTGTCAAGGCTGAGATATGCCGGAAATCCGGACACTTGAAGGGCAGGTTTTGCGAAGAAACAGATACTTTACTGATTCTTCCTGCCGGACTAAAGACGGAAGCTTGCCCTTATCATCACCTTATCACCCTTTCAGCCGATGAAACTCACCGTATCTACGAGAATTGCGCAAATTTGGAACCAACTATCCAGAAGTCCTGGTTCACTTTGCCACCTGTATGGGAATGGTATTACAAACAGCATCATCCGGAATACAATCCGCTCCCTCCCTTCAAACCAGGCTGCGGAGAGGATGCATTGCAACCCATGCAATTCATCTATCCATCTATGAATGCCCATATTGTGTTACCTAAACAAATGGATGGAAGTCCGGGCTTTCTAACCGCCGAACTGGCCCACGGCAATCCGAGTACCACCATCTTCTGGCACCTTGATAACACTTATCTTACCCAGACACAAGACTTTCATAAGATCTCCTTGCAACCCACGCCCGGAAAACATTCACTAACAGCGGTAGACGAAACAGGAAATACAGTAACCACTACATTTTATATTAATTAGGGTTAATGAAACCGATTTTCCTAAAGACAGGTATGCGGACGACACGGATTGGACGGACGAACGCGTACCCATTCCCCCCTTGAACAGGTGATGTTTTTGTACAAAAAGATTCCATTTTAGTCTTTTTAATGAAAATACCTAAAAGAAGTGAGTGCATAGTTACCAAAAAGTGGCTACATTTGTATCCCGAAACAGTGTCAGAAGAAAACACCTTGTTCCGAAAAACAACCCCAACACTAGAATTAGTGAACATTGTTTTTTGTATATTTGTTAAATCTTAGAAGCGACAAGCTTTAATCAATTTATTAATACCAATTAAGTTATGAAAACCAATCTTAGTTCTCAAATCACTCTCAACAGAGTCTCCCCCAGGTATTACAGGCCTGAGAATGCATTTGAAAGGTCGGTATTGACCCGACTGGAAAAAATCCCAACCGACATCTACGAATCGGCAGAGGAAGGCGCCAACCACGTTGCCTACGAAATAGCTCAACTTATTCGTGATAAACAGAAAGCCGGACGCTTCTGTGTATTGGCATTACCGGGCGGTAATTCTCCCCGCAACGTATACTCAGCCCTTATCCGTATACATAAAGAAGAAGGTCTGAGTTTCCGCAACGTTATCATATTCAACCTTTACGAATATTATCCTCTTACATCAGATGCCATCAACAGCAACCTGAATGCCTTGAAGGAAATGTTCCTAGATCATGTGGACGTTGACAAGCAGAATATCTTCAGCCCGGACGGTACAATTCCTAAAGATACCATCTTTGAATATTGCCGCCTGTACGAGCAACGCATCGAAAGTTTCGGCGGATTGGATGCCGTATTACTGGGTATCGGGCGCGTAGGTAACATTGGTTTCAACGAACCGGGTTCCCGCCTGAACTCCACCACCCGTTTGATTTTACTGGACAACGATTCACGCAATGAAGCATCCAAAATGTTCGGTAGCATCGAAAGCACTCCGATCAGCTCCATAACAATGGGTGTTTCTACCATCCTGGCTGCCAAGAAAATCTATCTGATGGCATGGGGTGAAGACAAAGCCAAAATGGTAAAAGAGTGCGTAGAAGGTACTGTAACAGATACCATTCCGGCATCTTTCCTGCAAACTCACAACAATGCTCATGTAGTTATCGACCTTTCTGCTGCCGGTAACCTGACACGTATCCACCGTCCATGGTTAGTGACTTCCTGCGAATGGAACGACAAACTGATTCGTAGCGCCATCGTCTGGTTGTGTCAACTGACAGGCAAGCCGATCCTGAAACTGACAAACAAGGATTACAATGAAAATGGTTTGAGTGAACTGCTGGCTCTGTTTGGTTCGGCATATAATGTGAATATCAAGATCTTCAACGATCTGCAACATACCATCACCGGATGGCCGGGTGGTAAACCGAATGCGGACGATACCTATCGTCCCGAACGTGCGAAACCGTATCCGAAACGTATCGTCGTATTCTCTCCGCATCCCGATGATGACGTAATCTCCATGGGTGGTACAATCCGCCGCTTGGTAGAACAAAAGCATGACGTACACGTGGCGTACGAAACTTCCGGTAACATTGCCGTAGGTGACGAAGAAGTAATCCGCTTCCTGCATTTCATCAATGGTTTCAACCAGATCTTCAATAATAGCGAAGACAAGGTAGTTGTTGATAAATATGCAGAAATCCGTAAATTCCTGAAAGAGAAGAAAGACGGTGACATCGATACACGGGACATCCTCACAATTAAGGGTTTGATACGTCGTGGTGAAGCGCGCACCGCTTGTACGTACAATAATATACCTCTGGATCATTGCCACTTCCTTGACCTGCCGTTCTACGAAACTGGCAGAATACAGAAAGGTCCGTTGACCGAAGCTGACGTGGAAATTGTGCGTAACCTGCTGCGTGAAGTGAAACCTCATCAAATATTCGTTGCCGGTGACCTCGCCGATCCGCATGGCACACACCGTGTCTGCACAGATGCCGTATTTGCTGCTATCGATCTGGAAAAAGAAGAAGGTGCAAAATGGTTGAAAGATTGCCGTATTTGGATGTATCGTGGTGCGTGGGCCGAGTGGGAAATTGAAAACATTGAAATGGCAGTACCTATCAGTCCGGAAGAACTGCGTGCAAAACGTAATTCAATCCTGAAACACCAGTCTCAGATGGAAAGTGCACCATTCCTGGGTAACGACGAACGTTTGTTCTGGCAACGTAGTGAAGACCGTAATCGTGGTACCGCCGCATTGTATGACAATCTCGGTTTGGCATCTTACGAGGCAATGGAAGCATTCGTGGAATATATTCCGCTGTAAATGTTTGCTAAATAGAAAGAAAAAGGTTGCAATGTTTTGTCACTGCAACCTTTTTCTATTCTACATTTTCATTAATTTTATTTTCACGTCATCTCCATCTCATCAATATTTTCTTCATAACTATGATTTTGTTCCACAAGTTATTCAGAGAACATGGCAACAGTTCCTTTATATTCGCCTTCGGGCAATTTGATTTCTCTTTTATTTCCATTAAGGACCACTTCCATGAATGTTTCTGTCTGAGTTGGATCTGAAGCATACACTTTCCACTTTTTCTTATAAGTACGCAGAATAAAAAGCCCTTTTTTATTGCTTTCAAACTTTAGTTTACCGGATAAGGAAACACTTCCAGCTTCATACAATGCAAGTAAATATGTCTCTTTATTCAGTTGGACTGCCTGACATTGACTGGTATTACTAATTATTTTAAATGAAGATAAGTCAAAGTGTTGTACTTCCTTAGGAGTGGTAGCCGGCAATATCACGTATTGATATGAGTCATTTTTTGGAAGAATTCCATGATTCATATAAATAGTAAACACATCTTTCGTCTGCAACTCGCTTTTAGGATATATCTTCATGATATCATTCCAAGAATTTGTACGCTGTTCAGAGAAAATACGCCCCTCGCCTTCCAACAAGATGTATCCGGTCTGATGGTGAAAAAAGCGCTGGGAATCCCCACAGGAAATTTTCAAATCTTTCACAGCTTCCCACTTTCCTTTATTCCAATACAATAAATTATCTCTTAGTACAGCCTGCTCCACAGAAGTATTCACCTGATAACTGCTATCAGAACGAATACCCGCTCCCAAACATAAGACATAATCTGGTGTAAAAATCCACGTCTTTCTAGCATAAAGCCCATCCCTTACCAAATCCATCGAAGTAAGGCCAATAGTGCCATCATTCACATTTCCCACAAATGAGCCTTTATTTTGCTTTTCAAGCCATCCCATTACATGGACAGCCTTATCTTCCTGATAGCAAGTCACACCAGGTACTTTACGCCAATCCCAACAAGGAAATATATCCGTATATTCATCACCATCCACATACGTGTAGAGAGCACCGTCTGCCAAATAATAACCTTTTACGTTATCCGTACCCGACTCTGTACCGATCACCCTGTCCGATGCCATTCTTACAGATGCCATCCAAGTGGGACGACGATGGATTGTCATATCAGATTTCCAGAAATGGTATTGTCCCAACAACGCAGTTGATGTATTCCCAAGATTTTCATCAATCAACATCTGGTATACATTACGGTCTTTACTATTCACTTGCGCCAATGCATTAGCTGAGAATAAGCTCGAAAAAGCCTTATTCCACTGTGCCTGCCTATAAAGTTGCCTTCCAAGATTATTCACATCCATCTTGTTTTTCCACAAGATTCTCCGCACACCTTCATTCGTATAGTTAGTGATAAGCTTAAAACGCTCCTGATCCAACGCCAATGAAGTGCCGTCAAGAATATATGCCCAAAAACTCATAGTAGCCAAATAAGCTGCACCATAATTCCCGACCTGCTGTTGAGGTCCGTGTTGATGAAAACTATAATCAACCTTGATCCCTTCTGCTTTGCCATAAGCCATTTTTATCTCATCATTCATGGCATTCCTTGCTTCCCGTACCAGTTGAATGTCATTTAGCAATAGTCCTTTCACCAACACATTGCCAGCTAGCCAAACTCTATTCTGGGCCGTCATCCCTATCTTTGCTTGGTTCATCACCTCAATAGCATACTTCTTCTCTTCCATCGACAACTGGTCTTCAAATAAAACAAATGCAGCTCCCAAGACTTTAGGTATACCTATTTCATTATACCACCAATTGGCAGCTACCGGCTTCATCCGGAACCAATACCCCATAGCCTTATGAATGGCCTCTGCAATCTCAGCTGATTTATAAAAGGTATGTTCCGAATTAGCATAAACTTTAGCCAACTCAAGCACACGGGCCGCATGAATCCGCGGAAGCCAACTGGCAGCCTTACTATTAGTGAAATCGAGCCCACTCCAACTACCTTGTTCACTTAAATCAGATAATAATTGACGAACGTGCCCAACTTCTATCGGGCAACGTTCCATTAATTCTACAACCATCTGGTCACCGACTACTTTCTCATGGGATCTCTGACACATCAGTCGTATCAATTGCTGCTCTGATTTATTCTTATATAATATACTCTCTATATACTTCTGCCTGATAACGGATAAATCATCCGCTTTTAGTCCCAAAGTAAACCCCAAAAGCAATAGGATAAAAATAGGACGTACTACATGTGATTCCATTTATTTTTTTATAAGTTCAAATTCCGTTGCTTTTAAATTATCCGAACTGCTTCCGACAAAGAGTTTAAAGTCACCCGGCTCTGTGACAAACTGTTTATCTGAATTAAAGAAACCTAGTTCTTGTTCAGACAAGGTAAATTCAATCTTTCGGGTTTCTCCAGGTGCCAATTCTACCTGCCGGATTCCACATAACTCAATAACCGGACGGGTCACAGAACTGACCACGTCCTGCAAATAGAGTTGAACGGTTTCTTTGCCCGTATATTGCCCCGTATTCGTAACAGAGGTAGTCAGCACTACCGGCTCTCCTGCTTTATATTCTTTTTTCGACATCACAGGAGCCGCAATTTCAAAAGTCGTATAACTCAAGCCATATCCGAACACATAGGCAGGTTTCACACTCTCATCCATATAACCGCTTACCCACGGATTGTTGGGCACCCAGGCACGTCCCGTACTTTTATGATTGTAATATAGCGGACACTGGCCTACGTGACGGGGAAATGTCATTGGCAACTTACCAGACGGATTATATTTACCAGTAAGCACATCCGCAATAGAATTGCCTGCTTCCGTACCAAGCCACCAAGTCATAAGAATAGCATCGGCATAAGGTTCCATATCGGAGAAAATCAACGGGCGCCCCCCCATAACTAAAGTGATAACAGGTTTCCCTGCCTTCTCTTTTATTTGTTTCACCATCAACTGCTGATTAGCATTGATGTTGATATCCACTTTCGATTTCGCTTCTCCAGACTCCATCGCACGCTCTCCTACTGATACAATAATCACGTCATATTCAGAAAAATCCGGTAATGGTTTCAATTCATTCGTTTCCAAATCATAACCTTCAATATAGGTAATTTTAGCTTTTGGTAAGGCCGCTTTCAGACCATCAAAAACAGAAATTACTTCTTCAGCCTTTCCAATGGCGGACCAATTTCCCATCATATCTTTTTTGGCTTTATTCAAAGGGCCGACTACAGCTATTTTACCAGCAGTGGATGTAACAGGCAAAACATTTTGGTTTTTCAGAAGGACGACTGAACCAGCCCCAGCTTCACGAGCCACTTTCCTGTGAGCAGCATTTACTTTCTTGTTTCCGATTTCCTTTTCACGATAGTTATAACGATAAGGATCATCAAACAAGCCTAATTCAAATTTCACTGTCAAAATCCGCTTTACAGCATCATCAATCAAGGTAATGTCTACAGCTCCCTGTTTTACCAAATTGACCAAATGTCTGGCATAAGTCATAGAATGCATATCCATGTCACAGCCTGCAATAGCGGCCAACCGACCGGCGTCCTCATTATCTTTTGCCATCCGATGCTTGGCAATCTCACCAACAGAGCCCCAATCACTGACTACAAAGCCTTTGAATCCCCATTCTCCTTTCAGAACATCTCTTAAAAGAGGCTTATGGGCAGTTGCCGGAATACCGTTTATTTCATTAAAAGCATTCATGAAAGTACCTACTCCGGCTTCTACCGCAGCCCGGAATGGTGGTAAATATACTTGTAGAAGTGTATGTTCCGAGATATCAGCTTCAGCATAATCCTTACCTGCTACCGCTGCTCCATAAGCAGCAAAATGCTTCGCACAAGCAAGAACTGTGTTTCTATCATTATAATCAGTACCCTGAAAACCTTCTACACGAGCCTTTGCTACCTGGCTACCATACCAAGGGTCTTCCCCAGCTCCTTCCATCGAGCGCCCCCAACGGGCATCCCTAGAAATATCGACCATTGGAGCAAACGTCCAGTGAATTCCATGGGCAGAAGTCTCAGCTGCTGCCACACTTGCCGTTTTTTTTATCAGCTCTAGATTAAAACTGGCAGCCTCAGCCATCGGTATCGGGAAAATGGTCCTCATCCCATGTACAACATCCAAACCAAAAATTAATGGGATTCTCAAACGGGACTGCATAGCCAAATCCTGATATTGCCTTGCACGCTCTACAGTCAATATATTGAAAATAGAACCTACCTCACCACGTTTGATTTCTTCCGTATGATTACGACTGTCAAGGGAAGGACCAGTCAGAAGCTTATTATTGGAATACTGAATCATTTGTCCTACTTTTTCTTCCACAGTCATAAGCTTCAGTACAGAATCTACCTGATGAGTATAATCCTTATTCCCTGTCTGGGCGGGCAAGGAAGTTGCCATGATACCCCAAATTATTGCACATAAAAGACTATTCTTTTTCATATCATCACTTATTATTATAGAACTCTTTCATCACATACCAAGCCTTTTTCCTAAATCCCTGATCAGAAATAAGCCCTTTCCGATTCCAACCTTCCTGATTCGTAGGATGAAAACGATACGGAGAACGGAAATCAAATAGTATCCAAGGAGAGATACCGGCCAAATTTTTCACATTGTTGAACATCTCCAGATTATCTCTAAACAGCTTTTCCTGATATTCTTCGCTCCATGAACTGGTTACCGTAGAATCTCCCGATTGCCCGTAAAGGGCTTCACCACCAAATTCAGAAAAAATCAACGGTTTACCAGGAGCCACATTCCAACACACTTCCGAAGGATCTGACGGCCAGGCATGATACCACCCCATATATTTATTAATCGATACTACATCCAACTCTTCGATAAAAGAATCGTTCATTTCAAAAGCCTTCGTTTCAGGATTTAGTTTCGGTAAGTCAAAAGCTGCTGTTATCAGACGGGTAGTGTCCATCTCGTGACAGTGCTCGACAAGGCTCTTCAGAAAAGCATTGCGGGCTTCGGAAGGGGCCGTTTCATTGGCAACTCCCCAAAAGGTCAAGGCACACCTATTCCTGTCACGCATAACCATTTCCGTATACATTCTTTGCGCCTTCATACGCGTCCCGGCATTTTTAAAATCAATTCCTTGCCAGATAGGAATTTCTTCCCATAACATAATACCCATCTTTTCAGCCAGACGAACGATATATTCATTCTGCGGATAATGCGCCAGACGTACTAAATTGGCACCTAATTCCTTTGCTTCAGAAAGTAATGCTACAGCATCCTGCTCTGAAAATGCTCTTCCCTGGCGTTGAGCTATCTCTTCATGGAAACTGATTCCTTTCATAAAGATCGGAGTGTCATTCAGATAAATCCTCGTCCCTTTCACACTAAGATTACGAAAACCTATATTCTCTTTCACATGATCCGTTGCAGAAGAAACTGTGACCTGGTAAAGTTTAGGGTTTTGGGGCGACCAACGTTCCAGTTTCTTAGCACGGAAAGATGTTTTCGCCATTCCTTGTCCGTCAGTCTGTACTTCAGATGCGATTTTCAGTTCAGGAATTTCAATTCTCACTTTCTGACCCGCTTTCTGCTCTGACAGTTGCAAGGTTGCATGAATATAATCCGGCTTGTATTTATCCAGTTGTATAAAGTAATTGCTGATATATACTTTAGGAGTACGTACCAACATCACATCACGCGTTATGCCGCCATAATTCCACCAGTCAAATGACAGCGCAGGAATTGCATCTACCGTCCGGGTATTATTCACTTCCACAGCCAGAAAGTTTTCTCCTGCTTTTACCAAATCAGTGATATTGAACTGAAATGGCGTAAATCCACCTTCATGAGCACCTATCTCTTTTCCATTCAGATAGACCCGGCAACGGTAACTCACAGCTCCGAAGTAGAGAAACAAGTTCTCATCCTGATTTTTACTCACCTCAAATTTACGGGCATACCACACCGTACCTTCATAATATTTAAGCTCTGGAAGCTGCGAATTCCAGTCAGAAGGTACATTCAAACGTAGCCCTCCTTCGAACTCATACTCTTTAAAGTCAGCTTTATTTCTTAAAGGCCTGTTCTTATAGATAGAGGTTCGCCGACCTTGCTGATAAGGATCAATAATAGCATTCCACTTTCCATTCAAGAAAGTGTATTGTCTGCCATATACATTCGTCAGCAACTCCTGAGCACCAACGTACTGGCCATTACAGATAGTTATCAGAAATAAAATCCAACCTAAAAATTTCTTCTTCATAAGTATTTCTCTATTACTTTTTATAAATTTTCATTGCACATCCTCCACCTTCTGCCAAATTCACCGTTAGTTTACGATTTTGGGGAACAAAGATAACAGACTTCCGATAATCAGAAGCTATCTTATCTGCATTTATACCATCTTTATAAAGTTCAATTGTCCATTCACCTCCGCCCAGAAATGACAAATCAAATTCCATTGTACGCTTTTTCCAATTGGTCAACGCTCCCACATACCAAACATCTCCTTTACGACGGGCCATTGAGATATATTCTCCTATTTTTCCATTCAAGGCTTTTGTTTCATCCCACACTGTCGGAATATCTGAAATATAAGAGGTACACTCAGATTCACGTTCATAGAGAACAGGGCTATCACACAACATGGATAACGGAGCTTCGAATATTACATATTCAGCCAGCTGGCGGCAACGAGTTCCCATACTCATAGGTTCTTCATTAATAGCGCGAAAATTACGTTTATTGCCATTTTTCATTGCGCCCTGTGTATAATCTACAGGTCCTGCTATCATACGAATGAAAGGCATAGTCACATCATAGGTAACCTGATCCACATTCTCACTACCAGAGAACTTTAACTGCTCCAAGCCATGTACGCCCTCAAAATTAATCACATTCGGATAAGTACGATTCATTCCTGTCGGCTTATAAGTACCATGATAATCTAACATTAAATGGTATTTTGCAGCTATCTCAGCCCCACGATAGTGAAAATCAACCATTGCTTGATCGTCACGGTCCATGAAGTCTACCTTGAATCCCTTAATACCCAATTCTGAATAATGCTTGCAGATTCTTTCCAAATCACGTTCAAAAGCATAATAACCGGCCCACAAGATCAGCCCTACATGTTTAGAATCAGCATAAGCAACCAACTCTTTCAAATCTATTTCCGGCACAACCTGAAATAAATCAGCTTTTAGGCCTACGGCCCAGCCCTCATCCAAAATCACATACTCAATACCATGCTTAGAAGCAAAATCAATATATGCTTTATAGGTAACATTATTCACACCAGCTTTGAAATCCACGCCGGACAACCCGCAACTGTTCCACCATTCCCAAGCCACCTTTCCAGGCTTAATCCATGAAGTATCCTCCAAGCGAGAAGGAGCTGCCAGTTTATAAACCATATCATTATCAAGGAGTTCTTTATCATCAGAAGATACAATAGCAATGCGCCAGGGAAAACTTCGTCTGCCGGAACACTTCGCAATATAATCTTCTCTTGCAGTAACCAGCTTTTGTAATTTGTTGTGCCCACCTTGTACCGTTTCTTTCGGATACGGAGCAAAAACACCTTTCAAAGAATTAGACTGATTCGCATTGCGAACAAACATGCCGGGATAACTCTCCACATCTGCTTCTGCAATACAAAGCTTCTTTCCATCTTTCAATTCCACAACAACCGGAGTAAAAGCCAATTGATTAGTACCCATTTCACTTAGATTGACATGTGTATAGACATTCTCAAAAGAATTGAAGAACTGGTCTTCCACCTTTTTATTCTTTCCTCCTCTCACATAGGGAATATACGTCATATAATCATCGTCAAAATTAAATGTAGCTTCTTCAGCTATTACATTAAAAGGTTTATTCTCCGTAACGATGAAGCGATATGCAACTCCTTCGTCATAAGCTCTGAATTCTAATTGGAATCCGTCCCTGAAAGTAAGAGACAACTCATTACAACGATTTTTTATCTCACTCCGTTTGTAGATGGCAGTAGTGATGTTCTCATCAATCACACGCCTACGCATATTCTTGACTTTAGACTTCACGCCTAATATTTTATTATTGCTTAATGACATAGAAATAGGCGAAGAGACAATAATCGCAGTATTTTCATGTTTTAAGGAATAACAAATTTTATCACCGGCTTCGATACTTAATTCAAGCTTCCCGTTCGGTGACTTTAACTGATATTGTTTCTGGGCTATACTAAAACTCAGGAATGCACTCAGAAATGTAAGTGTCAGACAAAATCTTCTCATAAATCAATTTTATTGGTTTTAAGTGATATTTTGATTAATATTA
>OHHU01000140.1_pt1 | contig 48626 bp, 36 predicted proteins | sample 1568151 | NCBI WGS metagenome assembly OHHU01 (sample SAMEA3879572, study PRJEB24766) | human gut metagenome | biome: human-associated habitat; feature: feces | place: USA | collected 1985/1987 | reverse complement strand
GCAGCAAAGATAATATTTTTCATTCAACCCACCTTACGCTGTATTGGTGGTTTACAAAGCGCGTCGCTGGTAGTCTGGACGACCTGCAGTTTGTTGGCATGATCATAGACATAGAGGTTTTGTACAGCCTCGGTGGCGTTGGGCAGAATCTGGTTATTTCCGCCGTAAATGTTGATGGTCAAATCACACATAAAAGGTTATATATTTGTTTTGGATGATGAATACTCGATAGAGGGGCTGAAGTACGCTGCTTGATGAAGTTAACTTCGAAGCCCGATGAAGTTAACTTCGTAGGCCAATGAATATAACTTCGTAGGCCGATGAATATAACTTCATTTTTGGGGGTGGTTGGGGAGATTTTTCTCCTTATCTATATATAGGCACCGAGAAATCCGTCTTTCACGTCCATCGGGGGTGATTTCTTTGCAAAATCAGACCGATTATGAACGGATTGTGAATGGATTGTAAACGGATTGTAAACGGTTATGAATAGATTTGATTTCGGCTTCTCAACTTAGTACCTTTGCATCGCAGTCAGGAAACAACAACCAATTCTGTCGGGCGCAATGACTGCTTGCGTAAACATCAAGTCCCATACCGACGATGGGCAAGCGTATGATCAATTACAGTGTGTACATGATGCGTAATTCGTTGAAGCCGAATCTCCCCGAGAAGGCGTATGCCAAGGCGCAGGTGAAGGAGGTGATGTCGTTTCGCGACTTCGTGGCCCACATCGCCGAGCATGGTGGCTACAAGCGTGGACAGGTGAAGGGCGTGTTGAGCGACATGTGCTCGTGTCTCGTGGAGCAACTGCTGGAGGGCAAGAAGGTGATGCTCGATGAGCTCGGCAACTTCTGGTTGTCCATCAGCAGCGAAGGGGCGGAGAGCTGTGAGACGTTCACGTCGAAGAACATCACGGCAGTGAACATCATCTTCACGCCGGGTACGGACTTTGAGAACCTCATCGGACGCGCGGCCTTCAACCCGGTAGCGAGCCGATCGCTGCAAACGGCTGCCTTGAAGGCGGAGAAGAAGGGTGAGAACGTGATCGACATCGAGGCCGTGAAGAAGGGTCCTGGCAACGGTGGTGGCAACACGGGAAAGCCTTCTAACCCTTCTGAGGGTACGGGCGAGAACACCGGTGAGCCTTCCAACCCGTCGGGTGGCGCAGGAAGCAACACGGGTGAGGACGGCAAGACGGACACGGGCGTCACTAATCCGCCGAGCAGTGGCGAGGACAGTGGCACCTTGGGTGACTAATCAAGCAGTGTATGAAGTTTATTCTATTCATCTATCTTAAAACATCGCGTATGAAAGTGAACTGGAAACGTGTGGCACTGTATGTGCTGCGAATCATTGAAATGGTGATCACCGGCGCAGCGGGTGGAGCCATCACGCAACTCTAATCTCTAACTCGTGGTCACGGCCTCTGCGCATCGGCCCTCAACTCGTTGACGGAAGATGGAGGGGTCGTGACCTCTCACTTGAATTTCTATGAGAACAATCACATTGATCATCATTCATTGCTCGGCAGTACGGCCCAGCCAGACGTCGAGTGCGCAACAGATTGACTCTTGGCACCGCAAACGGGGCTGGAGTGGCATTGGCTACCACTATGTGGTACGGCGGGACGGAACCGTAGAGCGGGGGCGGCCCGAGGCGAAGGTGGGGGCGCACTGCCTGAACCACAACAGGCATAGCATCGGGGTGTGCTACGAGGGTGGCTTGGACGCCCAAGGCAGGCCGGCGGACACGCGGACGGAGGCACAGAAGCGTGCGCTACTCACGTTGGTGCGGGAGCTCAAGGGGCGGTATCCACGGGCGATCGTCGTGTCGCATCATACGTTCGATCCGCGCAAGGCGTGTCCTTGCTTTCATGCGGAGCGGGAGTATAGGGACGTTTCTTGCTGAGATAGGGAAAACAACTAGAACAACAAGTACAATATATTACAACGCTTCACAAGGAGGCTACAGCGTGGCCTTGCAGCGGTGGGCATAGACGGCGTAGGCGGTCACGACCACGAAGCAGAAGGCGGGGACGGCGTAGGAGGTATAGATGTTGGTGTGGTCGGAGACCATGCCCTGGAGCGGGGTGAGGAGGGCGCCTCCGAGGATCGACATGATCAGGCCGCTGGCTCCGATCTTCGAGTCGCCGGGATGGTCGCCACGCATGATGCCGCCGAGGGCAATGCCGTAGATGGTGGGGAACATCAGGCTCATGAAGGAGCTGATGAGGACCAGCGAGGTGATGCAGAGCCAGCCCGTGCCGGCGCTCAGGACGACCGTGAGGCTCAGCAGGGCGGACATCACACCGCCGAAGGTGAGGAGGCGCGCGGGGGAGAACCAACGCATCAGTCCCGTGTAGATGAAGCGGGAGAGGCAGTGACCAACGATGGAGAGCAGGTAGATGCTGCTGGCGGCAGCCTCCAGACGGCCCGTCTCCTGCATCACCAGGCGGATGGTGAAGCTCCACACGCCGATCTGCGCGCCGACGTAGAAGAACTGGGCGACCACGCCACGGCGGTAGAGGCGGTTGGAGAGGAGGCGGCGGAAGCTCGCACCGACGCTGTCGCTTCGGTCGTCGTCCTTGCCCGAGGGCATGCGGGCGAAGAGCATCACCACAAGGATGCCGAGCAGGACGAGGCCGAGGGCGGCGTAGGTGCCGCTGATGGAGTAGAGGCTGATGTCGTCGAGGATGAAGTACTTGCTCATCAGGATGCCGAGGATGGAGCCGACGGGATTGAAGCTCTGCGCGATATTGAGGCGGCGCGTGGCGGTGCGCGGGTCGCCCATGCTCATGACGTAGGGGTTGGCCGTCGTCTCCAGGACGCTGCAGCCGCCGGCCATCACGTAGATGGCGACGAGGTAGAAGCCGTAGCTGGCGACGCGGGCGGCGGGAAGGAAGAGCATCGCGCCAGCGGCGTAGAGGAGCAGGCCGAGGATGATGCCGGACTTGAAGCTCCTGCGACGGATGAAGAGGGCTGCCGGCAGGGCGAAGCAGAAGTAGCTGCCATAGAAGGCGAACTGGATGAGGGAGGTCTGCGTGTCGCTCATGGACATGATGCGCTTGAAGGCGGCAAGCAGCGTGTCGGTCATGTTGTTGGCAAGGCCCCAAAGGAGGAACATGCTCGTGACCAGCGCGAAGGGGACGGCGTGGCGTCTGTCAATCGTTTTCATCATTTCACAATGCCTTTCTCCAGGTATTCGGCGAGGTTCATGCGCACCTTGGCGGCGGCGCCCTCGGAGGCAACCTTCGCCATGTCGTGATCGACCATGATCTTCACCAGTTCCTCGAAGGTAGTGGTGTTGGGGTTCCAGCCGAGTTTGGCACGGGCCTTCGTTGGGTCGCCCCAGAGGTTGACGACGTCGGTGGGGCGGTAGAAGTCGGGGGAGACCTCGACGAGGGTCTTGCCGACAAGGTGGTCGGGGCCGCTGACGCAGATGCCCTTCTCGTGCTCGGCTTCGCCCTCCCATTGGAGTTCGATACCGACATAGTGGAAGGCGAGCTGGGCAAACTCGCGGACGCTATGCTGCACGCCCGTGGCGATGACGTAGTCCTCGGGCTGGCGGGCCTGGAGGATGAGCCACATACACTCGACGTAGTCCTTGGCGTAGCCCCAGTCGCGGAGGGAGTCGAGGTTGCCGAGGTAGAGTTTGTCTTGCAGGCCCTGGGCGATGCGGGCGGCGGCGAGGGTGATCTTGCGCGTGACGAAGGTCTCGCCACGGCGCTCGCTCTCGTGGTTGAAGAGGATGCCGTTGCAGCAGAACATGCCGTAGGCGTCGCGGTACTCCTTGATGATCCAGAAGCCGTACTGCTTGGCGACGGCGTAGGGGCTGAAGGGGTGGAAGGGGGTGTTCTCGTTCTGCGGCACTTCCTCGACCTTGCCGTAGAGCTCGGAGGTGGAGGCCTGGTAGATCTTGCAGCTATTGGCGAGGCCTACCTTGCGGACGGCCTCGATGATGCGGAGCACGCCGACGGCATCGACATCGGCGGTGAACTCAGGGGAGTCGAAGCTGACCTGCACGTGGCTCTGGGCGGCGAGGTTGTAGATCTCCGTGGGGCGCACGTCGGCAACGACGCCGACGATGGACATGGAGTCGCCGAGGTCGGCGTAGTGGAGGTGGAAGTGGGGGCGGCCCTCGAGGTGGGCGATGCGCTCGCGGTAATCGACGGAGGAGCGGCGGATGACGCCATGGACGTCATAGCCTTTGTCGAGGAGGAGTTCGGCGAGGTAGGAACCGTCCTGGCCGGTCACGCCCGTGATGAGGGCAATGTTTTGTTTGCTCATAAAATTCGTTTTTTGGGATAGTGGTTGGCAGGCGAGCTGCCGTTTTACATGAATCGCCGTTAATCGGGCGTTAATTGATTCGTTAATATTTTATGCTGCGGCTTCTTGCTGGGTCTTCTTGCTGATATAGGGAAAACAACTTGAACAACAAGTACAACGTATAACAACCTGTGAGCTCAGACAAGCCTGCTGCAAGGGAAACAACAAAATACAACTTTTTGCGCCAGCTTTTTCAGGAAAAGCAGCCCGTCCTTGCTGCGCCTTCTTGCTGATATAGGAAAACAACTAGAACAACAAGTACAACGTATAACTATGCTTCGCCGGTACAACACGCTATGCGTGACACAAACCTGCTGAAAGGGAAACAACAAAATACAACTAAGAGGACAGTTTGAACTGTCTATATCTTGCTAAGGGATCTTGGTTGTAAATTATTGTAAAAGTTGTATTAGTTGTCTTTATATAAAAACGCTAGTCGCGGCGGAAGATGTCGCGGGTATAGACCTTGGAGGCGACGTCGCGGAGGGAGTCGTCGAAGCGGTTGGCGATGATGGCTTTGCTGCGGGACTTGAAGGTGGCGAGGTCGTTGACGACGAGGCTGCCGAAGAAGGTGGTGCCGTCGGGGAGCGTGGGCTCGTAGATGATGATCTCGGCGCCCTTGGCCTTGACGCGCTTCATGATGCCCTGGATGGCGGACTGGCGGAAGTTGTCGGAGTGGGACTTCATCGTCAGGCGATAGACGCCGATGACGGGGGCCTCTCCCCTACCCTCGCTGCCATACTGGTTGTTGGCGCTGTAGGCGTACCAGCCGGCCTTGGTCAGCACGGCGTCGGCGATGTAGTCCTTGCGCGTGCGGTTGGACTCGACGATGGCGGTCATCATGTTCTGGGGCACGTCCTGGTAGTTGGCGAGCAACTGCTTCGTGTCCTTCGGGAGGCAGTAGCCGCCATAGCCGAAGGAGGGGTTGTTGTAGTGGGTGCCGATACGGGGGTCGAGGCCCACGCCCTCGATGATGGCGCGGCTGTCGAGGCCCTTGACCTCGGCGTAGGTGTCGAGTTCGTTGAAGTAGCTGACGCGGAGGGCGAGGTAGGTGTTGGCGAAGAGTTTCACGGCCTCGGCTTCCTTCATGCCCATGCCCAGGACGGGGATGCCCTTGGTCTTTTCGCGCGGGCAGACGCCGTCGGCGATGGGGAGCGGACCGTCGAAGGTGAAGCTGTCGCCATTGCCGATGGCGCCCTCTACGAGTAGGGCGGCGAAGGTGCCGGCGGCCTGGCGGAGGCGATCGACGTCGGCGATGGAGGCGATGGCCTGGTCTTCATCGGCGAAGTCGGGGTGGTTCATCTGCTTCGGGTAGCCGACGATGATGCGGCTCGGGTAGAGGTTGTCGTAGAGGGCCTTGCTCTCGCGGAGGAACTCGGGAGAGAAGAGGAGGTTGAACTGCTTCACGCCCTGGCGCGCATAGCGGAGATAGAGGCTGCGGGTATAGCCCACGGGGATGGTCGATTTGATGATCATCACGGCGTTGGGGTTGACGGCCAGCACAAGGTCGATGACTTCCTCGACGTGGGTGGTGTCGAAGTAGTTCTTCACCGGGTCGTAGTTGGTGGGGGCGGCGATCACCACGAAGTCGGCGTCGGCATAGGCCGATTTGCCGTCGAGGGTGGCGACGAGGGTGCCATGGCCTGGCTGCTCAGCCTCATCGGGGCCCACGCAGGGCAGGAGGCTGCGGTCGCCGAGGTATTTCTCGATGTAGTCGTCCTGGATGGGCGAGACGCGGCGGTTGAGTTTCTCGACTTTCTCGGGGATGACATCGACTGCCGTCACATGGTGGTGCTGGGCCAGCAGGGTGGCAATGCTCAGGCCGACGTAGCCTGTGCCGGCCACGGCGACCTTGATATTTTTGAAATCACGCATATTTTTGATTATTTCTTTTTACAAAACAACTTTGAGACAGAAAAATCTGTCTGTGGGGAATATAAGAAAAACAACTTGAACAACGAGGACAACTTGAACAACTTTGTCAGACAGATGAATCTGTCTTGGGGAGAAGTTGAAAAACAACTTGGACAAAGGGAAACAACTTGAACAACTTTGTCAGACAGATGAATCTGTCTTTGGGAAAAGTTGAAAAACAACTTGGACAAAGGGAAACAACTTGAACAACGTTGGGGAGACAGAAGAATCTGTCTTGTAGGGGGAGTAGAAGAGGCTACGCGTAGGCATACAATCTTACCTCTGGGCTGGATTTGCGTCCTGTCCAGGAAGATGGTTGCCCTTTGGAAAAGAGATACTTTTCATGTCGATAGAAAAGCAGTCGTTTCGTCGGCTGTAGAACGAGCGTCAGAACTATCCAGTGTCTAATACTCCCCTACTTTATGTCTTTTGACCAAGCCTTTGTTCCACAAAGGAATTGCGTCCGTCTTGCAAAGATCATAGTCATGACATTCATTGTTTACCAGCCATTTAGAAAAGCAAACATGTGGCCTAAAAACTTCAAGCGGATCAAAGTTCAGCTCCTGCTTGCAAATTCCATGTGGCTAATTTCCTACGATTTTCTGCGGGCCTGCTTTCACACAATGCCCGACTTTGCCCGCAAAGGTAATGCTTTTCCCGCATTTATTGCCATTTCTCACGAAAAAAAATCGTGTGGAGGCTGATTTTTGAGGAAAATCGTTTCGGGGCATGAGGGAAAGCAACACTTGGGACATGGGGAAAACAACGCTTGGGACAACAAGTACAATAAATAAGGTTCTTCGGGAAAATGGAGTAATTCGACGTGGACACATAGAAGACAACTTGAACAACTTTTACAACAAGTAACAACTCTTTTTGCGGGGGGAATAGAGAAAATGGGGAATAAATTTGGTGCTTCGTGGCGATTGTGGTATCTTTGTGTCCTCAAATCCCTGCGTACAGACGGGGGCAGACAAGCACAGAAAAAGCAACTATGCAACAACGAGACTACTTCATACGCATCATCGAGGAGTTTATGGCCGCCGTGGCCCGGTTTTTGGAAAAGGCCGAGGGCAAGCGCAACGACGACGAGCTGCGCGACCTCTACCGCCAGTATGTCGGCGACTACGAGCTGCTGCGCAACATTACCGTGGAGGAGGCCATCGGCTACGCCCACGAGCAATGGGCGGAGGGGCAGCGGATGCAAAAACTGGAGATGCTCGCCGAACTGCTCTATGCCGAGGGGAGCTATAAGCAGCAGCCCCTGAGAGGGATGTTGCTCGACAAGGCCTTCCGCCTCTACGACTATGTGGATGGTCACAGCAGCGACTTTTCGATCGCCCGCAAGCAGCGGATCGCAGAGATACAGGGGATGATAGCCCGAGGAACACAAAAATAGATTATGGAGAACATTGAAGACAAGCGCATCGCCGTATTGCTTTCGGGCGGTGTCGATAGTAGCGTGGTGGTCTATGAGTTGGCCCGCCAGGGACTGCACCCCGACTGCTTCTACATCAAGATAGGACCGGAGGAGCAGGAGGAATGGGACTGCAACTCGGAGGAGGACATGGAGATGGCGACGGTCGTGGCACAACGCTACGGTTGTCGGCTGGAGGTGGTGGACTGTCACCGGGAATACTGGGACCAGGTGACGCGCTACACGATGGAGAAGGTGCGGGCGGGATTCACGCCCAACCCCGACGTGATGTGCAACCGCCTCATCAAGTTTGGTGCCTTCGACGAGAAGCGGGGCCACGACTACGACCTCATCGCCACGGGCCACTATGCGCAGACGGAGTGGATAGACGGGCGCAAATGGCTCACGACGAGTCCGGACCCCGTGAAGGACCAGACCGATTTCCTGGCCCAGATACACCCATGGCAACTGAAGAAGGCGCTCTTCCCCATCGGCCACTACATGAAGGACGAGGTGAGGCAGGTCGCCGAGCACGAACATCTGATCAACGCGCGCCGCAAGGACTCGCAGGGCATCTGCTTCCTAGGCAACATCGACTACAACGAGTATGTGCGCCGCTATCTCGGCGAGCAGCCCGGAGATATCATCGAGCAAGAGACGGGGCGCATTATCGGACAGCACAAGGGTCTATGGTTTCATACCATCGGACAGCGGAAGGGTCTCGGACTGGGGGGCGGACCGTGGTTTGTCATCCGCAAGGACGTGGAGCAGAACATCCTCTACGTCTCCCACGGCTACGACCCGGCGACGGCCTATAAGCGCGACTTCGCCATCCACGACTTCGACTTCCTGACGGAGGGCGTGACGAGCGTGCCCGACCGCATCACGTTCAAAATCCGACATACGCCCGAATTCCACTGCGCCACGGTGGAGACGCTATCCGACGGAAGAATGATGGTCCACTCTGACGACCCGATTCACGGGGTGGCCCCGGGCCAGTTTTGTGTGGTCTATGACCAGGCGCACCACCGCTGCTACGGTTCGGGCGAGATCGCATGGACACAGGAGACGCCGAAGGCATGATCCAACGGGCGCATCCAACAGAATAGCCCGACAAGGGTCTCCAACGAATGGACCTGGGACTACGGACTACGATCTTCTTCAACCAACACAATGGAACAAGACAAGGAACAGAACAAGGAACAAGACAAGGAAAAGGAGCGCCGGCCTCGGAGCAGCTTCAGCAGACGGCTGCGGAGCAAGCGGACCTGGGGATCGGTGGTTCTGATGGCCGTGATCGCCGTCATCATCTGGCAACTGACGCCCGTCTCGGACGCGGAGGTGCACCGCAACGAACTGGTGGTGGAGGTGAGATCGTGGTATGAGCTGCGCAACGACAGCGGCGTGGTACTGACGGTCGGCGAGATCGAGGGCGACACGGCCCTGACGAATATCAGCACGGACACCCTGCAACCCGCGGCCCACGTGCAGCTATCGGCAGGCTACTGGGTGAACCGCTTCCGAAGGTTTCCCTCCTACCACGGGCGCATCGTCACGAAGGCTGCCCCCGCCTCCTCGCAACTGGTGGATAGCGGGAGCCAAGAGCTCCACACGGTGGTGCGACGCCAGGCGGAGCGCATCGAAAACGAACTGGCCAGTCTGCAGACGCAGCAGAACGAGCTCCACTACTATCGGCGGACACACAACGTGCAGGACTACGGTTATGGGGCCATCGCCACCTACTCGGTGGGGATCGACCACCGCATCGACTCGTTGCGCACGGTAGCGAAGCATCTGCTTGCCATCCAGCCCGGCGAGCAGCTCAGTCTGCGGCGCGTGATCCGCTACAAACTGGTCCGCAGCGCGCAGGGAAAGCGTATATATAATAAGGAGTGTGAGCTCTGGAGCGACGAGGAGGACGGCTATGTGGTCGTGCAACTGCCCCGCCACCATACGCCCGTGGGGGTCGTGACCCACATGGGTATCGGCGACGGCAAGGAGGCCATCGCCCAGCGCCAGGCGAAGCCCAACAAGAAGAAGGCGGGGAAGCACGACGACCGCACGATCCACGACTCATTAGGCATCTATACCGGCCAACTCGACTCATTGAAGCGGCCGAGCGGCTACGGGCGACGCTGGGGACACCAAGGGGAATACTACGAGGGCCATTTCGAGGCGGGACTGCCCGACGGGTTCGGATTCTATATCGCGCCACGCCAGTACTTGCAGGCGGGAGAATGGCGAAAGGGCGTCTTCAAAGGGGAAAAACTGACCTACAACAAGGAGCGCATCTACGGCATCGACGTGTCGCGCCACCAACACGAGCGGGACGGAAAATGCTACCCCATCGACTGGGACCGCCTGCGCATCACCCATCTCGGCACGCTGAGCGACAAGCGGGTAAGGGGGAAGGTCGATTATCCGGTCTCCTTCGCCTACGTGAAATCGACGGAGGGCTGCACGGTCTTCAACGCCTACTACGATGACGACTACCGCGACGCGCGCAAGGCGGGAATCAGGACGGGCACCTACCATTTCTTCTCGCTCACGTCGGGGGGCAAGGCGCAGGCCCGCCATTTCCTGGAGAAGAGCCACTACCGCAAGGGGGATTTGCCGCCCGTGCTCGACGTGGAGCCCACGGACTGGCAGATCAGCCAAGCGGGCGGAGCGGAGGTGATGTTTCGGCAGGTGCGGGCCTGGCTGCAGGAGGTGCAACGGGAATGGAAGGTCTATCCGATCCTCTACATCAGTCAGTCGTTTGCGCTGAAGCACATGCCGCTGGCTCCCGACCTGGGCGACAACTATTTTGTCTGGATAGCCCGCTATGGCGAGTATATGCCTCACTTCAAACTGACCTACTGGCAACTGTCGCCGGACGGAAAGGTGAGGGGAATCCGCGGAGATGTGGATATCAACGTCTATAATGGCTACGAGAACCAGTATCACCAGTTTTTGGAACGCCACGGGAAAAAGTAGCTTCGAAGGGTGCTAAAACCCCTATTTTGAGCCTCCGAGACAGTCTTGAGGGCGGTCTCGGAGTTTTTTTTTGAAAAAAGAGAGAAAAAAGTGGGAAAAAGTTTTGGTGGAAAGAAAAAAGTGCGTACCTTTGCACTCGCAATCAAGCAATGACGGTTGCTAAAAACAATGGGATATGGTGTAATGGTAACACTACAGATTCTGGTCCTGTCATTCCTGGTTCGAGTCCGGGTATCCCAACTGCTTCGAAATCCAAGTTGAATTTTTCAACTTGGATTTTTTTTTGTTTTATCCCCCTCCCTTACTACAATAGCCCACAAAAGGGAAAACAACTTGCTAATAAGGGAAAACAACTAAAACAACAGGTACAATATATAACAACACAAACACCTGCTGAAAGGGAAACAACAAATAACGACACAACAGGACCGTAAAGCTGCCCCTACCCTACTGTCTTTTTCTAAACAACCCTGCTCTTCATCCGTTATTGGGCTGAAAATGGGCAAGAGGGACAGAAAAGCGCTGGAAGAAACAGAAAAACTAACCAAAAATTTGGAATTACAGAACAATCTACCTACCTTTGCACCCGTTTTTCACCAACGAACGTAAAATAACGAATGCAAAGAAAGAAACTTGCATGCATTGCGATGGCAATGCTTTCGCAGACCGCCGTCTTCGCGGGTGGTCTTCTGACCAACACCAACCAGAGCTTCATCTTCGGTCGCAACTTCGCCCGTGATGGTGTGATTGCTATCGATGGAGTCTATTCCAATCCTGCCGGCGTGGCCTTCCTGGGTAAGGGCCTCCACCTCTCTCTCGGTGGTCAGAGCGCCTCACAGACGCGTACCATCCGTAGCGGCATGACGCTCCTCAAACCTGCTGGCCTCCCCATGACCGACGAACAATGGATGCAGTCGCCCTACGCCCATCCGCTGAGCCTCAACGGAGGCGACGCCAACGGCATCAAGCATTTCAAGGGTGAAGCTTCTGCCCCGTTCATACCTTCGGTACAGGCGGCCCTGAACTACGACAAGTGGGGATTTCAGTTTGCCTTCGGTCTCGTGGGCGGTGGCGGTAAGTGTACCTTCAACCGCGGTCTCGGATCCTTCGAGCGCCAGGTGGCCTTGCTGCCCTCCATCCTGCAGTTGGCCAACACCACCTACCAGCAGAAGTATGGCATCGACCTCGGACTGGGAAGCAACACGCCGGGCTACTCCGTAGAGAGCTACATCCACGGTCAGCAGTACGTCTTCGGATTCCAGTTTGGTTCCACCTACAAGGTCAATGAGAACCTGGCTGTCTATGGCGGCTTCCGCTTCAACTACATCTACAACAAGTATGAGGGAAGCATTTCCAACATCACCGTGAACATCAACGGCCAAAACGAGAATCTCTATAGCTACCTCGGCACCAAGGCGGACGCCCTGGCCAATCAGGCGCTCTCCTATCAGGAGCAGGCCAGCAATTATACTCGCTTGGCCCAGGAGGCAACGCTCGCTGGCAACGAGCAGGCCGCACAGCAGTATGCCGCCGCTGCCGAGCAACTCACGAAGGGTGCGCAACTGGCGCAGGGTGGCGCGCAGGCCATTGGTGGCGTGCGGAGTCAGGTGGCCGACCGCAACCTCGACTGCACGCAGCGCGGATGGGGCATCACGCCAATCATCGGTGTTGACTACCGCTGGGGCAAACTCAACCTCGGTGCGCGCCTGGAGTTCACAACACATCTCAACATCGAGAACGACACGAAGGTGGACGACACGGGCCTCTTCGCCGACGGTGTGAACACGCCCAACGACATCCCGGGCATCCTCACCGTGGGTGGTTGCTACGAGATACTGCCGACCTGGCGTGTGATGGCGAGCTACCACTACTACTTCGACAAGGACGCCCGCATGGACAAGGACAAGCAGAAGTTGCTCAGCAGCAACACCTGGGAGTGGGCCTTGGGATCGGAGTATGACATTTCGGACGCCCTCACGGTGAGTGCGGGAATGCAGCGCACGAAATATGGTCTCGGCGACGGCAGTTACCTCACGGACATGTCATTCACGACGAGCAGCTACTCCTATGGCTTTGGCGCAAAGGTGCGCGTCGCCCCGAAAGTCACGGTGGAGGCCAGTTATTTCTGGACCAACTACGAGACCTTCGACAAGGAGTATGACCAGGAGTATAGCGCAGCCGGCATGTCGGCCAAGGCCCACAACACCGACCAGTTCACCCGCACCAACAAGGTGTTTGGTGTCGGCGTAAACCTCGATTTCTAAGAAAAGCACACACATAGACGCCCATTGCCCAGCAATGGAACAATGAAAGCGGAGAGAGACTACGGGTCGGGGCTCAGCCCTCCCACAGTCTTCGCTCCGCTTTTTTATTGCGAGCTATTTAAAACGACACATGCAACTTATAGGTTGCTTTTTTAGGCTCATCCAAAAAATGGCGTGATAGGACAGTCCGTGTTGCTTCAACAGAACATGCTGATAAGGGATATTCCTTATATGAAAAGTTGCTCCATCGTAACTTCACTATGCACCAAACTATGATGCAGCCCGTCAGCGATGCCATAGGTTGTAACAAAGGTGATGACCAAAGAGAACTTGGTCTTGGTAGAGCTTTGGAAAAGTTCTAAGCGCTGCCTTAGCAACTGTTCGTATGCCTCCGTTATGCGGTATTGCGATTTGCTGAATTTCATCTCGCACAAATGGATGATGCGGTCAGCACGTTTGATGACCAAATCGATCTGTCCACCATTTTGACCTTCAGTTGCTGCCTTGCGCCATGATGAGACTTCGGTCGCCATCCCCGAAATACCCAAGGCACGCTTGATGCTGTCCGTGTGCATAAGACATACGATCTCAAATGTAAGCCCCTGCCACGTGGAGACTTGACGCGACTCAAAATGATGACTCCACCATTGTTCGTCGCCCGAAACATCGGGCAAGATGAACTTATAATAAAACAAAGTATAGAAATCCACTAAACGATAGATGGTATCTTTCACCTTATGAGCGAAATTCTGATTTCGGGAAACGAAGTCGCATCGTTCAAGATTGGTCAGCACACGCGTGAGGGTTCCACCAGTGATTCCTGTAGCCTTAGATATTTCCTCACGAGACATTCCATCATGATGGGCAGCCAAACCCTTCACCACACTGATATATAAGTCGGCGTTTGAAAACAAAGCATTGTAGAGTTCGTCGAACTCGCTTCGCATAATACCTCCTTGGGCAAAAAACAGTCTATCGACATTCTGCACGAGACTTTCTTTTGCATTGATGAGACTTAAGTAAAACGGGATGCCACCAAACACCATGTAACACTGCAATATTTGGTATCTATCCCATTTGCAGTGTTTTCTCAGAAGATACACCTCTGTCTCATGCAAAGTGAAAGGTCGGACATAAATACTGCTTGTAATGCGAGCATGCAGTCCCCCTTGATTTTCTATCAGATTGTCCACCATCCATGAGGTAGCCGATCCACTGGCAATAAACACAATATCATTACGACGAGCAGCCCAGCCATTCCAGAAGTTCTCCAATGCCGCAACAAAGTCAGACTTCTGTGTGTCTATCCAAGGCATTTCATCTATAAAAACCACCTTTTTTCTGTTGGCATCGAGCGACTCAAGGTATTCTTCAAGCGCATCGAATGCATCGAACCAATCGGAAAACTTATCAGGTTTCGTGCCAGAGAACTTTTTCAATGCTCGCGCAAAACTCGTAAGTTGTCTTTGGCGCGATAGATTATGGCCTCCGACAAACGTGAAGTCGTATTGTCCCTGATAGTATTGATCCACAAGAAAAGTCTTGCCCACTCTTCGCCGACCATACACTATGACAAATTCAGAACGATCGGACTCCATCACTCTGTGGAGTTCTTGACACTCTCGCTCTCTACCAACAAGTTTGCTTCTCATGCCCATACCGTTTATCTATTAACCTTGGCAAAGGTAGCGTTTTTATGGCAGCAAAAAGAAAAAATACGCGATTTTCTACCCAAATCTATGCCAAAAATGGAGATTTGGGTAGAAAATCGCCCATTTTTGACCTAAATCAAGCCGTTGCTTACCCTGTTGCTACAGGACGAACAGTAGTATCATCACGCTATTAATCTATGACAACATGCTATCTATAGTAAGCAGCTTGCCTGGCGATAAAGGCCAAAAAGCGGTATGGGAATCTTGCTGCGAAATTCCCATACCGCTTATATTCAATGCTTCGAGCTGAGATAAAGAAAATCAGCTTGTGAGCGATTAGTACTCGTCCTCGTTGAAGAGGAAATCCTCCTTGGTGGGGTAGTCGGGCCAAATATCCTCTATGCCCTCATAAACCTCTCCTTCGTCCTCGATCTCCTGCAGGTTCTCGAGCACCTCCAGAGGTACGCCCGATCGTGTGGCATAGTCTATCAGCTCATCCTTTGTTGCGGGCCATGGCGCGTCTTCCAGCTTTGAAGCCAATTCAAGAGTCCAATACATAGTCTTCTGTCTTTAAGTTTATAAAAATTTGCGTGCAAATATACTATATTTTATTTGAACTGCAAGCGCTATGGCGTATTTTTTCGCACACACTGCAAACAAAGTTGAAATAACTACCTATATAAGCAGGAATAACTACCTATATCAATAGAAATAGCCACGAATTCTGGGGGCACACGGAAGCCTCTTGCACTAAAAGTTGATCTTATAGTGCTGCTTATACTTCTTCTTATCGAAGAAGAGAAGGCCACAATAGTAGAGATCGAAACTGACACGTACGCGCTTGTCCTGCAAGATGCGCGCCCAGCTGCGGCGGGTCTCTCCATTGCGGTGGATGCCCTCCATGATGAGTAGGGAAGCATCTGTGGCCCGGTTGATCAGGGCCAGGACCTGCTGCTCCATATCCTGTCCATGGGCCACGACAGCCAGCGAGAAGGAATCCTCAGCAAGTGAGCAAGCCCCCTCCCCCATCGAAGAAAACGCCATCCGGAGGCAACCCGCATGAAGGTAGGCCCGCTTGGCCTCCGAGACATCGCCCACCAGCACGGCCTCGTCGGCCTGCTGGTGGTTGGCGATACGGAGGTAGAGTTCGCAGACCCTCCGTTCCCGCTTTGAGAGATGCGGGAACAGGGGGCGGAGGTCGTCGTAGGCATAGTAGGGATAGTGCTCATTGACGACATAGCGCACGAAGCGGTAGGCCCAGGGCGACTGGATACCGAAGCCACGGCAATACTTTGCCCGGCTCATCCACAACACGCCACGTCGCAATCGAGACAACATTGCCATGGTTTCTGAGACAAGACCTAAGGTTACGCCTCGATGGGCTTGCAATGATCCTGGAGCCAGGCCAAGTCTTCGCCATCGAGATGGGGAGCGAGCTTCTCGCAGACCATCTGGTGGTAGTCATTGAGCCACTGCTTCTCCTCGGCGGTGAGGAGGGAGCAATCGACGGGTGCAAGGTCTATCGGACAGAGCGTCAGCGACTCCATCTGCAGGAATCGGCCCAGTTCGGTCTCCATATAGTCCTTGATCAAGCACGTGTTTTCGATGCGCACACCAAAGCGGTCGGCCAGATAGATGCCAGGCTCGTTGGTGACGGTCATTCCCGCACGCAGGGCAGCCGGCATATACTCCATGCGCACCTGGTGGGGACCCTCATGGACATTGAGGTAGGAACCTACGCCGTGGCCCGTGCCGTGGAGGTAGTTGAGACCCGCGCGCCATAACGGTTCGCGTGCCAAGGCGTCGATCTGCGTGCCACTGCAACCATCGGGAAACTTTGCCAGTTCCAACTGGATATGGCCCTTGAGTACCAACGTATAGACGCGGCGCTGCTCTTCGGTGACAGGACCCAAAGCTATCGTGCGCGTGATATCGGTCGTGCCGTCCTGATACTGTGCGCCACTGTCGATCAAGACCAAGCCATGGGGCTCCACGGGGATATCCGTCTCGGGAGTGGCCTCGTAGTGGACGATGGCACCATGGGCCTCATAGCCCACAATGGTATCGAAGGAAATGCCACGGAAGAGATCTTGCTCCGCACGCAGGGCCGTGAGTTTCTTGTCGAGGGAAATCTCCGTCTGTCCTCCTGCCTCCACAGCAGGCTGAAGCCAGCGCAGGAACTTCACCATCGCCACGCCGTCGCGCGTCATGGCACGGCGGTAGCCCGCTATCTCGGCTTCGTTCTTGACCGCCTTAATGGCGGGGATGGGCGACGGGGCAAACCTCACCACCGATTTCTCGAGGGCACAGGAGGCGAGATAGTAGCAAGTCTTCACACTGTCCAGCAGCAGACCGCCCTCGAAGGCATGAGACCGCAGGTAGTCGGCCACGGCAGCATAGGGCTGCACCGCCACGCCAAGGTCGGAGAGGTAGCGACGCACCGCGTCGTCGAGTTTCTCCTCGTTGACAAAGAGCGTGGCACTTTCCTGCTCTATCATCAAGTAGGAGACGAAGACAGGATTGCAATAGACGTCGGAGCCACGCAGATTCAAAGTCCAGGCAATATCGTCGAGGGCTGAGACGAGCATGGCCTCGGCATCACAACTGCGCAGCGACTCACGGATGCGGGCGAATTTGCTCTCCGTCGTCTCGCCAGCAAACTCCAGGGGATGGAGCTCCACCTTCGCCGTCGGGATAGAGGGGCGGTCCGTCCAAATCTCGTTGAGCGGGTCGAAATCGGTACGCACCTGGATATCGTAGCCCTGGAAGAAGGCCTGCATCCTCTGCACCTCGTCCGTGCCATTGACCCATCCGTCGAGACCCACCACAGGATGGGAGGCCCCACGGAGTTGCTCGGCCAGCCAGGCGGTGATCGTCGGCGTGCCCTCCACCTTGAGTTTCATCAGCATGATACCCGTGCCGCGGAGTTGCTCCTCGGCAGCAAGGAAGTAGCGGGAGTCGGTCCAGAGCGCGGCAGCATCCATCGTGACGACGACCGTGCCAGCCGAGCCATTGAAGCCTGAGATCCACTCGCGGCCCTTCCAGTGGTCGGCGACATACTCACTATTGTGTGCATCTGTGCTGGGGAAGATGAAAGCCCCCAGTCCCTCGCGCTCCATCACCTGGCGGAGCGCGGCTATTCTTTCTACGATCTTAGTCATTATATATAGGGTATTTGGTTGATGGTTTCTGAAAGTTATTATCGGTCCTACTCACACATCGCCCGGCATATGCGGTCCTGCAGCCCATTGGCCTGGCTGGCGCGGATGGTTCCCTGGTTGAGAATGCAGAAGGCCAGGCGGTGGCCATTGCTGGCCGTGCAGAATCCTGCAAGCGTCTTGACACTCGTCACCGTGCCTGTCTTGGCCCGCACATTGCTATCGGCCGCCGTGCCACGAAGCCGCTTGCGGAGCGTGCCGTCGCGTCCGGCGATGGGCAGCGTGGGAAGCAGGGCCTCGTAGGCCTCCGTGTTATGGTAGTTGAGACGCAAGAGGTGGACGAGGAGGTCGGCCGTGACATAATTGTAGAGCGAGAGGCCACAACCATCGGCCGCGTAGTACTGCGCAGGATCAAGGCCTGCCGCACGCACCACCTGGTTGATCACCTGTCGGCCCTGGCGCGCACCTGCACGCCGCACACCTGTGCTCTTGGCCAACTGGTAGAAGACCGACTCGGCATGGAGGTTGTCGCTCTTCTTCATCATCCGCTGCAACACCCGCTTGAGGTCGTGGGTCTCCTCGGCCAGCAGCGTGGATCCTGCGGGGAGCGTGGCGTCGCCCAGCGTTCCCTCCAGGACAATGCCGGCCGCTCGCAGGCGCGAAGAGAGTTCGGCCAGAAAGCGGTCGCGACGGTTGTAGAGCAGGGGCGAGAGCGGCGGATTGCTATCGTCGTCGTCCCAGCACCAGCCCTCTCCCATCGGTTTGTCGTCCTTCATTGACTTGTCGGCCAGCAGGTCGCCCGTGATACGACGGATGCCTTTTTCACGCAGCGCACGGACGAAGGCGCGCATATTGGCGTCGCCAAAGAGGGGATCCATGCCACCGACACAATAGAGCGAACCGTGGAGCACACCCGTGGAGTCGATGTCGCCACGGCAGTAGAGGCGCGTGGAAAACTGATAGTCCACGCCCAGGCGGTCGAGGGCCGTGATGGCAGTGACACACTTTTGGACAGAGGCCGGGCGCATCCGCTGGGCCTCGTTGAAGCGATAGACACACTGGTCGGCACTGAGGTCCCAGACCATCACCGCCATTTGGGTGCTTTGAAGCAGTGGATCCTCGATGATGGCGGCCATGCGGCTGGCAAAACTGTCGGTCCAAAGGCGGTCGAAATCGGCGCCATCGGCTACGACGGGACGGTCCGCCAAAGGAACCGTGTCGGTATCGGCCACTTCGGCGACGGGTGCTGCCACCAGCCCGGCGTCCTCGGCCAGGAGACGAGCCACGCGGGCACTGTCAACATAGACGAGATTGACCTGCGCCTGCATGGGCAGAGCCAGCAGGGCGGCCAAAAAGAAGAAAAGTTTTCTACGAATACTTGTCATTGTTTTTTGTAGGTTTTTAAGATTAAGATTCTGTTTCTTTTTCTTGGCAAGTGTTCTTGGCAAGAGAGACACGCTTGCCGACTGCCTCGACAAACGAGGCTTCGTTCTCCGGGGTGAAGATACTGATGTTGTGGTCGCCATGCTCCACCATCACATAGCTGCCCGTGAGCAGGTGGCGGGGCATACGGCGAAGTGCCGTGATAGTCTGCAATGGGATGGCCTGTCCCCGTTGGCGCCCTATCCTGCCACTCTGCGTGGTCAGTTGGTCGTCGTCGAGGACATAGTCGGTATGGATGCCACGGTCGATGCCCCGCACGGCCACGGCCACAAGCAGCGCGCCAAGCACAGCCATGGGCCACGTGCCGAACCAAAAGCAATAGAGCGAGGCAAGGGCGAGGAGCAGGATGCCGCACAGTTCGCCCAGCGTGAGTCGATGATGAAATACTCTTGTCATAGTTCGACTGCAAAGGTACGAAAAAAATGGGGAGCCACTCCCATTTCGATCCAAGAAAAATAGATCTACACCTCGCCTTGGGCGATAAATTCTCAAAAAACATGCAACTTCCTGCCGTCACAAAGGAACTAAGCACAAAAATCGGGAGAAACATTCGCCCATCTGCCAATAAATGAGTAATTTTGCGGGCGAAACGTTATTCCGCTCCCCATAGGGAGCACAACTGTTTGCTTAGAAATGATTCATAAATACGATTTCCTGATCATCGGCGCTGGTATCGCCGGAATGAGCTATGCCTTGAAGATAGCCAAGGCGCACAAGGGAAGGGTTTGCATGATTTGCAAGACGACGCTCGACGAGGCCAACACCTCGTTCGCGCAGGGCGGTGTGGCTTCGGTGACGAACCTCGCCGTAGATGACTTTGACAAGCACATCAAGGACACCATGATAGCAGGTGACTATATCTCCGACCGCAAAGCCGTGGAGCAGGTGGTGCGCAATGCGCCGGCACAGATCCAGGAGCTGGTCGAATGGGGCACCCAGTTTGACCGCAAGGAGGACGGCAGTTTTGACCTCCACCGCGAGGGCGGCCACAGCGAGTTTCGCATCCTGCACCATGCCGACGACACAGGTGCCGAGATCCAGCGCGCCCTGATGGAGGCCTGCCGCAACCATCCGCGCATCGAGATCAAGGAGAACCACTTCGCTGTGGAGATCATCACGCAGCACCACCTCGGCGTTGAGGTGACGCGGCGCACGCCCGACATCGAATGCTACGGAGCCTACGTGCTCAATCCGGAGACCCAGAAGGTGGACACCTATCTGAGCCGCGTGACGCTGATGTGTACGGGCGGTTGCGGAGCGGTGTATCAGACGACGACCAATCCCATCATCGCTACGGGCGACGGCGAGGCCATGGTCTATCGCGCCAAGGGCACGGTGAAGGACATGGAGTTCGTACAGTTTCACCCCACGTCGCTCTACCACCCGGGTGAGACCCATCCGGCCTACCTCATCACCGAGGCTATGCGTGGCTACGGCGGCATTCTGAAATTGCCCACGGGCGAGACCTTCATGGAGAAATATGACGAGCGCCTCTCCCTGGCCCCGCGCGACATCGTGGCGCGGGCCATCGACAAGGAGATGAAGACGCACGGCCTGGACCATGTCTGCCTCGACGTGACCCACAAGGACCCGGAGGAGACGCGCCAGCACTTCCCCAACATCTACCAGAAATGTCTCAGCATCGGCATTGACATCACGAAGGAGATGATCCCCGTGCGCCCGGCGGCCCACTATATGTGTGGCGGCATCAAAGTAGATCTCAACGGCGAGAGCTCCATCCATCGTCTCTATGCCCTGGGCGAGTGTTCCTGCACGGGACTGCACGGTGGCAACCGACTGGCCAGCAACTCGCTGATAGAGGCCGTGGTCTATGCGGACGCGGCAGCCAAGCACAGCCTGCAGGTGGTGGACGGCTACGACTGGAACGACCGTGTGCCGGAGTGGAACGACGAGGGCACGATGACCAACGAGGAGAAAGTGCTCATCACACAGAGCATCAAGGAGGTGGGACAGGTGATGTCCAACTATGTCGGCATTGTCCGCTCCGACCTGCGACTGAAGCGCGCATGGGACCGCCTCGACTTGCTCTATGAGGAGACGGAAGCACTCTTCAAACGCGTGAAGGCGACGAAGGACATCTGCGAGCTACGCAACATGATCAACGTCGGCTACCTCATCACACGACAGGCCATCGAGCGAAAGGAAAGTCGCGGACTCCACTACACCATCGACTACCCGAAGCACGCCTACGACCTCGAGAAGTAGGAGTTCTGGACCAGAGGCTCAAGGGACCTAACGGCTTTGAGAGAGAAACAACACGATTTTGAGAAATACAATAAAATAGCAAATCCTAATATCTATCCCCCCGCCCCCATCGGCAAGTGCGGATGTGGGGCGGGGAAACAACCAACCAAAGTATGAGAAAGAACCAAATTTTAGCGGCGGCTCTTCTCTGCCTCACGATGCAGGGCCATGCGCAGACGCCGACTAAGGGTGGCGGCATCTCCAGCGAGATGCTCACACAGATCGAGCGCAATGGCGTTCAGAGTAGTGACCGCGTGATCAGCAATGCGCTGGCAACCAACAAGATCGACGACTTGGCCTTGAACTTCAAGGAGCAGGGCCGTTTGGACACCTACTTCAGCGTGGAGACCCCCGCACAGAGCATCCACAACCAGAAGAGTTCGGGACGCTGCTGGCTGTTCTCGGGCCTCAACGTGCTGCGTGCCAACTTCGCCCGTCTGCACAAGGACAGCATCCGCGTGGAGTACAGTCAGGTCTATCTCTCCTTCTACGACCAGCTGGAGAAGGCCAACCTGATGCTGCAGGGCGTGATCGACTGCGCCGATAAACCCATTGACGACCAGCGCGTGCAGTTCTTCTTCAAAAATCCGCTCAACGACGGCGGTACGTTCTGTGGTGCTGCCGACCTGGCAGAGAAGTATGGTGTCGTGCCGATGGAGGCCATGCCGGAGCCCTACTCCGCAGAGAACACCTCGCGTATGGCGGAGCTGATCTCCTCAAAGTTGCGCGAGTTTGGTTTGGAGCTGCGCAAGATGGTGGCTGCCAAGAAGTCGAAGCGCGACATCCAGGCCCGCAAGACTGAGATGCTCGGCACGGTCTATCACATGCTGACCGTCTCGCTGGGCAACCCGGTGAAGGAATTCACCTACGCCTTCAAGGACAAGAACGGCAAGACCGTGGGCAAGCCCCGCAAGTACACCCCGAAGGAGTTCTACGACGAGACCGTGGGCCATCCGCTCAACGGCACCTTCGTGATGGTGATGAACGACCCGCGCCGTCCCTACTGGAAGACCTACGAGGTGGAGTATGACCGCCACACCTACGACGGCCACAACTGGAAGTATCTCAACCTGCCCGTGGAGGAGATTGCCAAACTCGCCATCGCCTCACTCAAGGACAGCACGAAGATGTACTCCAGCTACGACGTAGGCAAGCAGCTTGACCGCAAGCGCGGCTACCTCGCCATGGACAACTACGACTACGGATCGCTCTACGGAACAACCTTCCCCATGGACAAGGCCGACCGTATCAGCACCTTCGATAGCGGTTCCACCCACGCCATGACGCTCGTGGCCGTCGATCTCGACGAGAACGGCCAGCCGAAGAAATGGAAGGTGGAGAACAGCTGGGGCGCCAGCTACGGTCAGGGCGGTTGCCTGATCATGACCAACGAGTGGTTTGAGAACTTCATGTTCCGCCTGGTGGTCAACAAGAAGTACTGCTCCGAGGAGATCATCAAGGCCGAGCAGCAGAAGCCGATCATGGTGATGCCGGAGGATCCGCTCTTCCAGGCTGACAGATAAATTCTTTGGCCTGAGGGCCAGGGACCGAAAAAGGGGATGGGAAGCAATTGCTTTCCATCCCCCTTTTTCTATATCATAGCCGCCTGCGGCTTTTCTATATTAGGCCTCGCTGCCTTCGATACTGTCGCCGACGTTGGTTTTGGACGCTGTGCTCGCTGCAACCTTCTGTTCCTCGGAAGGATTGGTTATGGCCTGCATGATGAGCGCTTCCAGCTCCTCACAGAGTTCGGGATTGTCCTGGAGCAGTCGCTTCGTGGCGTCGCGGCCCTGCGCCAGGCGCGTGTCCTTGTAACTAAACCAGCTACCGCTCTTCTTGATGATATTGTAGGTCACACCCAAGTCGATAATCTCACCAGCCTTGGAAATGCCCTCACCGAACATGATGTCGAACTCCGTTTTGCGGAAGGGCGGCGCCACCTTGTTCTTGACCACTTTGACGCGGACCTGGTTGCCGATGACCTGGTCGCCATTCTTGATGGAGGAGATCCTGCGGATATCCAGTCGGACGGAGGAGTAGAACTTCAGGGCGTTGCCACCCGTGGTGGTCTCGGGACTGCCGAACATCACGCCGATCTTCTCGCGCAGCTGGTTGATGAAGATGCAGCAGGTGTTGGTCTTCGAGATCGTACCCGTCAGTTTGCGCAGTGCCTGGCTCATCAGGCGCGCCTGGAGTCCTACGCTGCTATCGCCCATGTCGCCCTCGATCTCCTTCTTCGGAGTCAGGGCCGCCACGCTGTCCACCACCAGGATGTCGATGGCGGAGGAGCGGATGAGCTGGTCGGCGATCTCCAGGGCCTGCTCTCCCGTGTCGGGCTGCGAGATCCAGAGGTTATCGACATCTACACCCAACTTCTGGGCATAGAAGCGGTCGAAGGCGTGCTCCGCATCGATAAAGGCGGCCACACCGCCCATCTTCTGTGCCTCGGCAATGGCGTGGATGGCGAGCGTCGTCTTACCAGAAGACTCTGGTCCGTAGATCTCGATGATACGGCCACGGGGATAGCCGCCCACGCCCAGGGCAGCATTGAGGCCAATGCTGCCCGTGGGGATCACATCGACGGGCTCCACATGCTCATCGCCCATGCGCATGATGGAACCCTTGCCGAAATCTTTCTCTATCTTGGCCATCGCTGCCTGAAGGGCCTTCATCTTGTCGGCCTTCGGGTCCTGCGCGGCATCTTCTTTCTTTGCCATATTTTTTTCTATGTGTTATCTTGCTAAACCTCTCTCCTCCCCTGCTTGACCGGAAGCCACGGAAGGTCTTCGGCGAAGCAGGGGGAGGGAAAAGGGATGATTACAACTCCAAGTCCTTGTCAAACTCCTCGTGCCAGGGCAGTCCCTGCGTGTTGAGCAGCTCCATGAAGGGATCCGGATCGAACTCCTCCACGTTGTGCACGCCCGGCTTCTTCCAGACGCCCTCCAAGAAGAGTTTCGCGCCGATCATGGCCGGGACGCCCGTCGTGTAGCTCACGCCCTGCATACCCGTCTCCTTGTAGGCCTCCTGATGCTTGCAGTTGTTATAGACGTAGTAGGTGTGCTCCTTGCCGTCCTTGATGCCACGGATGCGGCATCCGATGGAAGTCTCACCCTCGTAGTTCTCGCCGAGGTCCTGCGGATTGGGGAGGACGGCCTTGAGGAACTGCAGCGGCACGATGTTGACCTTCACCTTCTTCGTCGGGTCGTCGGCGAGCGGTGCCTCGTAGGTGACCTCGTCGATGCGTCCCATACCAAGGTTCATGATGCAGTCGAGATAGGTGAGATACTGCTGTCCGAAGGTCATCCAGAAGCGACCGCGCTTGATGGTCGGGAAATTGAGCACAAGGCTCTCCAGTTCCTCGTGGTGCATGAGGTAGCTCTCGCGCGGTCCCACGTTGGGATAGTTGAGCGTCTTGTGGACGGCCAGCGGGTCTGTCTCAAGCCATTTGCCATCCTCGTAGTAGAGGCCCTTCTGCGTGATCTCGCGAATGTTGATCTCCGGATTGAAGTTGGTGGCGAAGGCCTTGTGATGGTCTCCAGCGTTGCAATCGACGATGTCAAGGTAGTGGATCTCGTCGAAGTAGTGCTTGGCGGCATAGGCCGTGAAGATGCTGCAGACACCCGGGTCGAAACCACAACCGAGGATGGCTGTGAGGCCCGCCTGCTCGAAGCGCTCACGGTAGGCCCACTGCCAACTGTACTCGAAGTGGGCCTCGTCCTTGGGCTCATAGTTGGCGGTGTCGAGGTAGTTGCAGCCGCAGGCCAGACAGGCCTCCATGATGGTGAGGTCCTGATACGGCAGGGCGAGGTTGATGACCAATTCGGGCTTGTAGCTCGACATAAGGATCTTCAACTGCTCCACGTCGTCGGCATCGACCTCGGCCGTCTGGATGTCCATCTTGTAGCCTTTGTCGTGGATGGCCTTCACGAGTCGGTCGCATTTCTCCACATGGTGGCTTGCGATCATCATCTCGGTGAAGACGTCCGTGTTCTGCGCAATCTTGAAGGCGGCGACGGTAGCCACGCCACCCGCGCCGATCATTAATACTCTGCTCATTCTATGTTTCGTTTTATCTTGTTATTTCATCTTTTGGTCTATCTCTGCCTGGGTGATGCCGAGGGCGTCCATGAGGGAGAATCCGAGCATCTCCTCGCGGCAGCCGGCAGTCTGCGTGGGCTGCATGGTGAAGAGCGTGACGTGCTTCTTCTCGTCATCGACATCGCGGAGGGCATGGCGCAACTCCTGCCAGAGCGAGGAGTCACTGCCATCGGGGACTATCATCAGGCGCGTCACTTCCTCTTCCGAAAGCAAGAGGCGGACCAAGTCGGTCAGCACGGGACCTTTCGCCTGTCCCTCCTCGCCCGTGGCGATGCAGTTGATGATAAACTCGCCCAACTGTTCTGAGCGGAAGGCCTTGCCGTCGAGTTCGGACTCATAGTCGGCGGGGGAGAAATGGAGGAGCTTCGGGGTCTTGCGGTCGTGGAGCAACACGACCTGGGTCTCGTGGTCGCCCGGGCGAAGGCGTCCATCGAGAGCGACGTCCACCAGCCATTGGCTGAGGTCGGCCTGGGGGATACGACGTCCCAACATGCGTTCAAAGTTGACTATCAGGTCGAAGGCGACGTGATCGACGAAATCGGCATCGACGATGATGATATTCTTGCTCCAATTGACGGGATTGATTCCTTGCTTTTTCATTGGCACAAAGATACGGTTTTTAGCTTAGTGGGCCAAACTTTTCCTTGTTTTTCTTTTGGTTCATCCGATAAATGGAGCGACTGGGGTGTTTTGATCATTGCTTGTTATTGTCCCAACTCCTCTTTCTCATTCTCAGCCTCGACGAGCGGGCTTTACCTCGGTAGTCTCGGACTTTACCTCTACAGGCTTAGTCTCTACCTTGGTGGGGGCGGGCTTGACCTCGGCGGGGTTGTCCTCGTGCTTGGCGGGCTTGACCTTGACTTCTCCCAATTTCAGACAACGCTCCACATCGGAGAGCAGGCGACGGTAGGGTTCCGACTGCATGAAACCCATGTTGCGGCGGAGCGTCGGCACAATATCGACCGTGCTGTGGTCGTAGCAGGACAACTCGTTGAGACGCTGCGTGTTGTGGACCGCCAGACGGTTGATCTCATTTTCACGGGAGCGGATGAGCTGGTCGCAGACCTTCTGCATCATCGGCACAACGACACCGTCGAAGAGATGATGGCCCTGGATGTAGAGATAGGTGGTCTCGGGCGTGACACCCAGTCGGCACAGGTCGCGCGACAATTCACCGAGCTTCTCCTTCGTCCCCGGATTGCCCTTGCGCAGGGCAGCGAGCTTGCGGTTGACCTTGCGCTGCAGGTTGTCAAGCAGGACAGAAGCCTTGCCCGTAGAAAAGGCGCCGAGAGCCACGACATTGTTGAAGTCGGCGATGGTGAAGAGGTTGTTCTTCCTCCTCCGATAGAAGAAGATGTTCCACAGAAAGAGGGGGTAGATGATCTGACTATAGCGACGCAGGAAGGCATCGAAGTCGAAGATCTTGCGGTCGTTGAGGGTCACAGAGACACACATATCGTGGAGGCTCGGTCCATAGCACTGGTAGTTTTCTATCGCATAGACGTAGGTGTGGAGGACGTAAGGATTGTCGCAGACCTGTTTCGAGTCCTCCGTCCGCCCCTGGAGGAGGTAGTCGTAGTCGGCATCGACGCAGGCCAGCATGTCCTTGCCCGTGCCGTGGAGCAGCAGGCTCGTCAGCACCGACTTCTTGCCGCGCGAGAGTTTTTTGCGCGTGGGTAGCATCACCTCGAAGTAGCGATGCTCGTTCTCGTAGCGGGCAAGCACCATGCGCCAGAAGAAGACATCGTCGTAGGCCTCAACGTAGGCCACGATCCTGCGCCTCGCCTTGCGCCCGTTGAGGCGGTTGGAGGCAGTGACGTAGTCGGAGGTGATATTGTCTTTCAGCCGTTTTGCCATATCGCAGCCTTCCCTATTATTCGTCCTCCGTTATCTCCGACACCTCCGTCACGTTGTCGAGCCAGCCGTTCATGATGACAGCGGGACTATGGGTGGTGAGGATGATCTGTACGTTGGGGTTGAGTTCGAGTATCAGGTCGATGAGCCGTTTCTGCCATTCGACGTGGAGGCTCACCTCGGGCTCGTCCATGAAGAGCACGTAGTTTTGCCCGTCCTCGATGAGCACGGTAAGCAGGATGACCAGCATTTGCTTCTCGCCGCTGGAGAGTTGATAAGGCATGAGCGTCTCGCCGATCTGTTCGAAGCGGATTTCGTTCTCCGTGCGCACGATCTTCTTGCCTGTCTCGGAGAAGAGGTCGTCGATGAGATCCTGGAACTTCCGCTTCGGTTGGCTGATGCGCTGGGCCTCCTCGGCAGCCTCGGGTGTGGCCTTCTGCAGGGCCTGGATCATGCGGTTGCCGATATTGACCTGGTAGTCGAGATACTTCCGCTGCAGTTTGTAGATCTGCCAGTCGAGTTCGGTGACGAGGGAGGCGTCGATCTTGTCCGTTATCTCCGTACTCATCAGCGGGCGGTCGAAAGAGCGGATGATGTCGAAACGTACCCAGCGTGCTTCCTCAGGCGCCACACGCAGGCGGACCCCCTTGACGGGATGGCTCGGCAACTCGCCGCCACGGGCCAGGCTCCGCACCACCTTGTTGAGAATGGTACTCTTTCCCACACCGTTGATGCCGCTCAGGATGTTGACCTGTCGGTGCAACTCCCAGCAGACGTGCTTCTTGCCGCTCCAGAGCGAGTCGATCTCTATCTCCTTGATGTATTCAGCGTATTTCTGCATAACGTTCAGGTATAATTGTTTGTTGGGAAGCGCGTGCCATGAGGGCTGGCTTCTCTTGCAAAGTTAGTCATTTTTCTTCATACCAACACGCTGTGGGCGGTCTTTTTTCTTCAAAAACACGTTTAAACGTTTACTATGCTATTTTTCCTCATCTTTTATCGTCTCTCTTACTTACTTTTTTCTTTAGCATCATTTGCGCAATCAGTCCTTTTTTGCTACTTTTGCAACGTCAATTTCAACCATCACCAACCAACAACACCACCAAATAGATGAAACGTATCTTCCTCCTCGCCCTGCTCGCCACCGCGCTATGGGCTCTCTCCACGTCGGTCCTGGCGCAGAGCCAAGACGGTCTGAGACAATATGTGGAGCCGCGCATCGGCACGGCCCACTGTCGCTACTTCCACTTCGCGCCGGGCGCGCTGCCCTTCGGCATGGCCAAACCCGGACCCTCCACCAACGGCCACTACGGCAACGTGGACGGCTGGCAGGCCACGGGCTACGACTATCGCGACCGATCAATCGAGAGTTTTCCCTGCACCCATGAGTTCCAGGTGGGCGGCATCAGCATCATGGCCACCACGGGGCGCCTCATCACCGTGCCCGGAGACACCACGGAGGCGGGCATACAAAAGGGCTACCGCTCCCACTTCAGCCACGACGACGAGGTAGCGACGGCGGGCTACTACAGCGTCCTGCTGCAGGACTATGGAATCCGCGCCGAGATGACGGCCACGCAACGCGTCGCCTTGCAGCGCTACACATTCCCCAAATCGCAGGAGAGCCACCTCATCTTCGACATCGGCCACCGTATGGGAGAGAGCGGAGCTATCAAGGACGCCGAGGTGCGCATCCTCGAGGACGGCACTATCGAGGGCTACGTCGTCACCTATCCCGAATACGTCAAGGCTTACCAGCCTGGGGCCACCGTACCTATCTATTTCTCGGCCTCGACCAGCAAGCGACCGAAGCGCTGGGGCACCTTCCACGACGCCACCATCCATCGACAGGTGAGAGAGGCCCGCGGCGAAGGGGCGGGAGCCTATCTCTCCTTCGCCACGAAGGAGGGCGAGCAGGTGACGGTGAAGGTGGGCATCTCCTACACCTCCGTGGAGAACGCACGGCAGAACCGACTGGCCGAGGCGCGGACGCTGACCTTCGACGAGGCCAGGGAAGAGTCGGCGCGCCAATGGGAAGATATGCTGGGGCGCATCCGCGTCGAGACAGACCGCAGGGAGGATAAAGTGAAGTTCTACACGGGCCTCTACCATGCGCTGCTGGGGCGCGGCGTCTGCAGCGACGTCTCCGGCGACTATCCGAAGCACGACGGCACGGTGGGCCACCTGCCGACGAAGGAGGGGCGTCCGGCCTTCAACCTCTACAACACCGACGCCATGTGGGGCGCACAGTGGGGACTGACGCAGCTCTGGGTGATGGCCTATCCCGACCACATGAGCGACTATATCAGCAGCCACCTGCAGGTTTACAAGGACTGTGGCTGGCTGGCCGACGGACTGGCCTGCAGCCGCTTCGTCTCGGGCGTGGGCACCAATCAGCTGAGCAACATGATTGTGGCGGCCTATATGGCGGGCATACGCGACTTCGACCTGCCGCTGGCCTACGAGGCCTGCCTGAAGAACGAACTGGGATGGGAGGACCGCCCGCGGGGAGCTGGCAAGGCCGACACCAAGGACTTCCTGCGCCTGGGCTACGTGCCCCACGTTCATGCCGCAGATGGGGGACTCTACAACTTCTCGGCGTCCCACACGATGGAGTATAGCTACAGTGCCTACGCCGTGGCGCAGCTGGCCCGGGCCTTGGGCAAAGAGGCCGACTACGAGCGGCTGATGGGCCTGTCGCACGGCTGGGAGAACCTCTACGACTCGACGTGCAACTTCGTGCGGCCACGCTACGACGACGGCACCTTCGTCGAGAACTTCGACCCGCTGGAGGTGTGGCGCGGATTCCAGGAGGGCAACGCGTGGCAATACACCTTCTACGTGCCCCACGACCCGCAGGCGATGATCGCCAAGGTGGGGACCGAGGTCTTCAACGCGCGCCTCGACAGCATCTTCACACTCTCGCAGCGACGCATCTTCAGCGGAGGCACGGAGGTGGAGGCCTTTGCCGGACTGCGCACGCTTTACAACCAGGGCAACGAACCCTCGCTCCACATCTCGTGGCTCTTCAACGAATCGGGACGCCCGTCGAGGACGCAACACTGGGTGCGCGCCATCCTCAATGAGTTCTACGGCACGGACGGCATCCACGGCTACGGCTACGGACAGGACGAGGACCAGGGAATGCTGGGGGCCTGGTACGCCGTCTCCTCCATCGGCCTCTTCGACGTGAAGGGACTCGACGACCTCCAGCCCTCACTGGGCCTGGGCAGCACGATTTTCGACCGCGTGACCATCCAGTTGCACCCGCGCTACTACCCCGGAGGCCAGTTTGTCATCCAGGCCGTGGACAACAGCCACCATAACGAGTACGTGCAGCGCTTCTCCCTCGACGGCACGCGACTGACCACTCCGCGCATCCCCTTCCAACGCTTCGCCCAGGGCGGCACGCTCACCGTGCACATGGGCTCCACGCCCGTGGACAACTACGAATAGCCATTGGACAGCACGCAGAGGAAACAAACAATCCAGCGCGACCTTTAGTTTTCACTAAGTGTGGTCATCAGCAACCTTCGGCAAGGTAGCGGAACACGCCACGAGACGGCAAGACAACGCCCTCGCCTCTCGCACCCACCCTGGAAGCCTCTCCAATCAACCAGCAAAAACGGGGCTCTCGGGGGGGTAAAGCCCAGTTTGCACCCATGGCCGTGCGGCGATGCAAAAAGTGCAATAAAAAACAAAATCGGAGCATTCTTTTTCAGTTATTCCCGCAGTTTTTTCAAGAAAAACTCATAACTTTGCATCTGGCTATTCATACTCACAACGTGCCAGTATGGACTACAAGACAAGCGGAATAAAAGTCGTGCCGACCGGCAAGGGAAGGGACTGCCGTTGGCGGCTCGCGCTAAGTCCCTGCAACAGTCGGCAGGAGTGTAGCAACGCGCCACAGTCCATCCTCCTCGCCATGCTGACACGGCAAGCATAGAAAAGGCTCATAACGGCAGAAAAGAAGGGGATGCCCCGTTGGAACATCAACAAAAGCACCAGCCTTCACACTGCAAAGACGATCAAAGAACAAAAAATGAAAAAATACACCATCAACTCTCCACTGAGGCGATTCATACTATCGGTCTGCGCCGTGGCATTGTGCGCATGCTCGTCGGAGACAGGAGAAAGCGAGCAGCCGGACACGCCGCCCACCCCACCCGATCCGGCAGCGAAATGGCCGATACGCATCAGCAGCGTGCAGGAAACCCTCGGCTCGGACGACGCCTTCGAAGAGGGCGACAAGATAGGCGTGTACGTGGTGAACCGCAACAGTGACGGATCGCAGGTCGCACTGAAGACTGAAGGCAACTATATAGACAACAGAATGTATGTGCTCCGGAGCACCTGGACCTCGGCGGTGCCGGAATACTGGAAGGACGCGGCTACCCACGCCGACTTCTACATGTACTATCCTTACACCACGACCATAGCGAATGTCGAGGCACTGCCATGGAGCGTGAGGACCAACCAAAGCGCAGCGTCGGACTACAAGGCCAGCGAACTGCTCATCGGCAAGACGCTGGACGCAGCTCCGAGCGAGAACGCTGTGAGCATCAGCGCAAAGCACGCCATGGCCCAGGTCGTCATCACCCTGGCGGCGGGCAAAGGATTCTCCACGGCCTCGCTGGCGAGCGCTCAGGTCAGCGTGAGGATCAACAACGTGAGGACGCACGCCACGGCCAATCTCGCCACAGGCATCGTGACGGCCACGGAGGACAAGGGCTATGTCACGCCGATGAGGGAAGGCAGTGTGTACAAGGCGATCGTGGTACCGCAGCAGTTGGACAAGGGCCACTTGATCACGGTGACGGTGGACGGCACGGACTTCAACCTGCAGAAAGACCCACGGCTCACGGCCTTTGAGCAGGGACACCGCTACCAGATGACCGTGACGCTGAGCAAGACCAGCGGCGGCATGAGTGTGGGCATAGTGAACTGGAGCGACGACGGCATCGACTATGGAGGCGTTGCCGAACCGAATTAAGGCGTTGCGAATTCATCATCAGAAAAAAGAAAGATCCATGAGAACTATCATCAATAACAGTCTGTTCTGCCTCCTCGCCATGGTGGCAGCGACGCTCTGCGGTTGTAGCGACAGCATCTTCGAGGACGAAGCACAGAACGATGGCGGCAGCATCCGCCTGGCGGCAGACATCGAGCAACTCGCCGTGATGAGGGTGAACGACTGCGGCTTCTGCGACGGCGACATGATGGGCGTGTACGTGGTGGACTACGAGGGTGGCAACCCGGGCACGCTGAAGCTGAAAGGCAACCGTGGCGACAACGTGCGCTACACCTTCGACGAGGCGGCCAACAAGTGGACCGGTGCCTACGAGTTGTACTGGAAGGACGGCCACACGCCGGTCGATGTGTACGGATACTACCCGTTTGCTGCGCCCGAGAGCATCGAGGACTACCAGTTTGAGGTGCAGAAAGACCAAAGCAAAGCCTCCTCCAGCGACGAGATGGGGGGCTACGAGGCGAGCGACTTCCTCTGGGGGAAGGTGGACGAGGTGGCTCCCACCAGCAGCGTGATCCGCCTGCCACTGTCGCACCGCATGTCGAACGCACGCGTCACCCTGCTTCAGGGATCGGGGTTCACGGCCGAGGAATGGGCGGCCACGGAGAAGATCGTGCTTGTGCAAAACGTAGCGCGCAAGGCAAGCATCAACCTGGCCAACGGCACGGTGCGCAAGGCGGGCGAGGTGGAACCCACGGCCACCCTGCCGTCATGCGTCGGCAACGAGTGGCGCGCCATCGTGGTGCCACAGACCGTGCCCCAGGGCGCGGCGCTCTTCAGCATCACCATCGGAGGCGCGCCGTTCAAGTTTACCAGGCCCAACGACTTCGAGTACAAAGCTGGCCACATGATGAACTTCAGCATAAGGGTGGACAAGCAGCAGGAAAACGGACAGTACAAACTGACGCTTGTGAGCGCGAGCGTCAGCGAGTGGGAAAGCGACCTCGTGAGCCACAACGCCACGGCAAAGGAGTATGTCGTGGTGAACGCCACTCCCGGCAAACTGAAAGAGGCCATCACCGCCCTCGGCAAGGACTACACGACGCTGAGAAACCTGAAGATCACGGGCGAGATCAACGCCGAGGACTTCTACTTCATGCGCGACCACATGCCGCGGCTCACGGCCCTCAACCTCAAGGAGGTGCGCATCAAGGCAATGTGCAAGCCGGGCGAGGGCGAAGAGGGATATGACGACCAGATACCAGGTAGTGCGTTCTATTATCAGCACACCAATGGTGGCAGCCAGTCTCTGACACGCATTATACTTCCCGACCGGCTAAGAGCCATCGGTGGCAACGCGTTCTATGGATGCAACAATCTCACAGGATCGCTTGTCATTCCAGAGGGTGTGACAGAGATAAGGCGTGGTGCCTTTAATGGCTGCTCTGGACTGAACGGCACGCTCACGCTCCCATCCACATTGAGGAAACTGGGCAACAACTGGAACAGTGACACTGCCGACGAGGGCACAGACTATTATGGTGGCGTGTTCCAAAACTGCTCCAACCTCACGGGAAATCTCGTACTGCCCAACAATCTCGAACTGATCAGAGGTTATTGCTTCGCTGCATGTTCTGGACTTTATGGCGAGCTGCGACTGCCCGAGAAGCTGAAGCACATGGGGCGTAGTGCCTTTTCATTCTGTCCTGGACTGACAGGTTCCTTGACGATACCACAAGGATTATCCACAATTCCGGTTGAAGCCTTCAGCAATTCTGGTTTCAATGGTACGCTAACGCTTCACGACGGGATTACGAATATAAGTATTTTGGCTTTCAACAATTGCCATTTCAAGGGAGAGCTTCGTCTGCCAAAAAATCTGAGGACAATCTCCGAGCGCGCCTTCACCAATAATGACTTTTCTGGCGAGCTGAAATTACCGCCCAGTGTGGAGCATATAGGCAGTTATGCTTTTACCAACAACTGGCGCATCACGGGCATCCTCAGCATTCCAGAGGGCGTGGTGAGCATCGGCCAGGAGGCATTCGCGGGATGCAAGATGCTCGAGGGCGTCATCTTCCCCGAGTCTATGGAGACGATACGCCAAAGGGCGTTTGCAGAGTGTTTCGGCATCGGGTCGATCGTCTGCCGTGGCACCATACCTCCACGGATAGAAAACAACGCCCTTGACGGCGTGGCCAAGGACAACTTCACCGTGGAGGTGCCAGTTTCTGCCGTAGCCAGTTATCAGACGGCGCAAGGCTGGTGTGAGTTCAAGCGCATTGCCGCCCACCACGAACTGACCTGCCGCCCCTCGGTGGCCTGCGCCCTCAGCACAGAGCACAAGCAGACGATCACCGTCCAGGCCGAAGGCGAATGGGAGGTGGCCAGCAAGCCCAGCTGGTGCGACGTCTCGCCCATGAGCGGCAACAAAAAGACCGAGGTCACACTCACCATCAAGGCCATGGCGAAAGGCTCCGGCAACGACCGCAACGGCAAGGTGGTGTTTCGGCTGAAGGGCAAGGACTACACCCACGAATGCAGCGTGGCGCAGTATGGCTACCAGTATGGAGAGAACGAGTGGCTGACGCTGCAGAAGGCCACGCGCGGCCACCGCGGCGGTATCAATATCGTGTTGCTCGGCGATGGATATGACGCCGAAGACATTGCCTCGGGCGAATACCTGAAGACCATGAAGCAACAGATGGACCATTTCTTCGACATAGAGCCCTACAGAACCTATCGTCAGTATTTCAACGTCTTCACGGCCTTCCCGCTGTCCACAGAGTCGGGCATCGGTACGGTGAACACCATCCGGCACAACCGCTTCGGCACGACTTTCACGGGCAGCGGACTGAAAGCCACATACGACGAGATCTTCTCCTACGCCCTCGGTGCACCGAGCGTAACGAAGGAGAACCTCCACGAGACGCTTGTCATCATCGTGCCCAACTCCACCGACTATGGAGGCATGACGCAGCTCTGGGCAGACGGATCGGCCATAGCCTTCTGTCCGCTCAGCACCTATGACTATCCGCTCGACTCGCGCGGCGTGGTGCAGCATGAGGCGGGCGGCCACGGTTTCGGAAAGCTCGGCGACGAGTGTATCTACCACAACGCCTTCATAGACGCCTGCGGATGCGCTTGCTGCGGCCATGTGGACGAATTCAGCACCGCCAAGAGCTACGGATGGTACGACAACCTCTCGCTCTCGGGCAAGGCCCACGGCGTGGGATGGAGCCATCTCATCTACGACCGCCGCTACAGCGACCTTGTCGATGTGTATGAGGGCGGCTTCATGCACAGTCGCGGCGTGTTTCGGTCGGAGCAAAACTCGTGCATGAACAACTCCATCCCCTACTACAACACGATCAGCCGCGAGAGCATCGTGAAGAGGATCAAGAGATATGCCGGCGAGACATTCTCCTTCGAGGACTTCGTGCGGAACGACCAGACCGGAAGTGGCGCCTCGCGAAGTCGCGCCCTGCGCCAGGCCAAGGCCTGGGCGGCACGATCGGCCAGCTCGAGCCAGTACAGGCCCGTGATACACAAGGGGAGTCCGCTGCGCATGGCGAAAGTGAGAAGGCACAGATAAAAGTGAGAAGGCACAGATAACAAATAGAGGAAGCCATGGGACAAAAAATGAATGGGAAGATGAAGAGACTCCCTATGAAGATGAGAGACCTTAAGAGGATGAGAGACCTTATGAGGAAGAGCCTCCTTATTATATATATGGCGCTGACCGCCTTGGCACTGGCTTCGTGCGGCGAGGACACGCTGCCGACGGACGAGACTGCGACGGACAAGGGCGTTGAGATGAAGCTGCAGATGAGTCATCCCAGCACCAAGGCGCCTACCGCACCCTCCTACTTCGAAGCTGGCGACAAGGTAGGCCTCTTCGTGAGCGAGGACGGCAAGCCCCTGGAGGTGGGTGGCAACGTGGTGAACAACGAGGCGTTGACATTCAACGGCAACGAGTGGACGGCTGCCAAAACTCTGTATTGGAACGAGGGCTTGTACAATGTCTATGCCTACCACCCATACATCGGCAGGGTGAGCAGCATCGAGGACCAACCATTCAGCGTCAGCCTCGACCAAAGAACGGAAAAGACGGCAACGGCGCTCGGCGGCTACAAGGCGAGCGACCTGCTCTTTGCCACCAGCAAGGGCGTGAGGGCCTCGGACGAGCCTGTGCAGCTCGCGTTCAGACACATCATGAGCAAGATCACGATAAGACTCGTGAAGGGAGAGGACTTTGAGGGCGAAATGCCCAAAAACGCCACGGTATATGTGCACAACACCGTGACGGAGGCTACGATAGACCTCCAGGCGGGGGTGGCCACGCGCCATGCGAAGGCTCCGCGACAGACGATCACGGCACACCACGACGGCGACAACCTCTACTCTGCCATCGTTGTGCCGCAACGCATCGAAAACCGCATGCCGTTCATCGAGGTGATTATGAACAACATGAGCTATCTGTACGAAAGCAAGTTTCTGTTTAAGCCCGGCATGGAGCATTTCGTCAACCTCATCATCCCCAACAACCCCAATAGCACAAAAATAGAAATCGGCGGGGGAATCAAGAACTGGGAATAAAAGACATTTCAGAGCGAACAAAAGATATAACATAGCAAACAAAAAGTGCTACCATTGCAATGAAGAAAGCTATCTGCATATTATCAGTATTGGCCATCTTGCTCTGCGCTTGGCTCGTCCTGTTGTGGCTGCCTGCCCTCACCCACGAAGGGAAGCCACAGAGCGAGACGCGCTATGGATTGAGCGAGGGTCTGCAACTGGTAGAACAGACGTTTGCAGGCAAGGAAAAGCGGTATGTCGTGGAGGACGGCGAAGGCAATGTGGTGTTTGACGTGCCCCTGCGCGGCTGCATCCTCGACACACGCTTCCGCGGCGACAGGCTCCGCTTTCGCGAACAGCAATCAGGGCGTGAGGGCTACATAGACCGCCAGGGCATCGTGACGCTTTTGCACGAGGGCAAGGCAAGCATTCCGGAGGAAGTGGCTACCGGAAGGACGACAAGGTTTGCCGCGTCGGCCATGGCTCCGGCCCAGCAACTACAGGGCGAGGCCGGCGCTCCATGGCCTGGCGAAGGCGGGGGAAAGCCGTCGGCAGCAGCGCGAAGAAACCAGTCTATAGCACAGGTGCCACTGAAGTCTATCGTGAAAGACGATCCTTTCTTCAAGGAGGCGTCGAAGATCATGCAGGGCAAGCTGACGGAGCAGGACGCCAAGCGGCGGCACACCATACTCAACTACTGCGAGCATTTGCGCACGGCATATACGACAAAAGACATCGACTTCTTGCGGCAGGTCTTTAGCGACAAGGCGCTGATCATCGTAGGCAACGTAGTGAGGCAGACGGCCGGTGTGTAGCGGACGCGCGAGTGAGCTACGCCATTCGATCGAAGCAAGAATACATAGCGCGCCTCGCCAAGGTGTTTTCCACGAACAGCAAGGTAGATGTGAGGTTCTCCGACTTCCGCATCCTGCGCCACCCCACGATGGACGGCATCTATGGCGTCACGCTGCGGCAGCGGTATAGCAGCGACCGATACAGCGACGATGGCTACTTGTTTCTGCTGTGGGACTTCAGAGACAGGTCGATGCCCGTGATCCATGTCCGAACGTGGCAACCAGCCTCCTCGGTGGCTGATGGCTCAGAGATCATCAGCATACAGGACTTCAACCTGCAATGAGCCATAGAGCCAATGGCGCCTCGCCTGCTCTCAGAAAGAATATCATCGGAAAGAGGCAGGAAGTATTTCATAGGAAAGATATAAGAAGTATATCAACGGAAGATATAAGAAACATATCACAGGAAAGAAGTAAGACAAAAGTGTTGACAATAGACATGAAGACAACGACTACCCTTGGCAACGCCCGCCCTCTGCTGCTCGCCCTCTGCCTATGGCTGCTCTGCGGCGGCAGTGCGCGCTCGCAGGAGTTCACGGTGAGCAGCTTTCGCCTGCTGCCCAACGACGTGAGTGCCTTTGTCAATAGCGTGCGCGACCTCAACGACGAGGCGTGCGCCTTGGTGAAGGTAGAGGCGCCGTCAGACTTTGCCTTCTCCACGCCCTTAGGCATCGTGAAGCGCAAGGACGAGGTGGGCGAGATTTGGCTCTACCTGCCCCAGGGCACAAAGATGCTCACGCTGAAACATCCCGTATGGGGCGTGCTGCGCGACTATCAGTTGGGCACGACGCTGGAGAGCCGCATGACCTACGAGCTGAAAGTGGACGTGCCAAGGCTTGCCCTGGCGGAGCACCACGACACCATCGTGCAGGTGAGAACCATCATCGACACCGTCACCGTGACTCAGTCCAGGCCCAAGGAGCCCTGGTCGGCTTATGCCCTGGCCACGATTGGCGCGCACGACAACGGACCGTCCTATGGCGTGTTCTTCTCCCTGATGCGGCGCCATGGTTTCTTTGTGCACGCCAACACGCTCTTTGGCAGTATCGGCAAGACACGCGGCAGTTGCGCCAAGGACGGCAGCCTCGGCGAGGGCACGGAGCGACCCTACTATTCTGGCAAGACTGCAAAGAGCCACTTTACCATCACGGCGGGCGCCACACACCGCCTGACGAGGCAGCTGTGCCTCTTTGAGGGCGTGGGCTATGGGCGCAGCGCCGTGGCATGGCAGTTGGCGCAGAGCGAAGGAGGAGGATATGTGCTCAACGACGGACTGACGCACAAGGGCGTGGCGGGCGAGATCGGCGCGCTCATGGCGTGGGGACGCCTCAGTGTGTCGGCCTCGGCTGTCACCATCGGCGGAAAACAATGGCAAGGCCACCTGGGCATCGGAATCAAGTTATGGAGGACTAAGAAAATGAGAAAAAATGAGAAATAACAAGCACCTACACACGACGGGCCACCCACACGCAGGCCATCGAGCTCGCGGACTGCTGGCACGCCCCAGGGTCTGCCGACTGGCCTGGAGGCTCTGTTGCGCAGCCGTGGCGGTTTGCCTTTTCTCCTGTGACAGCGACCACCCCGACTACCTGGAACCGCGCCTCACCACGCTGCCTGCCACAGATCTCACACGGACGGAAGCCACGCTCCACGGATCGGCCACGGTGGCGGGCGAGACGGAGATGCCGCAGCTGTACTTCAGATATGGCGCGACAGAGGCCATGGAGCAAACGGCCCCAGCCGTCTTCGACGACCAGACGATGGTGGCAGCACGCATCACAGGGCTCACCGCCGCCACCACCTACCACTATATGCTCGAGGGCACCAACGGCAGGACCACCGTGCGGGGCGACAGGATGAGCCTCACCACGCTGCCCAACGCCAAACCCTCGCTGGGCGAAGCGAGCATCGTCGGCCATGGTCCTATGAGCGTGATCGTAGGCTACAGGATCGCGGACGACGGTGGCGAGACGATCACAGAGACTGGCTGCCTGTATGCGCTGGCCTCCGCTGCCGCCGACCAGCAGAGAGTGGTGCTCAAGGACTACCGCAAAGACCAGGAACGGCAGACGCTGCTGCTGCCCGACCTGCGCCGCAACACCACCTACATGATATGGCCCTACGCCACGAGCCGCATGGGCGAGACTGTGGGCGAGGCGATCACCTTCACCACGGGCGACGCCCTGCTGCTGGGCGAGCCAGGCCAACTGCGATCGTTGATGGGCAAGAACTTGTACGACTACTCCCACCTCTCCATAGCCGGGCCTCTGAATGGCGACGACTTGCGCTGCCTGAGAGAGATGATGGGGCGCGGACGCGACAACGTGGCGACAGCAGGCAGGCTCTCGGACATAGACCTGACGGACGCGACTATCGTGGCAGGCGGCGAACCCTATGACAACGCACGATATGCGGAGGACGACGTGGTGGGGCAAGGCTTGTTTGCCGATTGCGCAAGCCTGTCGAAGATCGTCCTGCCGTCCCAGACCACAACCATCGAGAAGGACGCCTTTGCCCGATGTGCGGCGCTTGAGCTGATCGACATTCCGGCCGCGGCTGCGTCGGTAATGCCCTCAAGTGGCTGTTCGGCCTTGCAGAGCCTCCGTGTCTCGGAGGCCAACACCCACTACGTCGGCAAGGACGGCGTGTTGCTCAACGCCGACGCCACACAAATCGTGTGGTTCCCGATGGGCAAGAAGGGCAGTTATGCGCTGCCTTCCTCCGTGACCTCGGTCGGCAGTTATGCCTTCAAGGAGTGTAGCATCGAGCGGTTCGTGTTTTCAGACCATGTGGCCAAGTTGGGCACGGGCGTCTTCATGAACAGCAAGGTGAGGGACGTGACCATGCCGGAGGCTCTGCGACTGGTGCCCACGGCCACCTTCCAAGGCTGCGCGCAACTCCAGGTGGTGCGCCTGGGCAGCAAGACGGAGCTGATCTCCGACTATGCCTTCACAGACTGTCCGCTGACCGATCTATATGTAGAGGCCCGGATGCCGCCTGTCTGCCAACCCACGGCTTTTGCCACCCTCGGGGCGGACGTCCTCGCCTCTTGCCGCGTACACGTGCCCAAGGGACGGGCCAACATCTACAAGGCGAGCGAAGGCTGGAATTTGTTTAAGAACATCATCACAGACTGATTATGACAACACCGGAAATAGAAGAACTCAAACAACTCGTCAAGCAGAAATACGGGAAAACGCTCGCTACGACAACAGACTTCGAGGAGTTTTCCCTCTATCTGAAGAAAAAGGAAGACAAGAACGTTTCGTCCTCCACGTTGAAGCGCCTCTATGGCTATGTGAGCGACGAGCACAAGCCGAGACTTACGACGCTCGACCCGCTGGCGCAATACATAGGACACGCGGACTACAAGGACTTCGTGTGCTGGCTGAAGAACAGCACGCTCTACAACTCGTCCTTCTTCATGGCAGACCAACTGACGAGCAGCCAACTGACTGCCGGCACGGAACTCGTGATAGGATGGAGTCCCAACCGTATGCTCACGCTGCGCTATCTGGGCGAGAGCCTATACGAAGTGGTGACTACGGAAAACAGCAAACTGCTTTGTGGCGACCGCTTTGTGGCGGGCTGCTTCATCAAGGGGCAACCGCTTCTGCTGCCCTATGTCGAACGCGACGGAGCGCGCACCATGCCGTTTGTGGCAGGACGCAACGGCGGGCTCACGGTGGTAAGGTTGAAGAAGCGCAGCGCCAAGGTGGAAGAAACAAAGAAATAGAAACAAAGGGGATTCTGAGAGGATTCTGAGGGGGCTGCTTGTCGTGCCTGCCTGTCAAGACGAATCCGCCCATAGCCTTATAGCTTATGCAAGACCATACTACACCTATCCATGACACGATCGGCCCTTCGGACGACGGGCTCACGTCGGGGTTCACCGAGTCAATAGACCAAGAGCGGGCCGTGGACTCCATGCCGGAGGAGAAAGGCTTTGGCAACGTCCAGGAGTATTATGTCTCCAACTCGGGCCCGACGCGTCTTTTCACCGCCACGCGGTATGGCAAGCGCTATGTGCTGAAATGCTTGAAGACGGACTACCTGCTCACCCCCGTATATCAACAGGCGATAGTGAAGGAGTTTGAGATCGGCCTGCTGCTAGAGCATCCCTATATCTGCCGCACGCTGGCCATGGAGCAGCTCGCCGGCATGGGCCGCACCATCGTGATGGAACAGGTGGACGGCGACACGCTGCAGACGCTCCTCTCGGAGAAGAGGCTCTCACCCGACCTTGCGCTCAGGATAGCCTCGCAAACGATGGACGCCCTGGACTATATGCACAGCAAGCAGATCACGCACCGCGACCTGAAGCCGTCCAACATCATGGTGACCCACAGGGGGAAGAACGTGAAGATCATAGACTTCGGACTTTCCGACAGCGACCTGTTTGGCGTACTGAAGATACCGGCAGGCACCTACAGATACCTTGCGCCGGAGCAACTGCTGCAGGGGGCGGTCGCCGACCCCAAGGCCGACATCTACTCGCTCGGCATGGTGATGGAGGACATGGCGGAGGCTACGGGCAGCAAGCGGTTGCACAGGATGGCACGGATATGCACCGTGAAGGATGTCTCGCTGCGCCCCGAGAGCATAGAGGCGCTGCGCAGACGTCTGGCAGGAGGCAGACGCCTCAGGCGCATCGTTTCCTTCCTCGCCGCGCTCGTCATGGCCCTGGCCGCAATGGTGGCAGTCTCGCTCTTCGTGCGCAGCCACCAGGATGCAGAGGAAGCCGAAGGCAGGGAGCAGACAGAAGACCACCAAGCGGCTCGCCAAGAAGACAACCAGGTCATCGACTACCATCTATGGGATAGACGATAGTCGATGACCTGGAGAAGGGAGGCCCGAAGGAGGAAAGACCTGGAGAAGGGAGGCTTGGAGAAGGAAGCCTGAAGGAGAAGACCTAAATGAGAAGGAAGCACGAGGAGGGAAGTATGAGTGGGAAAAGGCTTGCTCACTCCCCGTTCGTACACTCGCCCGTCTCGTAGCTCTTGGTCATGTCTTGCAGGATGGCTATCATCTTCTGCCGAAGACTTTCCGGCTTCAACACCATCAGGTTGCGTCCGTGCCATAGCAGTTCCTGCAGAAAATCGCGGGTGGGGCGCACACGGAGCGTATACTCGCGGTAGAGGCCGTCGGCCGATTGGCCCACCTTCTGCTGGCTCTCGTGCAGCGGCACCTCCTCAAGGTAGTTGTACTCGGGATAGAACACGCGCAGGCGCACGTTCTCTATCGGCTCGTCCTCCATGCGCATGATGCCGAAGCAACCATCGTAGTAGTTGTCGGGCGTGAGCATCTGCTTCAGTTTGGGCGACAGAGGACGCTTTGTGCACTCCTCATACATCAAGGAGATGCGGTCGAACGGCAGGCAGCGCACCTGCTCTTTCTCGTTCACGCCGACGACGTACCAACGCTGCTTGAAGAACCTCACAAAAGCGGGCGTCAAGGCAACGGACGTCTCCACCCCGTAGGCCGTGGTGTAGTCAAACCTCAGCCGATATTGCTCGTCGATGGCTCTGAGGATGTCGTCGAGCAATTCTGAGTTGCGTGGCGCAGGGTCGAGCATCACCTTGGTGTGGTATTGCAGCATATCGCCCAGCGAGGCCAGCCGCAGGGAACTGAGCAGCCACTCCGTGACATCGTCACACTTCACGCTGTCTTTCTTCAGATAGTAGCGATAGCCGCCGCTCCTGCCGCTACACTCCACCTTGATGCCAAACATCTGCTCTATTTCGTCGCGATGGCGGTGAAACGTGCGCTTCTCCAGCGACTTGCCTTGAGCGTTGGCCGCAGCCTCCAGCCATGCGGCAGCTATCTCCTCATACGTCATGCGCCTGCGTTCGAGCTGGCCTATCAGCCAGGCGAAGAATCTCATTCGCTTGTCCATACCCTGTAGCCCATTATTTCAAGAAGTTTGCTATCACCCGGTGCCAGTAGTCCCACGAGTAGCCCACCGAGGGATGGTTTACCGCCATCGCCCTCACCGTCCTGCCACTTGCCAAGGAGTAGGCGCCCGTGGCTGTGCGACAGCCGTCCACGACGATGTCCTCCCCATCAGTCCAACGCTCGCCGGGCAGTTTGTCCCACAGGCGGTTGCCCCATACGATGAGGCATTCGGGCTGGTATTTTTCCATCACGTCGAAAAGGACCTCGCCGGCCTGGCGGTATTGCGCGGCGGTGCCAGCCTCGCGCGGACCGCCCATGGCCACTTGCAGATAATTGTAGAACACCACCGACTGCCATATCCGCTGACTCTGCGCCTGATCGGTCTCGCAGCCCACGAGCGAACGCTCAAACTTCAGCAACGTCTGCATCCACCTCTGCCGCTCCACGCCCCGGTCGAGATATTGCTCCACTACGCCGCTGGTAAACTCCATGCACTCCCGATGGCGCAGGCAGTTGCCGCAGTCGGCGCAGCCCTCGTCGCAGTAGTGGCTCTCGCCAAGCACCATGATGCGCTTGCCAAACAGTCCTCCGCCAGCGTATGACGCTCCGACGAAAGGACGAAAGAATACTCCGTCTTTCATATATTATTGCTCTTCTGTTTTGTTTCGATACTCATCCTGGGTCTTCCAAATCTCCTTGTACACCCATTTCTGCCACCACGACCAGGCAGGACGGGTGTGCCAGCTGCCACAGGCCGGACATTTCAGCGGCGCTGACAGGGCCGTGCATTGGTATTCGAAGTCCATGCCCACAAACTTGTGTCCGCATTCGTTGCAGACAAATTTACTCCATCCTCTTAACATAGCTATTTCGTTTTTAGACCAATTGGCAAGACAAAGGTATGGAAAAGTTTTTATCCCTGCAAGTCCATGATGGTTCACTGATGAAATCCTCACGCCGCCGGTCCCAGCCTTAGTCTGCCACAGTCGTTTTTTTGTTTACGTCGGCAAAGTTACTTATCAGCCATGCCAAAACGTGTCGCAGCTGAGAAGAATAGTAAAAAAAGTGGGGAAAAAGATGCTGCATCGCTTACGGGATTTGCGATGCAGCATCTGAATAGTGGTTAAAACTATGAGAACCAGGTGGCCACCATGAGGGCCAGTTTCACGACAAGGCAAAGCAATGCGCATACAATGGCGATGAGCACAGCCGTGACCAAAGCTTTCTTTCTCACTTTGCTGATGATCTCCTTGTCGTCTTCTATATAGCCCGTGATCAACCTCAGGTTGTCCAAATACGACCGCTTGAATATATCCAGCACGTTGCCAAGGAATGGTATGGCTCCTATCAGGACATCCAGCAGCACGTTGTATATCACTGCCAGCGTCAGCGGTATGGACCTCACCACACACAGACTGTAGTAGATGAACGGCATGGCCAAGGAGCTCGAAAGCACGTCTCCGACACCTCCCGGAATGAGTCCGATGAGCGGATCGAGATAATATTGGTCCATATACTTGGCCGTCTTCACCATGATCCGGTAAGACGAGCGGTTCATCATCTTCTCGCGCTTGGCCTCTTTCTTTGCGACGCGCTCCTGCTCTTTGGCAAGGGCTGCCTCGCGGCGGAAGTCTTCTCGCTCAAAATTCAGCCCCAAGTCGCTCTGGGCTCGTTGTCTTCTTGAACTCTCCATAGTCTCTTACAATTCTATTTGCTTGTTTCCGTTTATGAAATCATTGAAGTCTTGCATGCTCAGCGTGTATCCGCTGATGTCTGAGAGCATCTCCATCGCCTGCTTGCGCTCCTGCTCGTTGTCGGCCAAGTTGATGCGTCTGAAGACCTGGCGCAGGTAGGCGCTCTTGTCGTCGATCCGGTCCAGATAGCCCTTGAAGATTTCCTTGTAGTGGTCGAGCTGCTCGTCGTAGGCTGCTGCCGCGATTCTTCCGTTGAGTTGCTGCAACTTGAGTTGCGCCACGCTGTCCAGCAAGGCCACGCCGCGCTGCAGCACCTCCTCGGCCTTTGCCTCCACGATACCCAGTTCCTCGTCGGTATAGGTCGGCGCCTGAGCCTCTTGCCGAGACGTTGGCCCATACAGTCTGTTGTCGATGTCGCCAGCCACCTGCTCCACCCCGTCGAGCAAGCGGACGGCCATGTGGCGATCGGCATGCAGATGGTCGGCCAGAAGATTGGTAAACTCCGACAAGTTTTGCTCTACGTCTGCCGGCAACTTGGCAGTCTCCTTGAAGTCGGCAATGTCCACGCTGCGCAGCAACTTCTCGTCCAGCCTGCTCTCGGCAATCTCTCGGCCCAGCTTCAGCATCGCCACCACGTCGCGGAGATGCTTCAGCATCTTGAGTTTCAGCTCGTCAGAGCAGACGATCTTGCTTCTTATCTCGCGCGACACGGCGTCCAGGCGGGCCGCCAGGCGGGCGTGCTCGCTCTTCGTGGCCTTTGCCGCCTCCTGGTGCGAGAGGAGCTCCTCCCGGTCGAGTTTCAGATCCACCTGCATATTGTCAAACTCCCTGATCAGCGGGGTGCAGACGGCGTCCCACTCCGAATAGTTGCGATAGTAGTTGCGGCGGGCCGTGCCCAGCGTCAGCCAGTTGAGCAGGAAGAAGGGCTTCGAGGGCTTGCGCCGTTTGGCGTCCTGATAGCTGGGGCGCTTCGCCTCCAGCGTGGTGGTGAGCTCGCCGACCAGCGACTGATACACGTCGATGTTCTGCAGATGGTCGTTCATCTCCATCTCGGCAGACCTCATCTGGCGGAGCAGTTCCCTGCGTTCCTCTTCGAGCGGGCGCACGCTGGCCTCGCCATACAGGGCGTCCGTCATCGAGCGGAAGTCGGAGTCCATCAACTGCGAGGCAAAGCGCAGATAGACGTTCGACTTCGGTATGACGATGTCGTTGAGCGTCTTGTAGATCACGGTCAGACGCCCCATGTCGGCCTTGATGCGTGTGGCGTCATGCTTCACGCTGGTCTGCAACTGCTGCAGGTCGCCGCGCAGCCGGTTGGCCTTCTCGCTGGAGACCATATAGTGGTCGAGCATCCCCAGTCCCGCCATGGCGAGTCCGAGCGTCTTGCTGCTGCCCGCGGCCGATCTGTAGGCAGTCATGGACCCTTGCAGCGAGGTGCGAAAACTGTCTGCTATCTCGGCGATCAGCACGCCACACTTGTCTTGTATCTTGCTATACTCCAACTCTATTTGCCGCAGCATTTGGTCCACGTCGAGAAATTCCACTTGGTTGAAATCGAAGAGTTCGGGCGACACCATCTTGATGGAGTCTCCGTAGAGGTCTATGAGCCGGAGCGCATACTCGCGGTAGGTAGCCTCGATGTCGCTGCGCAGCGAGGTGAAGTCGCTGATATTGGCGCGCACGCTGTCGCCGGCATAGCGGTAGGCCTCCACCAGTTTCGCATATCTGTCGAACATCACCGAGGCCTTGCCTCTCACCTCTTTCACGCCGCTCGTCCCTGTCAGCCAGTCCGCCGCCTTCGACGAGCCCTTGGCCAAGGCGGCGCCCAGGTTGAGGGCTATCAGGTCCTGCAGCTTGTCCAAGGAGTTTTCCGTCGCCTGCAGTTCGTTCTCGGCTATAGCCAACGCGTCGCCCATGTCTCCCTGCTCAAGACAATGGTTCAGCTTGTAGTCGGCCACGATCGTCGTGCGCGCATTGTTCGTCACGAAAGCGATGCTGATATTGCTGTCGTTTCCGTAGAAGCAATACGCGTCATAGACCAGGCTCCCCACCTCGGAAGAGTCGCTCGCGACGCCATACTTCTTTAGTTCATAGGCCAGGTCGGCCCGCAGAAACGTCTTGCCGTCGCTGCACAATTCGTCGGCAATCGACTTGATGGCTTTGTAAATTTCTCGATTTTCCATATCAATACTATCGTTTGGATGGGTATAGGGTGAGGCAAAGATACTGACAAGTTCCGCCCCCTGCAAGTCCATGATGGTTCACGGCCTGCAGGCGCTTGCTGTCTCTATCCCCTTCTCCTATATCCATGCTGAGATTCTTGTTTACGCCGGCAAAGTTACACATCAGCTGCGCCAAAGAGTGTCACCACTGGAAAGAAAAGTAAAAAGAGGCTGAAACAAAACCTGCATCAGACCACGTTATTTGTCGGAATTGAGCATTTTGCAGCAGATTATTAGTCGGAATTGAGCAAATTCCCGCGAATTATTTGTCGGATTTGAGCAATTATCTTATCTTTGCACCTGATTTTTAATCACTTCTCGCCATGCAAGAATATATACAAAGAAATATAGACGTAGAACTCTTGGAGTGGAAGGACAATCCGATGAGAAAACCACTCTTGCTTAGAGGTGCCCGACAAGTAGGCAAGTCCTCTGCAGTAAGACATTTTGGAAAAGAATTCCAGTTTTTTGCTGAGGTAAACTTTGAACGTCACAAAACTGTCAAAACATTCTTCCAAGGAGATATTGACATACGCTTGATTGTCCAAAAGATTGCAATATATATCAACGTTCCAATAGAAGAAGGCAAAACGCTTCTGTTTCTTGACGAGATACAAGAATGTCCAGAAGCAATAATGGCATTGCGCTTCTTCAAAGAAGACTATCCAGGGCTACATGTCATTGCAGCTGGATCTTTACTGGAGTTCACGCTTCAAGAGCTACCTACATTTGGTGTAGGGCGCATACATACTTTGCTCATGTATCCGATGACATTTGATGAGTTTTTGAATGCGAACAATGAAAACGGATTGATAAGCATGAAAAGGCAAGCTGACAGCCAGCATCCCTTGGATGCAGCTTTTCACGAAAAACTAATAGAATATTTTCGCATATACCTTTTGGTAGGTGGAATGCCCGAGGCTGTGCTGGCATTGCTTGAGTCACAACAAAATCTTTTATTGATTGAATATCAACGAATTAAGTATTTAAAAGAATGTAACTGCTAACGATTTAGAAACGAGCTATATTCTTTTTCTTTCACAAC